>Ga0194138_10000854_pt1 | contig 14522 bp, 13 predicted proteins | sample TARM_MetaG_T2_14_FD_134022 | JGI IMG/M metagenome (GOLD analysis project Ga0194138, IMG submission 134022) | Freshwater microbial communities from Pennsylvania, USA, analyzing microbe dynamics in response to fracking - TARM_MetaG_T2_14 (version 2) | ecosystem: Environmental > Aquatic >...
AAGATCTGTGGGCTGGACGAGCAACCACAGGCTTTGCGCACACTCACCGCCATTTGGAACCCCGACCACCCTTCCGAGCGGGCGGTGGGGAGCACCGTGCGGGCGCTCGACGAGAGCTTTCATTGTGATCTGGTGGCCGCGGCCGGCAACCGGGAGATGACGCGGATTCACCGGGAGATCACCGACCGGCTGCGGATTATCCGGCGCCTCGACTTCACCCGGGATGACCGGGTGGACGCCACCTATGTGGAGCATGCCGCGATTCTGCAAGCGCTGCGGAACGGCATCGCCAGCGAGGCCGCGGATCGGCTTACCCATCATATCCGGGCCAGCCAGAAAGCGGTTCGGGAGATTACCATGGAGCGGATTCGCGAGGCCGCCGAAGCGCATCGACAGAAACCGATTGAAAACGGGGTCAGATGAAATTGGGGTCAGATGAACTTTTCATCTGACCCCAATTTCATCTGACCCCAATTTAATCGCCGAAATGCTTACAAATCTGTAAGACATATCGCACAAACCCCGGAGCCATTGTCCGATAGGTGCGAATTCGATCCCCAGTAGAATGGTCAGTGTCAGGGATGACAAGCCAGCAAGGAACGTTGGCTCAAGGACGAGAGCTTCAGGGATGGAAGCTTCATGGAAGACGGCTCCAGGGATCCGGAGTCACCCGAAGGATCGGGACATACAGGGATGACCACAGGGAAGACGCGCTCAGGATGAGTCGCACGCCTGAAGGATCAGGCAGGGGTCAGCCACGGAATCGGGGATCACATGGAACGTGGTCCCGTCCGTGCACTTCTGCTGGTTTCTGCACATCCCCGCTCTCTTCGAACATTTCGCTTCTGCTGCTTTGCGCCCTGGCACAACACCAATAACGCGAATTAGCCTCAGGAGCTCAACCCCATGAAACGCACCCCCATCTTTGCCACCCTGGTTCTGTTGTTCAGCCTGATGACCGGTTTTGCCTATGCGCAAGATGCCGCCATCAACATCAATACCGCCGATGTGGCCACCCTCGCCAGCCTGAACGGCATTGGCCAGAGCAAAGCCGAAGCCATTATTGCCTATCGGGAAGCGAATGGCCCTTTTGCGGTTACCACAGACCTGGCGAACGTGAAGGGCATTGGCGAGCGCACCATTGAGAAGAACGCCGAGCGTCTGACCGTGAAGTAATACCCGGGGCAGTGGCGCGCTGCCGCTGCCCTGTTTTTCGTTAGTGGCGAGCCCGGAAAAGATATTCTTCTGGTGACATATCGTTACGAACGGCCTCGCGGATGGATAGGTCGATCTGACTACTGTCCAGGTCGTGTAAACCGCAATTGGCGAGAGCCTTCCGCACAATGACATTCTGCCCAAGGTATTCGTAGAGCACCCTGGCGCAACAGGGCATCCGTTCACTGTTGTCCGAAACCCCTATCTTCAGCCCGGTCAACCGGGTAATCCGATTACGGAAACTGGGGAAGAGAATGGTCTGCGTGATCTCATGGCGGTTGAGTGTTTCATAGTCCACCAGGAACAGCCGGTCCGTCAGCAAATAGGCAATGCCCTGATACCGATTGTGGCATGGCGGCTCATTGCTGGTCGCCCGCATTCGTTCAGTGCGCTGGAATACCACCCGACTGCCCCGGCGCTCGAGACACACCAGGTTCTGAAGCACCTTCCCGGGCGCGGACATGGACTGGTAGTACTCGTAGTAGTAACCCAGGTAGCTCTCAACATCCCCCCGGGCATCATGATCGAGTCGGTCAAGGTGCTCCTGGACGGAATCCTCACCCTGGCTCGGCTGGGCCTTGATCTTGGGGCGCACATCCACCACGCGCCGGAACTGACCGTGTGGAAGAAGAATTTCCTGCTCTTCCACACCAAAAAACTCGCACATCCGGCGCAGCGTATTCGCCGAGGGTTTGTGTCGGCCGCCCAGGTATCTGTTGAATTGCGGGCGATTGATGCCAAGGCGCCGGCAAACCTCCGCAATGGACTTGTAGTAGCTGCAGAGCAGCCTGAGATTCTGAGCCAGATCGTGATGCATTCGATGGATCGCCCATTGTGTCGTCGAAATGCCAGGTGCGCCAGGTAGCGATAGCGCTACTAGACGCTATAACTGCAACATATAACGCCATTCCGGCAACTATGGGCAAATTCTAGCAAGGGTACCAAGTTGGTTAAATAGGAACTTCACACAACAACAATCGTGATCGGAGTTGCTTATGTTGGAGTTTCTGAACGAATTACTGTGGGGCAAGGTTCTGATTGCCCTGCTGGTCACCGTCGGTATTGGGTTCACCGTCGCATCCCGCTTCGTACAGTTCCGCTATTTCGGGCGCATGTTCCGGATTCTCAGCGCCAGCCAGGCCTTCCAGAGAGACAAGCACGGCCATCTGAGCTCCTTTCAGGCGCTGCTGCTTTCGGTTGCCGGTCGCGTCGGTGGGGGTAATATTGCCGGGGTGGCGGTTGCAATTACCCTGGGCGGCCCCGGTGCCGTGTTCTGGATGTGGGTAGTCGGGCTCATGGGCATGGCCACCAGTTTCCTTGAATGCTCCCTTGCCCAGACTTACAAGGTAGCTGAACCCGACGGCACCTATCGCGGCGGGCCGGCCCATTACATTGCCCGTGGCCTTGGTGCCCGCTGGAAATGGATGGCAGGCCTGTATTCGGTTCTGTTGCTGCTGACGTTCGGCTTTGGCTTTACCGCCCTGCAGTCCTATGCGGTTGCCACGTCTGTTGACGATGCATTCGGCATTCCCGTTTTCTATACCGGCATTGCGCTGGCGATGGTTGTGGGCCTGATCATCTTCGGCGGCGTCCGCCGTATTGCCCGGGTTGCAGAATTCCTCGTTCCAGTCATGGCAGGTAGCTATCTGCTGATCACTGCCGTCGTTCTTGCCCTGAACATCGAACAGATTCCGGATGTCTTCATGCTGATCGTCAACAGCGCCTTCGGCCTTGAACCAATTGTAGGCGGCGGGATCGGCGCGGCCATACTGATGGGCGTCAAACGCGGCCTGTTCTCCAACGAAGCAGGACTGGGCAGCGCACCCAATGTCGCGGCCGTCGCCTATGTACCCCACCCCGCTAACCAGGGGGTGGTCCAGTCGTTTTCGGTCTTCATTGACACCTTGATTATTTGTTCGTCCACCGCCTTCATCATCCTGCTGAGTGGCGTCTATGATCCAGTCGGAATGGGCGACGTTGGTGGCGTGGCGCTGACGCAATCAGCGCTGGCAGACCACGTTGGTGACTGGGGCCGAAGCTTCGTAAGTGTCGCCCTGATGCTCTTTGGTTTCAGCACCATCCTTTACAATTACTACCTCGGTGAAAACAGCATCAATTTCTTCAGCACCGAGAACCAGAACTTCTTCAACACCTTCCGTGTTGCCATCATTGGCCTGGTTTGTTGGGGTGCAACCACCGACCTGGGCACCGTATTCGGTTTCGCCGATGTCACCATGGGCCTCCTGGCTCTGGTAAACCTGATTGCGCTGATCGCGCTGTTCAAGCCGGGCCTTCGCATCCTGAAAGACTTTGACGACCAGATCACCGAGGGTATCGAACAGCCGGTTTTTGATGTTACACGCTTCAAGGATCTGAATCTGGATGCCGCCGCATGGGAAATCGAACCGGAGGATATCGAGCGCGTTCGATCGCGCGCCAACCGGAGTAGACAGCCCGCCACTGAACGTTCCTGAACACATCTTTGCGGCCCCACCGGGGCCGCCTTTATCCAGGCCCGACACCTGAATTCAAGGAAATCTTCTCAAGCATGAACACTCGCATTGAACACGACCTCCTTGGCGATCTCCCCGTTCCAGCCGATGCCTGGTATGGCATACAGACCCAGCGCGCCCTGGACAACTTCTCGATCACCGGCGTTCCCATCAGCCATTTCCCGGACTTTGTCCGGGCACTGGCCATGGTCAAAAAGGCGGCGGCGATGGCAAACCGCGACCTCGGGGCTCTCTCGCCCCACAAAGCGGAAGCAATCATGGCCGCGTGCGATGACATCATCGCCGGCCATTTGCACGACCAGTTCGTGGTGGACCTTATTCAGGGCGGAGCCGGCACGTCCACCAACATGAACGCCAACGAGGTGATTGCAAATCTCGCACTGGAAAAACTTGGCCACGGCCGGGCCGAGTATCACCATCTGCATCCGAACGACGACGTTAATCGTTCCCAATCCACAAATGACGCCTACCCCACGGCAGTGTGCCTGGCCGTGCAGTTTGCGTCAGGCCCGCTGGAGCGGGCCATCATCGATCTCAAGGAGAGCCTCCAACTCAAAGGCAGGCAGTTCGCGGATGTCGTCAAGATGGGGCGCACCCAGCTCCAGGACGCCGTGCCCATGACGCTGGGGCAGGAGTTCGAGGCTTTTGCCGTAAACCTCGGAGAAGATATCGATCGCCTGCACGAAGCCGGCCGCCTGCTCTGTGAAGTAAATCTCGGTGGCACCGCAATTGGTACGGGAATCAATACCCACCCACGTTATCAGGCGCTTGCGGTCAACTATCTGGCCGAAATATCAGGCAAGCCCCTTGTATCCGCGAGCAACCTCGTCGAAGCATCGTCCGATATGGGCGCCTTTGTGCTGTTTTCAGGCATCCTGAAGCGCTTTGCGGTGAAGCTGGGCAAGATGTGCAACGACCTTCGTCTGCTCTCCTCGGGGCCCCGTACCGGCCTGGGCGAAATCCTGCTTCCCGCCATGCAGCCCGGCTCTTCCATCATGCCGGGCAAGGTCAATCCGGTGATTCCAGAGGCGGTAAACCAGACGGCTTACCAGGTGATTGCCAGCGACCTGGCCGTGACCCTCGCTGCCGAGGCAGGCCAGCTTCAGCTCAACGCCATGGAACCACTGATCGTCTACAACCTGCTTAACTCCATGAAAATGCTTGGCTCTGCCTGCAATATGCTCGACGAACGGTGCATAAAAGGCATTCGTGCCAACACCGAGCAATGCGCCCGGCACCTGGACAACAGTATTGGCATTATTACCGCTCTCGTTCCAAGGCTGGGATATGCCAACGCTACGCGCATCGCCTCAAAGGCATTGAATTCCGGCTCCACGGTACGGGATCTGGTGCTGGAGGAGGGTCTGCTGGATGCCGGCGAGCTGGACCGTCTGCTCAGCCCACGGGCAATGCTCGCACCTGTCGGAGACGAGCTGTGATCCCCCGGGTACTGGTGCTCTACACCGGGGGGACCATCGGCATGGTCTCCTCCAACGGTGTTTATGTTCCGGGCCCGGATTTCGGCGCACGACTGGCCCGCCACCTCGGAGAAAGACGCAGCGAGTTGCCGCAGTTCGATGTCGTCGAACTGGCCCAACTCATCGACAGCGCGAATCTGACGCCGGAAAACTGGACGACAATGGCACGAGTGCTCATCGAGAACTGGGATCACTATGACGGCTTTGTGGTGCTCCATGGCACCGACACCATGGCCTTCACCGCCTCAGCCCTGTCTTACATGCTCAAGGGCTGCAACAAACCGGTGATTCTGACCGGATCACAAATCCCGCTTGAGCGATCCCGTACCGACGCAATGGATAACGTGATCACCTCGCTGGCCCTGGCGGCCTTACCAGCGATTTCAGAAGTGTGTCTGTATTTCCGCGGCAATCTGCTGCGGGGCAACCGTGCACGGAAACTGAAGACCAGTGAACTGGATGCGTTCGATTCCCCCAATGCGCCCCGGCTTGGCCAGGGAGGTATCGACCTGGACCTGCGTCACGACCTGCTACTCCCCCCCGGGAAGCCGGATTTTCAGATACCCACGTTTAACCCCCGGTCCGTAGCGGCCCTTACATTGTACCCGGGCATGCCGGCCGCCCTCGTTGAGGCGACCCTGGCGTTACCGGAGTTGAGAGGGCTAATTATCCACACCTATGGCGCTGGCAATGCTCCGGACGCAGACACCAGCCTGGTCCGGGCTTTAGCGCAGGGGATAGAGCGCGGCATTGCAGTTCTCAACGTCAGTCAGTGCCTGCAAGGCCGGGTGGCGCAGAAAGCCTACGCCTCAGGCGCCGCACTGGACAGGATCGGGGTCATTCCCGGTGCAAACCTGACCCCGGAAGCCGCTTTTGCCAAACTGCATTTTCTGCTGGCAACAGGGTATTCGTCTGACTCTCTCCGAAAGGCACTGCAACACCCTTTGCGTGGTGACTCAAACCAGATTACAGCTGGAGGGAATGACTGAGTTTTCAGTAGCCCAAAAGTCGCCTGGCAACACGGCCGTCGCCACCCTATGCTTACCGGATAACAATTCCAATCAGACGAGCGTCGGCCCATGGTTGATACCATCAAGGTTTACCCTTCAAAACCCGCGAAAGTCTATTTCTATGGCACCTGCCTGGTAGACATGTTCTATCCGGATGCCGGCATAGCCGGGGTGGAGCTGCTGGAGCGCGAAGGCATCGAGGTGCTGTTCCCGCAGAACCAGACCTGCTGCGGCCAGCCGGCCTACACCTCCGGCTATCACGACCAGGCCCGCTCGGTGGCCAGGGCCCAGCTGGATCTGTTTCCCGGCGACTGGCCCATTGTGGTGCCCTCCGGCTCCTGTGGCGGGATGATGCGCAAGCATTACCCGGACCTGTTCAAAGACACCACCGAGGAAGTGAAAGCCGCGGAAGTGGCCGGCCGGGTCTGGGAGCTGACCGACTTCCTGCTGAATGTCTGCCATATCAAGCTGGAAGACCTGGGCGACCCCACCACCGTGGCCATGCACACCTCCTGCTCGGCGCGCCGTGAAATGGGCGTGGCGGAAGTGGGGCCAAAACTGCTGGGCCAGCTGAAGAACGTGAACCTGGTGGAGCAGATCCGGCCGGAGGAATGCTGCGGCTTTGGCGGTACCTTTGCAGTTCGCCACCCGGAAATTTCCGGGGCCATGGTCAGTGAGAAAGTGGACACCCTGGTGGACACCGGCGCCAGAGAGTTTGTCACCACCGATTGCGGCTGCCTGATGAACATCGCCGGCTACGCCGAGAAGAACCAGAAGCCGGTTTCCGGCCAGCACATTCTCAGTTTCCTGTGGGCGCGAACCCGGGGCAAAGGGGGGCAGCAGTCATGAGCGAGACAGCCGAGCACACCGGCCATCATATCGATGTAAAAGAGTTTCACCCGCGCGCTCAGGCGGCCATTCATAACCCCAAGATTCGCAAGAATTTCCGCAGTGCCATGGACGGGCTGATGTCCAAGCGCAAATCGGCGTTCGAGGGCTGGGATCTGGAAACCCTGCGGGACCTGGGCGCCAACATCCGTATGCGGGCCCTCGCCAACCTGCCGGATCTTCTGGAGCAGCTTGAGGCGAAGCTCACCGAGAACGGCGTCAAGGTGCATTGGGCGGTGGACGGCGATGAAGCCTGCCGGATCGTGACCGCCATCTGCAAGGCCCGGGATGCCAGGACGGTGATCAAGGGCAAGTCCATGGTCTCCGAGGAAATGGAGCTGAACCATTACCTGGAGGAACAGGGTATCGAAGCCCTGGAATCGGACCTGGGCGAGTACATCGTGCAGCTGGCGGATGAAACGCCATCGCACATCATCATGCCCGCGATTCACAAGAACACCGGCGAGATCTCCCAGTTGTTGCACGACAAAACCGGCACCGATCTCTCCAACGATGTGGAATACCTCACCGCCAGCGCCCGCCTGCAGTTGCGGGAAAAGTTCATGAACGCCGATGTCGGGGTTTCCGGGGTCAACTTTGCGGTGGCGGAGACCGGCACCCTGTGCCTGGTGGAGAACGAGGGCAATGGCCGGATGACCACCACGGTGCCGCCCTGCCATATTGCGGTGACCGGCATCGAGAAGGTGGTGCCGACCATGGAAGACGTGTCGGGCCTGCTGGCCCTGCTGACCCGCTCGGCCACCGGCCAGCACATCACCACCTATTTCAACATGATTTCCGGCCCCCGCAAGGCCGACGAGCAGGATGGCCCGGAGGAAGTCCACCTGGTGCTGGTGGATAACGGCCGCTCGACCATCTACCAGGACGACGAGCTGCTGGACACCCTGCGCTGTATCCGCTGCGGCGCCTGCATGAACCACTGCCCGGTGTATACCCGGGTGGGTGGCCATGCCTATGGCACCACCTATCCGGGGCCCATTGGCAAGATCCTGATGCCGCACCTGATTGGCCTGGACGAAGGCCGCCATCTGCCCAGTGCCTCCAGCCTGTGTGGCGCCTGTGGCGAAGTGTGCCCGGTGAAGATTCCCATACCCGATCTGTTGGTGCGGCTGCGCCAGGAGTCGGTGGATGGTGACAAGCTGCACCCGGCCAAGGTCCGTGGCCATGGCGCCAAACGAAGTTCCATGGAAGCGATGATCTGGAAGGGCTGGGCCTGGATGCATGCCAGCCCGGGGGTTTATCGCCTTGGTACCGGTGTCGCCAGCAAATTCAGAGCCTTGCAGCCCTCGAAAGCCGGCGCCTGGACCGATTACCGCACGGCGCCAAAGCTGGCCGCCAAAACCCTGCACCAGCGGATGAAGGAGCGTGGCCAATGAGTTCCCGGGAGACGATTCTTCAGCGTCTGCGTAACCGGAGCGGCGGCGAGCTGACGGCTCCGGAATGTGATTTCTCGGTTCTGGAGCGGGATGACTGGACCATCACCGAACGTGTCGAGCGCTTCGAGAAGATGATCGAGTCAGTGCACGGTGAGGTACACCACTGCACCGAAGATGCCTGGATGGACCGCCTCGCCGAGGTGCTTGCCACTCGCGGTGCTCGCAACCTGCTGATCGCCAAAGACCACGAGATTGGCCAGGCCCTGCGCAACGCCGGCCGGGACGACCTGCCGGAACTGCTGATCTACGATGAGCCCATCGAAAGCTGGCGCGCCCATCTGTTCAACGAAGTGGACGCCAGCATCACCTCCACCCGTGGCGGCATTGCCGAAACCGGCTCGCTGATCCTGTGGCCAACGGTGGACGAACCCCGGCTGATGAGCCTGGTGCCGCCGGTCCACATTGCCATTCTCAAAGCCTCGGAACTCTACACCACCTTCCGGGACGCCATGAAAGCCCAGAACTGGGCCGCTGGCATGCCGACCAACGCCCTGTTAATCTCAGGCCCTTCGAAAACCGCTGACATCGAGCAGACCCTTGCCTACGGTGTTCACGGCCCCAAAGAGCTGATTGTGTTGATTATTGAATGATCCGAGGCGCCCTGTTGATCGCCCTGGCAGCCCTGCTCTGGGCGACCACGGGTATTGTTGCGAAATTCCTGTTCACCGGCACCGACCTGCAGGCCATTACCCTGGGCTTTCTGAGGCTGGCGGTGGCGCTGCCGTTTTTCTGGTTGCTGATGCGGCGGGAGCAGTTACGCATTCAGCGCGCCAGCCCGGGCGGTAACGTGCCCGGCAGCTCACTGCGAAGCCTGACGCCCAGGGCCCTGCTTCCGCTGGCGGCGCTGGGGCTGTTCCAGGCGTTTTACCAGGGCAGCTACCTGCTGGCGGTGGACCTGACCGGGGCCGGCATTGCCACCCTGATTGCACTCTGCCTGCCGCCGGTGCTGGTGGCCATTCTGGCGGCGCCCCTGCTGGGGGAGAAGCCCGGGCTGCTGACGGTGCTCTCCCTGATGGCCGCCATTGCCGGTACCGCCATGCTGGTGCTGAGTGATATGGACACCAGCGGTACACTGCGCCTTGCCGGCATCCTGATGGCGTTACTGGCCGCCAGCGTTTACACCGGCTTTACCCTCACCAGCCGGTACAGCTCTGCCGGCACACCGGTGTTTACCACGGCGTTTATCTGTTTCTTCACGGCAGCGTTGATCCTGTTGCCGGTGGTGGCGCTCAGCGGCGGATTTGAAGGCCTGGACAGCCTGGCGTTCAGGCACTGGCTGATGGTGGGCTATATCGGGGTGGTGCCGACCTGCATCGGTTACGTGAGTTTCTTCACCGGCATGAAGACCACGCCGGCAACGCTTTCCAGCATCATCGTGACCCTGGAGCCACTGTTTGTGGCGCTGCTGGCCTGGGTGTTTCTGGAGGAGATTCTGGGCCCGATCGGCATTGCCGGGGCACTGATCCTGACCGCAGCGGTGATTGTGGCCTCCCGCTACGGCAGCAAGCCGGCCACCGGCCAGGAGGCCGGGGCAGACTGACCCGGATCAGCTGTCTTTGCGCTGCTTCTCGAGCATGTCCGGCTGCAGGATTTCGATCCAGTAGCCGTCCGGATCCTTGATAAAGGCCAGGCCTTTCATCTTGCCGTCGTCCGGCTTTTTCACGAACTCCACGCCCAGCCTTTCCAGGCGATCGCAAGCGGCGTAAACATCCGGGACCGCCACCCCGATATGGCCGAAGCCCTGAGGCTCGTCGTTGCCATTGTGGTAGGCGAAATCGTTGTCGTCTTCGGTACCCCAGTTGTGGGTCAGCTCAAGCATGGCCTCGCGGCCGAAGGTGTAGGTGGTGCGGTGGGCGTCGTCATGGGGCACCAGGCCGGCCTGACGGTCATCCAGGTAACCCAGGAAATACAGGGTGAACTTCATTTCCGGGAAGTCCAGTTTGCGAACCAGGCGCATACCCATCACTCGGGTGTAGAAGTCCATGGAGCGCTCGGGTTCCTTGATGCGCATCATGGTCTGGTTGAATACGTAACCCTCGGTTTCGGGAACGGGTTCGTCGTGGAGGCCGGGGGCCTGTTCGAAATGCTTGGGCATTGTAATTTCCCTTTTTTTCACAGGATTCAACCATTATACCTGTGTGCGTTTCAGGGGTATTTCAAGGGGCCGGTGATCTGCTGACACTGTCAGCGGTGTGATAAACTCGCCCGACTTGCCTGCGCCGGCCCGATCGCGATGGTGGCGGCCGGTTTTACGAGCTGTTCAGAGAGCCTATATGGATTTTCAGGTGCCTAACACCCTGGCGGAGCAGATTGCCAATTACCTGGCCGAGCGGATCATGACCGGGCAGATTCGCCCCGGCGAGCGCATTCAGGAGGCCACCTTGGCCGGCCAGCTGAAAGTGAGCCGCGCGTCGGTGAAGGAAGCCCTGTATACCCTGGAGCGCTGGCATCTGGTAGAGATCACGCCCCGCAAAGGCGCCTCGGCAACCCGGCTGGACGCGGCCCATGCTTCCGAGCTCTATGATGTGTATATGCACTTGCTGATGATGATGGCGGTGCGGCTTTGTGAGCGCTGGCGGGAGAGCGACAAGCCGAGGATGCTGGCGGCGGTGAGCAAGGTTGTTGAGCAGATCAAGGGCTCGTCTACGGATATCTCGGCGGTGGTAGAGGCGAGTTTCGATGTGATGGATGCCTGTTGTGAGGTGGTGGGGAATCCGTATCTCACGGAGGCGTTGTCGAATTTCAAGCCGGCGGTGAGTCGGGCTTATTATCTGAGCGCCGATCGGTATCGTCGTGGGCTGGCGCAGACCAGTAAGTTTTTTGCCAATCTGCCAGAAGCGGTTATGGCGCGGGATTCGGTAAAGGCTCAGGCGTTGATTCGGGAGTTTGCGGAACACCAGAAGAGTCTCATCCAACAAGCTCTGGCCTGCTAGTTCAGGTTTTGCCTTCCAGCTTGTGGCGCATGCAAACCAAACCTCCATCGGCTTATTTTCCGGCCCGCCATAGCTTTGGCGATGAGTGTTGGTCCCAGCTTTCCGGCAACGGCCGATTTTCAGCCTCTTAATGACACTGCCATGGCCGGGGTGACAGGCCAGGCGGGGGTGACGATCGAGATGGCCACGAAGATCAGCATTGGTCAGCTGACCTATCAGGATGAGGGCCGGTTGAATGTGACCGATATTCGGCTATCCGGGAGGCGGTGGATTTCGAGTTGGCGGTGGACAGTATTGCATTAAGCAAGTCGGATGGCAGTGCACCCACTACGACAATGTTTTCAGACATTCTGCTTCAGGGAAACCTGGGGCCGACGGATATCGTAATCCGGAACTCCGGTAGCAACCGCACGCTTTCCAATGGCAATGTGGTCTCCGAATCTGAATTGCAACTGGACAGCCATTTCGAGATCACCAATGGCCGACTGAATTGGGATGTGGCGGATGTGATACTGATCTTCAACCTGGCGGCCGTCGGCATTGAAAATATGCAGATACATAACCGCCGCGGCGACGACACACTGGGGCATTTCGGGATGGCCAACGTGAGGGCGAAGGTTTCGAAAGGTACCAGTGCGGCAACCGGTACCGAAGGATTGTCTGTCCACGATGTAGAGTTCCGGGCCGATATCGATATGCCGGTCTTCCGGGTGGGTAGCAATAGCATCGGTGGTGTGTACTTTACCGACTTCACCATCAGCAACACCAATATGATGGTGTATGGCCACTAGCCCGACACTGGACACCAACCACACCCTACCCTGTAAACTGCCCGTCTCACACTGACGGGCGGCCCATGACCAACACCACAGATATCGACTATTCGAAACGTACTTCCTGGCGCAGGCTGGCATTGTTCAGCGTTCTGTTTGTCGGGCTGACGGCCGCCGGCCTGTATACCGTTTACGACCAGTTCGCCGGGCGCAGCATTACGTTTGACCCGCGGCTCATCCGGCCCGGGGCTGTGCTTTCGGTCATCGGGCTGCTGCTGGTCTATTTTGTCTCGGACGGGCTGCGCCTCTATTTCACGCTCCGGGCCCTTGGCCACCGGATGCCCCTGCTGACCATGTTCCGGCTGGTGTTCATCAATCTGTTTTTCTCGAACATCACGCCCATGGCGACCGGCGGTGGTTTTGCGCAGATCTGGTATCTGAACAACCACGGTGTGCCGGTGGGCACGGCCACGGCGGCCACCACCATCCGGACCGTGCTGGCAGTTATCTTCATCTTTTCGCTGACCCCGGTGTTTCTGCTCACCCTCAATGCACTGCAGGATAATGCCATCACCGGAACTGTCGGTACGGCGCTGGCGGTCTTTATACTTATCTATCTCGGTTTTTTTGCCGTTTTACTGTTCCGTACTCACTGGCTGATCGGTCCGCTCAGCACACTTCTGAGCACCGCCCATCGGCTGCATCTGATCGGCGAATCCCGGCACCGGCGCTGGCAGTTCAAGGCCCGGAGGGAGATGCTGAGGTTCTCCGACAGTTTTGGCGTTTACCTTCGTGGCCGCCCGCTGTTTGTGGTTCTTTCCATCGCCTTTACCGCAATGTTCCTGCTCAGCCTGTTCAGCTTTCCGGCGTTGCTGATCTACTGGCTGGGCTATAGTGTGGATTACCTGGTGTCCCTGGGGCTGCTGGTGGTTACTACCTTCATCATGTATTTTTCACCCACGCCGGGCGCTTCCGGCATTTCCGAAAGTGTTTTTGGCAGCTTCTTCAAGGATATTCTCTCAGGTAACCACCTGATACTCGTTATCGTGGGCTGGCGTTTGCTGACCATCTACCTGGGCATGATTATCGGGCTGGTGGTTTTCCAGAGGGAACTGATTGCCAATCGCAGGAGAACCGGATGACCTTCCGCAACCCTCTCAAGCTGCTGTTCTACCTGTGCCTGCTGGCGGTAATTCTGCTGGTGGGCTACAAGATTTACCTGAACCTGTTCACTGAGGATTTCAAAGGCATCCACACCAAGCAGGTTGAACGGATTCACCGCAAGGTGGAACCCGGCGAACCGTTCAGCTTCGCGGTGGTGGGCAACATCAATAACTCCGTGGGCATTTTTGAAGACCGCATCATTCCGGAACTGAACAGCTCCGAGATCGATTTCATGGTATCCGCCGGCAACGCCGTCAGCGGTGGCAGTGAGGGTAAGTACCGTGCCCTTTACGGTTCCCTGAGCAATCTGGACATTCCCTACCTGCTGACCTTCGGCGCCCAGGAATACGAGGATTTTGGCAGTTTCCGGTTCTACGATCATTTCGGCCCGCACTTCTTCAGCATCCAGGCCGGCAGCAGCCGGCTGATCTTCCTGGACAGCACCGGAAAAACCTCCTGGCGCTGGCAGATCCGCTGGCTGAACGATCTGCTGGCACAGGACACCTCCGAGGCCCGTATTCTGTTTATCGGCCACCCGCCCCTGCGGCCGGATCAGAACCCGCCATTCGACCAGCAGGAGGACTACCTGGGGCCACCAGAGTTCCGGGACGCCCTGCTCAAGACCGTAAAGGAGCACGACATAGACCGGGTGTTTTCCGCCAATCTGTCGCTGTACTCGGAAAAGACCGTGGCCGGAACCACCTTCATAACCACCGGCGGAGCCGGTGGTCTGGTGATGAACAACGACACCAGCTTCTACCACTTTGTGCGGGTAAACGTGAGTGCCGACGGCGAGGTGAGCCACACCATGCAGCGCCTGGAAGTGGGCCAGCACCCGGTTCTGAAGCGCCTGGAGAGCCTGTGGTTCTTTATCTATTCCCTGTTCTATTCCGGCTATCTCAACTTCCTGCTGATGGTTGCCGCGTTGGCCGCCGTCACGATCAAGCTCTATGGCGCCATTTTCATCGGCAAGGATTACTACCCCGATTACGATCTGGACCCCGCGCCATGGCTGGATCGCCAGCTGCGGATCGCCATGTTCACCAACAACTACCTGCCGTTTATCGGCGGAGTTCCCATTTCGATCGAAC
>Ga0194138_10000855_pt1 | contig 14521 bp, 15 predicted proteins | sample TARM_MetaG_T2_14_FD_134022 | JGI IMG/M metagenome (GOLD analysis project Ga0194138, IMG submission 134022) | Freshwater microbial communities from Pennsylvania, USA, analyzing microbe dynamics in response to fracking - TARM_MetaG_T2_14 (version 2) | ecosystem: Environmental > Aquatic >...
AATTTAACATATTTTTGAGCACTTTTCTTTCACCCAATGGGTGAAAGCTGAATTTCGAAGGAACGCATATTTATCAAGGCTTTGATTATGCTTTTTGAAGTACTGACGTAGAATCTAGGTATATATAAAAGATTGTGTGTGGCAAAAATCTAGGCCGAGACATAACAGTCTGAATTTTTAATGGGGTGCTTCTCCACTCTGGTCTGAATTGTTTAAGGTGATTTTACTCAAAAGGAAGAGGACACCGATAAAAAACTTTTAAAGTCAAGGTGGTGAAATCAGTGGTGAACATTTGGTGAACTCTATGGTGAAGATTAGGTCGATTGGGTGTGATTCTGAATGAAACTGATAAAAACGGGGGCAAAACATGGCTTTTTTCAAAAAAAATATACATGGTCTATTTAGACAGTAGGAAGATCATAGGAATTCATAATTAGCGAAATGGAAAATGCCGATTATTTTTCAGGTAAAATTTCCTTGATTTTTTCACATCATTTTTTTGGGTTTAGTCTGAAATAATAAAACCATCCATTCAAGTCTCGGATGTCCCTAGAGAGGATGTTTTCCTACATATAATTCTAACTTCCACCCGCCGTCTATAACGTCACCAGAGGGAAAATAATGGGTGCACAAGCCCTCCGGAATTGCACAACCTATATTTACTTGTTAGATGTGAAAATGGCACACAGGGCTTAAATGGGCTCCTGGTAGTGCTAATGAAATATGCTTGTAACTAAGGCTTTATTTGGTACCTCTGCATGATAGATTGATAAGTAGAATAAATATAAGGATTACGTTTCATCGCAAGTATATTAATAGAAATTTTGATCGTGTAGGTGTATCTAGGTTTATTTAATTTATATTATTTAAAGATATTTACTTATTTAAGGGGCGGCATAATCCTTGGTATCATTGGTTTTATCGACTTTAAAAGTGAGCATTGGTAACGTAAAAGTGAGCATTGGTAACGTAAAAGTGAGCATTGGTAACCGTAAAAGTGAGCATTGGTAACCGCAAAGGTGAGTGATGGTACCCGATTTTTCAAAAGTGAGCATTTTTTATTCCAAGTGACTTATGACTCACATTTACGGTATAATATCAAATAATGAAGTAAATGAGGAGATATAATGGAACATTTTCAGGAAGATTACGATTTAATCAAGAGAAGAAATTATCAAATCATAAAATCAAATAAATTAGTACAAAAAACAAGATATACACTTTCACTGCAACAACAAAAAGTTCTTCTATTCATTATTCAAAAGATTAGACCGGAGGATAAAGATTTTCAAACATACGAAATAAGTATACAAGATTATTGCGAAATTGCAGGGATTGAGGTGTCAAATGGGAAGAATTACCGGAATATCCGATCTTCATTGCAAGCGCTTCGAGATAAATCTTTTTGGATAACCCTTGATGACGGGACTGAATCGCTAGTTTCGTGGTTAAGTAAAGTAAAAATAGGATCGGATAACAAAACGATATCAATCCGCCTTGATGAGGATCTGAAGCCTCATTTATTACAATTAAAATCATTTTTTGTTTCTTACAGTTTCTATTATGTGTTAGCCATGCGAAGCCAATATAGTATTCGTTTATATGAAGTTTTGAAGTCCTATGAGAACCTAAGTAAAGTTTCTTTTAACTTAAAGGATATGAGAAGACTATTAGATGTGCCCGACGGGAAATTGGAACGCTGGGTTGATATGAAAAGATATGCGATTGAAAGAGCTATCAAAGAAATAAACTTGTTAACCGATTTAAACGTGAAATACGAACCTATTAAGCAGGGCCGCGCTGTACATGATGTGAAATTTACTATTACAAAGAAATCGCAAGATCAAATTTTCAAAGCAGAATTGCAGATTGATAAGAGAATCGATCCTAACCGAGCTGCACAATTGGAAAAAGGTAATATGATAGAAGTACCACTATTCAATTGGTTGAATGAATCACAATAGGTTTTCCATAACCATAAATTAGCCTGGTCAATGGTTGTAGAATTATTATTACGAACTTTCTTGAAATACAGTGAAGAAATAACGTTAAAATTGATTTGTATAACGTAGATATGTCAAGTAAACTATTGATATGTCAGTATTTTGGAGAGATGGTTAAATGAAAGAAATAAAAGTAAATATTTATATGACTGCAGAAGAAGTCTCAAATCGTTTGAATATACAGAAATCAACAGTCCGAAAGTATGCAGGTATGCTTGATACGGTTGATACAAAACAACCCTTTTTTCATAAAGATGATAATGGGACTAGATTATACTCTGAAGAGGATATAGCATGGTTGGAGCAGTTGATACGAATCAAGAACACCCCGGGAACTAAATTGGAAGACGCTGTTCAAACTGTTTACGGCCTGCGATATAACGGTGCTATGATTGTTGATACGGAAAATTCTAATTCCGTAGCGCTGTTGCAAGATGTTATGTCACTGATGCAAAGATATTCTGAACACCAACTAGAAATTATCAAGAGGCAATCAGAAAACATTGATCGTCTTGAAACCCTAGTTGAGAAACTTTTACTAGATAAAATAGAAACAGAACAAAATAAATTCAAATTATCTGATTTAGCAGAAGAAAAACAAGTCGCCCCAAAACAAGGTTTTTTCAAAAATCTATTTAGTCCGAAATGAGATTGCATGAAGGGATCTTTACATTGTATAAATAAAAAAAGACCTCGAAAGAGGCCGTTAACTTAATAAGGTTAGATTTCTAATGCTAATTCTTTCAAAGGGATATTTTTCTTCGTCAGGTTATGTAATTGTAATTTAGCCAAAGGTGTAATGGATGGATACTCTAGACCGGCAAATGTTTTCAAGATAGCATTGAAAACTATTTTGGCTCCTTCAGGAGGAACTGCCATACCAATCTGCTTCCTTACAGCTTCTTTACTGCCCATGAATAAATAGTCATCAGGGAATGTCTGTAATCTAGCACGTTCCCGGTTAGTTAAAGCACGATGCTCTTCCCAATGATACATATGTGTACCGCCGCCGCCACTACCAGTCACAGTATAAGCTGGTCTTGTAGGATCTAAACGTTTATAAATTGAACTCAATCTCGCACCTTTGACGTTTAGCCTTAGTTCTTCTGGAATCCCTAAGTACCATGCATTTTCTCCCGCAGGAATATAACTTAACATCGTTTTTACTCTGTCAGTATGTCGAGGTATTTCATGATTTGCGGCATCTTCCGGAACAGGAGGATTCATAATAGCATCATAGCTAGTTTTATAATCTAATGATGATAACGTTGTGGGTGCTGGTACTTTAAATTCAATGCCGTCCGCAGCATAATCTGCTCTGATGCCAACTATGATAATACGATGTCGTGCTTGCGGTATACCATACTCTTCGAATTTATAAAGGTGAGGGGTGATCACATATCCACATTCCTCTAATTCTTGTAATATCTTAACGAAAGCTGCTCCTTCATTAGCGCTACTCAAACCGCCAACATTCTCTGCTAAAAAGAATTTTGGTTGGTATTCTCTTAATACGCGGACTCCATAGGAATACAGAGGCCCAAAGTCCCCAGCCATACCTTTTTTTTCTCCTACTTGTGAATAGTCATTGCACGGAAAACCAAAAGCAAAACAATCGATTTCACCCAAAACATCTCTGTTACCAATAGGCAGGTTTTGTACAGGACCTTCGTATACAGAATTATCTTCCAGATCACCGCAAATATTGTGTCTGTATGTGGAACATGCATTTGAATCGTAATCGTTAGACCATAAATGTTCAATTCCCCAATATTCACCAGTTACCGGATGAAAAAATCCAGCTTCGCGGGCACCTAAAGCTAATCCACCAGGACCATTAAATAGTTCCCCTTTTCTAAACATCATAATAATTCACGTCCTTTAATGAGAATGTACGTTCTAGCATACATGTATGCATATCATACACTATTTTGAAGGGAAAAGCAGCCGAGAAGCACAAAAAGGTTAAGAATATAATTATCCTTAACCTTTTTTATGCTTTTATAACATTTCTGAAACGTTTTTATAACCTGTATTTGTGAAAAGAGCAATGAATTGTTTCTTTCTGTCTTCTACAGAGATACCTTGCTCTAAACATACATCAAGGAAACCAAGTAAAGCCTTCGCTGTTATTATAGCACCCTGTACATCAGTATTTTCATCGTGTCTTTTTGCTTTAGTCGTAATCCCCTTAAGGCCACTTACTCCACCGAAATCTGAAACAGTGATGTAGCCAAAGTATTTTACAACTTTATCTGCGTAACCTTGGTAGATAGGAATGTACTCGGAAGCCATATGTGAAGCATGCGCAGCGTCCAAAATGAATTTATCAAGATAGCACTTTGCATCTAAAATGGCGATTGTGTCGTCGTCTATGTGAATAAGGATTTCTATTTCCGTTTTACCGTTGGAATGAAATAAGGCCTTCGGGCGCATGTCTACTTCAAAACCTATTGCTTTTAAAATCTCGCCTGTTTTATCTTCAAATCTAAGCGGGTTCGTTTCAGTAAGATAGGCCTCAACGAAATCTTGGTTCAGCGAAGTGAAAGGACGATTGCTAAAAATTTCCTTTGCAATAGAATCCCCATCACTCACTGAATGTAGGATTTCGGTTAACTCTGCTAAAGAAAGTTCACTAACAACCGGGAAAGGTTCTAATAACTTTTGGACTTTGCTTTGAATTTTCTTCTGACGAGATGCTGGCAACAAAGTCCCATAGAAAGATGCTTTGTAACTGTCCACATCAAGGCCTGCATGTTCAGCAAAACGTTCCAATGATATTAAGTATCTTTGATCGAAAGGGTAGCGTCTTTCCCATTCTTCTAGTTCTCGCTTTACAGTATTATGGTTCGCAGCCGGAATACGTAATGCAATACCGCGATCGTATACAGCAAAACCGGTGTATTCACAAAGAATCATAAACGTATTGGCAATGTCAGAATATGAGGCTTCGAAGTTACGAGCGGCGCTATCAATGCGTTGTCTATGATCTAATGATAATGAAATAGCACTTTTGATTGCTTCTTTTCCTGATTCACTAGAATTCCGGAACGATACAATATTTGAAGTTACTTCAGCAATTTGATTATCTTTTTTTGCCGTCAGACAGAAAAAAGTGATTTCTTCTTTTGTGAGGCAATAATCCAAAATGGGCTGATTAGCAACACGAATTATAAATCGTGCCGGCCGAATTTGGAAGTCTGGTGAGAATTTAGGCCTAAACCCACTGCTTAGAAAATAGTCATTTGGAATTTGTAGATTCAAAATTTGCTTGGAAACATTTTCTCGAACCTTTATGTTGTTTAACAGACAAATTCCAACTTTAGTAGGAACAAGATAGCCATCTTCATTAATATAAACATAGTCGTATGCACGTAACATAGCTGCCCAGGTTCTGCCACCAGAGCCATCGTTGCTAATGTTGTTACGTTTCATATCATTTTCGGCTAAAATAGCCTCGTAATGTTTGTGCAGTTGTCGATTTCCTTTCCATTGTTCGCTGAAATTATTTGTTGCAATTTCTAAGCATTTTAAAGCTTCCGGATGAAGTTGAGGATCTCGTTCTGGTCGAGGGATAAACATAACTTCTCTTTCATAGCTCATTAAATATCACTCCTTATCCTGCACAATTATTGTAAGTTCTTCTATTAATGATAATTCCTCTGGAGATAACTTTTTCTTCACTTTAAGGATTCCCCAATCTCCCTTTAAATCCTTGTATGTATTTAAACGATCCGAGAATAATCCTTCAACATTAAGTGATGTACCATCTTTGCACTCATTGATAATTTTTGCTATTTCCAGCATCGTACTATCAAAAAGTGAAGAAACTTGCCTTTTATCTAAGGGGTCTTTGCCGGAAGAACTTTTAAATTCATCCTGAATTTCCGCTAATACCCTAATCAATGAAGAAATTCGAATGTCTTCTGCGTTATTTTTAGCGTTATTCAACCACGTATGGGATTTTCCACCCATTCTTTCAGTTAACTTCTGATCCGATAATTCACTTTCGTAAATTAATCTATCAAGGTTAGCCATCATGCGATAAAGTAATGCTTTGGTTAGTACCGTTTTTAACATTTTGTAATCCAATTAGCCTCACCCCCTACGATAATTGTTCTATTCAATAAAATTGTAATGCATTTCTGTTAACGCAAACACCCTAATTAGGTTATATATTTGCACAGAAACATCGTTGTTGAAATTGGCAAAATTATATAAAACACAACAAAAAAGAGCACGAATTCAAATTCGTGCTCTCTATTTTTAATAAATTATAGTATAATGTTTTCGAATAGTAATTAAATGTCTTTTATTAAAATAGTAGGACTTGCTTGAGGAGAAAGAGTGGTTATGCCAAACCGTTCTTTCAGATCCCGGGTAAGTCTTATTTTTGTTAGTCCGTATATTTCCAACATTTCTTCAAACGATTGTTGATATTTATATTCCACAAATCCTTTCGATTTCCACATTTTCTGCATTTCCGCTTTCAAATCATTGACAATAACGTACCCTTGGGCCTGAATTTGCTCGAATGTCAGTCTATGGAGGTCTGTCGTGAATTCATTTGACACTTTGGATATCGCCCGGTCCTTGTCTTGCGGAAATACCCGATTGGCTTCCTCTTCACCAAATACTCGCTCTACCCATTCTTTTGAGAATCCCTTTTGAGTGAATCGCTTTTCTATAAGTTCAATACACTTAGCCTCGATGGTTGGAAGATTTCCCATCATGTTGTCTAGCTCATAGACGTTACTTCGATACTGCCTAGGTTTGTCACGATCGTGCCAGCCGTACTTATGATAATACTGCTGTTGCGTTCGATTGATCACTTTAAGCAATGGATCAGGAATCTGGCCTTCGTCCAATTTAACAATGATTGTTGTGAACGCCATAATATTCAATAATTTCGACACCTTCTGCTTAGAGCAGTTTAAGCGGTTTGCAAAATTTTCTACACTTAGATACGTCAGACACCTGATTGTTCCGTTATCATCGTACAAATTCATTTTGATAATGTCGATGATTGCATTGACGTATGGAGCGTATTTATACCTACAAAATAGTTGGTAAAATTCAGGGTTAGTGTATTTTAAGGTATCTGAGAGCAAAAATTCTTTAAACTGATCGGCTTGCATTCGAAGTTCTTCTATTTCTGCGCTAACTTCAATTGTAATACCGGTTCGTTCGATTAAAAACTGAATTGCTAAATCGTAAGGCGCATCATTAGCACCAGCAGAGCTTAATAGTTTTTGTATAACCTGGATAATGTTATAGCTTGTTTGCTTACCATTTTTACCTTTACTGTTATATTTCGTGTATAGCCAGGTATCAGTATCATCTGGATTCCAAATAGAACAGGATGGGTCGCAGTCACTTTCAAAGATGTCCCTAAACGGATTATCTGCTATTCCTAATAATTCGTCCATAGGGAGTGTTTTGAAATAGATTATTGCACTGACTTTATCAGCTACCGTTTTGTTACCATACTTTTTCCACCGTATTGCTACTTCTTCGAATGCCCCGTTCTTAATTAATTTGTACGTAGGGACTTCATGCCGTGTAACAGATTTCTTTTTTCTTGCTAATTGTTGTGGCGGGCTTACCGATTTACCATTCTTTACTGTCGCTGCGTTCAATTGGAAGATATCAACCGGCAACACATTATTATAATTGATTTCCACCAAACCTTGGCCACCATAGAAAAGTCGAGAACTGTCTTTTGTATTAGGATCCGCATTTGGAAATTCTTCCATGAGATACCTATAAGATTGGTTAACTGCGTCGTTTGTATACAGCGGTTTGTCCAAAATAAACACTACCCTAAATTTCTCCCATTCCTCCGTGTAGCTAAATGTTTTGTATGCAAACGCGGCATACTTCTGTATAAATTCGTTAGCTAATGTATCGTTCAACGACTGATAATGGCCCCCTTCAGCTTTTTGCTTTGGTGAGGTGACTTGTGCGTTGTCAAAGTCCAATGCCAAAACTTGTTGTTCCTGCATATTTGCTTTTGCGCGTTTTCCGTTGCTCATGATAGCCAAAAGCATTGTATGCCCTTCGTCACCGACCAATTGTCCCAATTCCTTCGGAGTGACTTCACTAATTTCTTCTGTGATCCTACTATTGATATGTAAAATCTCGGATTTCGTTGGTTTTTTGTTATATGTTTGCGGGTCAATATATAAATTTACTTTTTTCAGTTTGAATCACCATTCCTTATATTTTTTTGATAAAATTTGTATTACTTATGACTTCTTAATATTCCTTTTCGTTACATTTTTACGCCTACTTTCCTTGTTTTTCGGGATTTTTGATAACGCTTCAACTACCGTCACATCACGTTTTCAATCTCCTTACACTAATGCTATCACATCACTACCCATTCCCGCAAGGGGTGAACAACTCAAGAGATTTTTACGCCATTTCTAGGCTGCCAGTTAGCAATTTATTTATGACTAAACGTACATTTGGAAACTAAAATGAACCGTAAAACCGACGAAATAATCCCCCATCCAGGACAAAATCGTTTTGGTGTGACAGTAGTAAAATGGAGAGAGTTATTACTGTTCTCCCAAGTGTTATTCGATAAAGGTACGGGTGGTAAAGATAGGGACGGTTTAGGCTACGAAGCCCAGATTGGGGGTTAATTACTTTTCCATGACACAACCGAGGGACGAGATTGTGGTATGTAGCTTAGATAGGTTATGGGTATTGAGACGGAGGGTAACGGAGATCAATATACCAATCTAAGCTTAGGTTTTATGAAGCACATACTAGTATTATTCGATTGCAATAGTATTTTGATTGACTATTATAAGAGGGTGTACGATAAGACTAGTATGTAATTTAATAGCCAACCAGTAGAATGACGATGATAATAAGCATAAGGGACTGAAGATGCCTAGATTGACTAGATAACTATTTATTCACCGATTCGTTTAAATGGTAATTATTTTACAAACAAAACGAATCATGCTATTATAAACTTAAACATAAGCATATGCTTAAAAGTGGAGGGGTAATTTTGAATAATCTGCAAAAAGCTATAGAAGAACTTAAACACGTACTACCCGGAGAAGTATTTCTTGTAAAAGATCTTTTCAAAGGCTACGAGTGGAATAGAATCAGTATCGGAGATCGACGTTCGCTGGGACTAGGCTTCCTGCATGAAGTCAAACATGGTTCATTATCCGGAGTTTTAGATATTCGTCAAAAGAGCACCGCCAATCAACAACTTTATGTAAAAATAGAATCTATACAAAGTGAGGATACAAGCCATGAATAAGCATGACAACTTAGCAGCATTGCTGAACAAGGATCGAACTTCCGCATTCGATGTTGAACGGAGAGCATGGTTCACTATTTTTTCGAACGATGATTTATTTAGCAAGGTCCATCATTTATACGATTTTGACGAGCATTCCATCAAACCAGAAAGCTTAGAGAATGGCGCTGTTGACCTTTCTAGTAGTTCATTAAAATTGGTAAAATTAGCATACAATTTGTTCAATGGCTATTACAAAGCGGATGTGCTGGAAACGTTCGCTGGATTAGACGAGTACAATTTTGATTTGTGTATTCAAGCTATCAAGATTCGCTTCAACAAAGAATAGAGATAAAAAGAGTAGCCAAATTGATGGTTACTCTTTTTTATCTTTCATTTCCTGCAAGTATTGTTTCTTGATCCGCTGTAATGTACTTTTGCTAATACCCGTTTTCTTTTCAACTTGATTGTAGCTGTTCGTTTCCAATAATTCGATAGCATGCAAATACTGAGGAGTTAACCGTCTTTTGGGCCTACCATCCTTGAAATTCTTATCGTGCTTCTTGGCATAAGCTTTTCCTTCCTGCGTCCGGCTAACAATTAGATCGCGTTCAAATTCAGCAAAGCTGCCCAGCATGTTAAGCATTAACTTTTGCATAGGGTCATTGCCGTTTGGTTTAAATAACAAATTATTATCCAAAAATTCGACTGATACACTCTTTTCATGCATGACCTCTATTAAGTTCCTGAGATCCGGTATAGAACGCGCCAGACGGTCAATTTTGGTTACCTTTACCACATCCCCCGCCTGCAGTTTATCAATCATTTTTTGAAGTTCTTCCCGGCCTTCTTTTTTTGTCCCGGTCATTTTCTCCTGGAATATTGTTTCACATTCTGCCTGTTTTAATTTTTCTAATTGCGTTTTTAATTCTTGTTTGTTTGTACTTACCCTGGCATAACCATAATTCATAAAAATCACCTCACCTTTCTGGATATAACTTTCTGAATATCCTATATGTCAATCATACCAAGATCCGACGATATAGTCAAAAAGTTAAAACTTACTGAATATAGCCGACTTTATTTACATTATAATTAGAAGGATGCAGCGATTACGTAGTTTGTCAATCAAAAAAAGTAATCTATAAACACTATATATTGTGGTTGTTTTTTTTCGGCGTAAAGCATATAGTAAATATAGCAATAGCACCTTGTATCCATAAGGAGGGATGCTTATGCATTCACCAGAGTACAAGGAGAAATATTACCCTGCCGATTTGGCTTCGGGTCCTATGCGAATTAGCTATTTTAGCAATTCGTGTAGTCATCCTGTTTTACAAATAAAAAAATAGCAAGATAACTGTGCAGGTTATCTTGCTACGCTCCAAAAATATAAACACCATTTTTAACACACCAACGATACAGGGTACTATTGTTAATTGAAGGAGAACTTTCCCGAGTTCTTCTTTTTTTGTACCCAGAGCAGCACTTATTGAACCATATATAACCATACAACACAATATGTGCCTTAATAAAGTTAGTATAGCACAATGACGCAAATTGTGTACAAGGATTTTCACCAAAATGTGTACCCGTAAAAAGGTGAAAACGTGTATCAGAAAAGCATACTTTTTAAGAACACCTACACGATTCAAATCTATCGTCCTTTTAAATAAGGTTTTCGACGGTACTTCACGAATTATTCAATCAGGATGATCCTGGCTAATTATTAGATATATTAGTATTTGTTAGCACAAAAAAAGACTGAGTCCGCTTGGGGGGGGCGGATCAGTCTCATAGATAATATATGCAATTGATTCCATATTCCTTTTTGTTGTTGGATATTTTTATAGGTAAATAAGGTTAATGAATAAAATAAAATCAGGTTTTTGGGAGTTTGACGGCGATTATTTGCGCAGAAATTATATTATCGGGGGCTTATGGGGTGCCATTTGGATACGGACAGCTATTGAAAACAACGAAGCAAATATGTTTATTTTCGCTTCCGTGCTGTATTTTGCGCTCTGCATAGTTCTGTTTCCTTTTGCCGCGTATTTTGTTGGAAAAGCATGGGTTTATCCGCCAGAGTTACAAACAGAAGCAGTAGAGACTGTGGTGAAACAAGCTGAATTAATGACTGGGAGTATGTGAAGGGGAGCTTAATTGCTTTCCTTTTTATTTTGCCGGAATTATGACCGTTTCAGTTGAATGATGAGTGCTATATTAAAGGTAAGAGGGGGGAAATTGTACTTGCAAAGCAGTTGTAGGAATAAAACGAACGGCATTTGCATACCATGAACAAATAACTAAGGATGTGAGACAAAATGACGTTAACAATTACTCCGGAGTTTGTAACTGCACTATCAGCGGCAATTGTGTGGATTTACTGGAATGGTCGACACAAATAAGCCCCTTCCAAATATGGAAAGGGCTACAAGCTGAAATGCATTTGTGGTGAATTCATTTTAGCACATGAGGAAGTAGCAAATGCAGCTACTTCTCTTTTTTTTGGAAAGAAAAGTCTGTAGCTACATAGCCACGGTCAGTATATTTCTATCGGATTATATTTGGCATAACCCTCTTCATAAAATTTTATTGTTGGATATTTTTTATAGGTAACACTTTTCTCTTATTTTTTCGTATTTATTAGTAGAAGGGACAGGTGATAGGTTATGGAATTGAATACTAACGTGTTTGGTACATTTATTAGATTGGATAAGGGATCGGAAACCATGATTAAGCTGTTGCAGGAATTTTATGAAGATCGATATGAAGTACAAGCGAGCCCGGCAGAGATAGTGAATGATGCAATTTTCGATATGTTCATTCGCATGCTCGGTGAAAAAGCGCAATAGATTACAATAATTGGTAATCGGCAAAATATGAAGGATAGCTTTCCTAGCTATCCTTTTTTTACTTTTAACCTTAAAAACGCAACTTTTACATACAATCACATTATTAATATTTAGCGTTAAATGCAATTAATTATAATGTACAAATAATTAGTAATTAATACTATTAATAAACGTTGACAAACTTAACGAAGATGAATTATTATTAATGCATGCAATGTTAACGTTACAAATAATATATGAAGGAAGTTGTTTATATGGAAAATACGAAGGATCTCAAACAAGAAATACTTAACTTTATCGGAAACCGCGAAGTTCGGTATAGCGACATTCAAAAGCAATTCGAATCAGAATACACCCAGGGCGCCGTCAGTGGAGCTTTAGGAACCTTGCGAAAGAAAAACATTCTTTCCACCAAGGAAAGAGGGGTGTACAGTCAAAATGTATCCATAGTTCAAGCTTTAAAGAATGATGTCGATGGGGTTTTGAAAAAGTATGACTTGAACAATATCCTGGACAACCCAAGTGAAGCTGAAGAATTTATTAGTCTCTTTAAAAAGTTCAAAGAATTATGCAAATAGTACATACTTTATAGCCCTTATGATGCTCTACCAAAACTTTTTTATAATTAATATAAAAGGTATAACAGAAAAGACCAATCCTAATCGACTGGTCTTTTTCTGTTATAACACATATATTTACTAATCGAATCATCTAGGAATATCCAATAATTGCATTTTTGTAATAGTCCATTAGTTAACTAACACGTAATGAATAGTTTTAATTTTTAATAGATGATATCATAATTGAAATGTTAATTTAACAGGCCTATTAATGGATATTCATTTTAACATCACCTAAAAAAGATTGGATTTTACACCATGGAATTTGCATGACTTACCACAGGATGCTACAATTTATTTATATAAAAAGTGTGTACTATGGGAGGTTAAGTGATGGAAGAAAAAAAGAAGAACACAAACAATGCGTTAACTAATAATGCTGCTTTAACAGAATCTGATCTGGTGAAGAAATATTTTAAGGATGAAATGGACCTAACTTTAGATACGTTGATCCTTTACGCTGAGCCTAAAAAACAAGTCAACGCTAAGACTAATAAAAACGATAAAGTAAGCAAAATAGACATGTTAGAAAAAGAAAACGAAAGGTTAACCAAGCTTTTAAACGAATGGGTAGCCAAGGAGGCCTACTTAAGGGCTGAGAATGAACGACTAACTGAACTAGACAAGTACTTGACTAAGATCAAATCACAATTAAAAGCTGAATACGGCTTATTCTTAACCGAGAGGGAAGAATTCAATAAAGAGCAAGCACCCTTTAATATCAATATACGTAGTCAGTTAAGTAAAGTATCCAGGTACGTGCATGTAGCGATTGCCGAGAATTCACTAAAAATCAGAATCGGTTACAATAAAAAGAATTTGAAAGTATTATTACCATCGCTTGATCAGAATAAATTTGGCTTGATATCATTGCGTAAAGGTTCGGATCGAAAAGAATTCAAGATTTCTGTATATGAACACTTGAATAACATCGAATATGGTTGGCTATCCGATAAAGAATCGTTAGTTTATCCTTTATCTTTTACATTATCCGACGATTCCAACACATACGAAGCTATTTCACTAACAACTGACTACTTTAATGAAGCCCTGGGCGATTCCTTCTACAGATATGGTAGCTATTTTATAAATGGATTAGGCGTGTATAGTATATCGATAACTGCTACTGAAACCTACTTAACATACCAGCGCGGGGCAAAGCGTACAGATCCAGAAAAATACAAATATTACATCCCTCTTATTGGCCAAAAAAGTGCGTCTGTATTGAAATTAAGTCAGATATTCAATGAATTAGCAGAATTAAAACCGGAACAAGAAAGATTGTAGTTACTATATTTTTGGATCAGCAACAACAATTAACTATGATATCTAATAAAAAATTTGAATCATTAAAACTTGAACTTGATGAGAAAAAAGAACCAGAAAAAAATATAGAAGAAACAAAAAAATGGTGGAAATTTTGGAAATAAACTTTATAGATATTATTAAAATAATATCTATAAAGAACGAAATATAAAATATTTAATCGCTATAACTACAGAAATTATTACAAGTAGTTGTATTGATTAAAAAAGGAGAAATAAAAATGGGTAAAGGAGATGAATTTAAAGAATATAAAAAATCAAAATTAACATCTGGTGATATTGGGATTCGTATAATTGGAACTACTGAGAATTTAGAATTTATAAGAAAGGTAAATTGTAAAATGAAATGCATAAGGAAATAAACGAAAAAATCATGTAGATACGATATACTTGTTAGCAACCAAACCAAAAGTATAAGGGGTATCTACATGACCAAAAATAATTGTATCAC
>Ga0194138_10000858_pt1 | contig 14511 bp, 13 predicted proteins | sample TARM_MetaG_T2_14_FD_134022 | JGI IMG/M metagenome (GOLD analysis project Ga0194138, IMG submission 134022) | Freshwater microbial communities from Pennsylvania, USA, analyzing microbe dynamics in response to fracking - TARM_MetaG_T2_14 (version 2) | ecosystem: Environmental > Aquatic >...
ACGCATCCACATTCCCCCCGCCTCTGGGGTTCGGCCGCCACCGTGCTCTTCTGCCTCGTCGCCTTGATCGGTTCGCGGACGGTGGGCGATTACGGCCTGACTTGGGATGAGCGCTTCCGTTTCGAGGGGGGCGACGTGAAATTGGCCTACTACAAGGAGTTGTTCGGCGGCGGTTCGCCGGAGCGCCAGAACAGCAACTACCCGGGGCTCTTCGACCTGCCCCTGGCGCTCGCGCACGACGCCTTTCCGGATTGGGGCACCCGCAGCCAGAAGGGGCATGTCTGGAGCCTCTGTTTCGGGCTGCTCGGTTTGTTGTCCGTCTGGCGTATGACCGCACGGATCGGCGGCGAGCGGGCGGGCTTCTGGGCGCTTCTTTTCTTGGCGACCTTGCCGCGCTACTACGGGCACATGTTTTTCAATCCGAAGGATATTCCTCTGGCGGGCACCTATGCCTTCGGCTGCTGGGCGCTGGTCGCGCTCTTCGGCAAAGTGTCGGCGCCGACCTGGCGGCAGGTTTTGTGGATCGGTCTCGCGGCGGGGCTCGCCTTGTCCTGCCGGATCGCGGGGCTGTTGGTTCTGGCTTACTTCGCGCTCTTCGTCGGGATTTACCTGCTTTACAAATACACCGCCGGCCGCGGGCGCCCGGCGGCGCTGCCCCGTGAGTTCGGACTCTGGGCGCTCCGCGGGGCGGTTTCCGGAGTGGTCGCTTTCGCGGTCTTGTTCGTGTTTTGGCCGAAGCTGCACGCCCATCCGTTTGCGGCCGTCGGCAGCTCGGTGCAGGACGCGCAAAGCTTCGGTTGGGGCGGGATGGTGCTGATGGATCACCATTTCTGGGAAGCGCAGGATCTGCCGGTTTACTATCTGCCTTATTGGCTCTTCCGCACCGTCCCGGAGCACCTGCTGCTGTTGGCCGGCTTGGGCGGACTGGTCGGGGCGCTGAGTCTCTACGCCCTCGTGCGCTCCGGCCAACGGCCCGAGCCCGAGGCGTGGTTGCCGCGCCTGCTGCTCGCCTTTGCTGGCGTGTTCCCGGTCGCCTACATCGTTTGCCAGGATCCGGTCATGTACGACGGCATGCGCCACATCCTCTTCGCGGTCGTGCCTCTGGTGGCGCTCGCGGCGCTTGCGCTCGAGTGGTGCCTCCGCCGCGCCGCCGCGGGGCCGATCCGCTGGCTGCCCGGGGCGATCCAAGGGGTCGCCTTGTTCGCGGCAGCCATCGTCGCCTACGAGATGCTGCGGCTGCACCCCTACCAGTATGTCTATTTCAACAAGATGTCCGGCGGCTTGCCCGCCGCCTACATGCGCGACGAGACGGATTATTGGGGACTCTCGCACAAGGAGGCCGGCGAATGGCTCAATGATTACATCAAGACGATCGATCCGGACGGGGACAAGGTGTACAAGGTGCACCAGCGCTATTCGCGGTGGATGCTGAAAGAAGCGCTGGATCCGGAGCGTTTCGAAATGTGGCAACCCCGGGAAGGGGCGGATTTTTTCGTCTCGGTCACCCGCTTCAACCTGCACACCAGCTATCCGGAGGCGGAGCTGATCCACACTGTCGAACGCCTCGGTACTCCGCTTTGCTTTATTTACCAATTCAATGACAGCTTGGCTGAATGACTATGAGAGTCCTTATCGAAGCCCACCATCCGGCGCATGTCCATTTTTGGAAATATCCGATTCGAGAGCTACAGAGGCGGGGGCACGAGGTGTTGTTGATCGGACGTGATAGAGACGTCATGCGACGATTGCTAGAGGTGTATGATTGGATCCCGTCAATCATCCCTCCCCGGGAATCTCAGAGGAACCGTTTCCCTCTGCTCGAGATGCTTCAGCGGCAGTGGCTGGTGGCGAAGCAGATCCGGCATTTCCGACCCGATGTCGTGGCCAGCCTGATGGGCAGCTATACGCAGACGGCTAAGGTGTTGGGCGTGCGCAACGTCGTGTTCACGGATTCAGAGTTTCAACATTTCAACCACCGGATCGCCCATCCGTTTGCGGACGTTGTTTACACGCCCGAGTGTTTCTATAAGGATTTAGGCCGAAAGCAGAGCCGCTACCGGGGGATACACGAGTTGATGTTTTTGCGTAAGGAACTGTTTCAGCCGAATGAAGAGATGTTGTCCGCTTTTGACTATGTGGAACCAGGACGGTATATCGTATTGCGTTTCTCCGCATGGAATACCTTGCACGATATTGGGCAACGTGGCGTGGGCACTCAGATCTTTGGCATTATCAAGGAATACGCGGACAAATATCGTTTTGTTCTGTCGGCAGAAGAGGCGCAAATGCTTCCAGAGCTCAAACCGTATGTTTTGAAAGTTCAACCTGAGCATATGCATGACCTGCTGTATTTCAGTGCGTTTGTTGTTTCGGAGGGGGCTTCGACGGCCAGCGAGGCTGCCTGTCTGGGGGTTCCGACAGTTTACATCAACAGCACCGAAGAACGCGGTTATTTGAGGATGTTGGAACAGGACTTTGGCATATTGAGTTGTCACCGTGATGCGAGCGCGGGGTTGGCCAGAGTCCGAGAGGAGATTGAAAAGATTGGTAAGCCTGATTGGGAAGCTAGGGAACGCCTGCGGTTGGCCGTCGAGTCGGCACATCCGGACGGCATTAAATTCGTCGTGGAGGCATTGGAGAAGGAGGCGTCGTGAATAATGCGGAACGCTTAGGGGTATTTAATTCGTCAAAGCTGCGGGTCTGTTTTCTGAGCAAGCAGTCGCCTGCGCGCTACAAGGATCTTGATGCCGAGATCCTGGAGCGACATTTCAATGTGACTCGCGTGGCTTACGAATACCGGCTATCTGCCATAGTGAACTTCCTTTCTGTGGCCAGGCAGAGCGATGTGCTCGTTGCTTGGTTCGCTAATCCGTGGTTGGCGTGTTTGCGCCATTTTATCCCCAAGAGGGTAAAGTTGGTTGTGATTGCAGGTGGCTACGACGTTGCCGATTGCCCCGAACTGAAATATGGCGCACGACATAGCCTATTATATCGTAGTTTAACCAGAGGCTTGTTAGAGCAGGCGGATCTTGTGTTGCCCGTTTCTAGGTTCAATGAAAAGGAGTTGCTCGGCTGGGTGCGACCGAGGCGGCACCGGATGATTTATAATGCGGTCGATTTTCCTGATTTTGAATTGTGGGGCACAGTCGAACGCAAGCGCAAGGTAGTCACGGTCGGGGCGATTCAGTCGTTTATATCGCTGCGCAAAGGACACTATCGCTTTCTCGAAGTAGCAAAAAGACTTCCAGATGTCGAGTTCCTGCTAATTGGCAAGGAACTGGATTCCACGATCAAAGACTTGCGGGCTCATGCGCCGGAGAACGTCCGATTCTCCGGATTTCTGACCCGACAAGAACTCCTGCAGGAAATGCTGTCGGCCAGTGTGTATCTGCAGTTGTCTGTGCATGAAGCCTTTGGTGTCTCGGTTGCCGAGGCGCTTGCGTGCGGGTGTTTCCCCATCGTGGCTCGGGAGACCGCCTTGCCTGAAATTATCGACTCTTACGGTGCAGTTGTCGTTGGAGACGAAATTCAAGCCGCTGTATCAGCGGTATCGAAGGCGTTGGAAGAAACTTCCTATCGCGGGATCGATGCTCGTATTGTTAGGAAAAAATTCAGCGTCGCGCAACGAGAACGCAAGCTGTCCGAAGCGGTGGAGGCGCTCTTTGATGACTGACAAATGCGTGTGGTGCTTTTTTCTCAGGAGCCTTCCTTCTGGAGGTGTCGAACGTCAATACATACGGATGGCCAATTTGCTGTCCCAAAGGCGACGGGTCGTTTTTGTTTGTCTCTTCGCCCCAGATCCGTGCGTCCAAGCAACCTTGAATGAATCGATTGAATTTCATGTCCTGTTTGATAAGGATGTGGGCGACCGGTCTCCCTTGTTTGACGTGCTTCGGGCTCGGCGTCGCTTGAAGGCAATTATAAAGCGGAAACAGGTGGGTGTTGTTTATAGTGGGCGTGAGCTTGCTAATCTCATCGCAGCGTTAGCTGTTGGTTCTCGCCCATCTGTTCGAGTATTGTGGGGGCACCGTGTGTCACACCACCGATTCAGCGCGAGAATTCGCATGCTGCTTCCCTTTTTGCGGGCCGTCCAACCGCGAGTGCACTGCCAAATTGCTAATAGTAGAGACGGTTTGGATTTTTACCGAAGTCTCGGTATGTGTCGCGGGAGAAGCGTTTACATTCCAAATCTGATCGATTTCGAGCACTTCTATTTTTCAACAGAACGCCGAAACAAACAACGAACCGAGTGGGGGATTGAAAATTTCGAATGTGCCATCGGGATAGTTGGGCGAATAGCCCAGATGAAGAATCATGCGGGATTTATTGAAGTGGCGGCGCGTTTGTTTCGAGTCAGAAAAACAGTTCGCTTTTTCATTATCGGATCCGGCGATAACGAAGTCGTCGCCGAGCTAGGCCGTCGTGCCGATGACTTGGGGCTACGGGGACATATTGAGTGGTTGCCTGCGGCGAATATGCAAACCATGCCGAATGTCTACTGCGGTTTGGATGTTTTGTGCTCCACGTCACTTTTCGGTGAGGGCTTTCCCAATGTTATCGCTGAAGCGATGGCATGCGATTGCCCTGTCGTGACGACTGATGTCGGAGAAGCCGCAAATATAGTCGGATCGTTGGGTACTGTTGTGCCTCCCGGTGACTATGCGGCGTTCTGCAAGGGGCTGCTGGCTACTGTTTCTAATCTTGGGCAGCGCATGGGCGCACGGCGCAGGCATATTCGCTCCATTTCCGATGAAGAAAAGATCATAGACCAAATTGTTGATCTCGCCGAGCAATGCTCCTAAGGCAGGACGCTTCAAAATTTTTGTTGGCCACTGCGATCAGAAAGTGCGAGTGCCTCTTCGAAGGCATCCCGGCCTTAGAATGAGATTGATTACAGGCGGTCTTCACGACCATGGAGGCACAAAATCGTCGATTACCACACCTGCGCCCCCGGATTCCAAAGCAGTCCGCGCCCTTGTTTTCAGGGTCTGATATGGCATGAAAAGGCCGTATTTCACAAAACCGACACGATAAAGATACCTAAGTGTAAATTCGAAACCTTCCCACTTGGATTGATGTCGCTTCGTAAAGCCGGGCTCCGAGACATCAGGCAGTCGGTCGGAGAGGTCGGAGATCCACTCGCCTTTGCGCGCCATCGCGGCAGTGCTGCCCTTGAAGACAGATTCTGCTCCTTCGATGACCAGTCGCCTCCTCGGGTCGTTATCCGCGCGGGTAAGTTCCCAAACTCTTTTCAGGCAGCGTAATTGGTCTTCCGCCGGTCCGACACGCTTTTTCCATCTGCCGCGTTGGACGACTTTGAGTGCTCGATGAGCGCCAAAAGCCCATGCGAATGCTGGATCGGGGTCGGGATTATGATCGACAAGTTTGGAGAAAGATGCGGGAAACGCGCGGCGGATCCCTTTAACCGTGGGATGAGGGTCGACGAAAAGCCGCTCGGGAGAAGTTTCCCAAACAGCACTGTTTTTGAAGGCATGTATCCCCCGCATGGGCCATTGCGTATACCAGTCGTAGACGGGAAAAATCGCGTGATCGAGTTCCTCCATTCGATGGAACTCTCCCAGCATTCGTTCAATGCTATCGTTTCGGCTGAAAACCATGTCGGCGTCGAGTTTGATGAAGATGTCGAAATGGTCGCGTAGATCCATGAAACGACGGTATAGCGTTTGATGCGCGGTTTCGTTCGGCAGGAATTCAAAAACCTCGTGCACAATGCCGGGAATCGTCTGGCTCTGCAAGGCCTCGCTACAGCGCGCGAACTCATTCTCACCGCAATACAGCGTGCCGACGAAAACGCGTTTTCGGGACTTGATCATAACATGTTTTTGAGGCAGATGCGGCGTTGATTCATACGAGATCCGGGTTTTCCCGACTCAGTTCCGTAACCGTGGCGGTAACCACAAAGGCGGGCGGCTGTCCGAACGATACAGTTGCTCGCGCCATAGGGGTAGGAGACGTGACTTACTTCGCAGCCAATCTTTTCCTCAAGGCGTTGCTTGGAGCGACGCAGTTCTCGGAAAATTACGGGGAGCGGTTGGCGGGCAAGGTTGAGATGAGCGTCGGTGTGAGCGCCAATATTGACCAAAGGGTGATCATTCAACTCAAGCAACGTCGGCCAACTGAGGAAGCATCGTTGGTGTAGGGCGTTTCTCCGATAACTTCCGGTTTCGGAAAATTCGTTCATCAGTCGTTCACGTTTTTCCAGTGAGGCGCCCCTAAGCCGACGGTGAATCGAACGGAAATCCTCATTCGTCACCAAGCCCGCAGCGAGGGCATCGCAAAATTCGGCTTCGTAGGGATAGACCCGCCCATCGACAAATCCTGTCGTTATAAAAAGAATAAGCGGAACACTCTTTTTTTCAATGAGCGGCAGAAGTTCGATGACCGAGGCATAGCCGTCGTCTGCGGTAAGCAGAAGCCTGTCGTCTGCAGAGTATTTCCGGATGGCGGCTTCTACGGTTTCGAGGTCGACCTTGTTCGTTGCGTTGGCCTCCAGGTCGTCTGCTCCGGGTGCGCCAATGTCGTGGATATACAAAATCATTCGTTGCCGTGACGCTTCCATGATCCGAGTTCGCGATCGGTTAACTTTTCGAGTTCTTCGATATCCGTCAGAAAGACGTGGGTCAGTTCGCGGACGAGATCGTCCGGTTGGTCGGAAAGCTTCTCGGGAGGCCGGATCAATCCAAGGCGAAGAAATGCCTTTCGGCAGAACGGAGGCAACGAACGCTGCCCCAGCGCCTTACGGAGCATTTTCGCGGTTCGCGGAGCGCTCACCCCCGCTGGATTGATCCTCCTGTCCAAAACCTCTGGTTGAAACCCCGAATCCACCCCAATGAATTCAAGAATCTCTTGAAGGAAAAGCGAAGGGTTGGCGCACAGATCGTCGAAGAAGGCGATGTGAATCTGCTCTCTCGGGAAGTAATCGAGAAAGCGTCTGGCGGTATTCGCGTAAAATCCTGGCTCGACCCAATTGGCGAAAAGGTCGTAGTTCCTCAATACCTCGTCGAAGGTATAGTTGAATCGCTGTTTCTTTTTCTCGTGCCAATAGTGGGAGAAGGCGCGTTCAATCGGGTTGCGCGCGGTGAGGAGTATTTTCGTTTCGGGGTTGTATTCCGAAATGCGACAGGGTGCAAGCGGGCAACGCCCGTAGGAGGGCGTTGAATCGAAGGGTATGCCGGTGGCCGGAAGAGGGAACTGTCTGTGATACCACGCAGTTCCGCGGAAGTTATGCATGTCGAAAAAGTGGATTGAGTCGCGATCGCAAGTGGTCACTTCCGGATGTTCAGTAAGCGCGGCGTGAAGCCATGTCGTCGCGGTCTTTTGCGGGCCGATGTGCACGACTTGAACTTGGAAGGGCGAGGACATGCCGATTAGAGAAAAACGAGGAACAGGCAATTCAGGATGAGCAGGCACAGGATTCGTCCTGTGCCGAGAAGTGAATATTTCATCTTGTAGTAGAAGAAAGCATGATCCGCGAGATTCTGTACGACAAGGCAAATGAAAGTCCCGATTGCCGCGCCGAAGATTCCATAGGCTCTTATTAACAGCACGTTGCTGGCGACGATTCCCAGGAGCAGGATAAGGTTACTCACCAAGGAGTATCCCGGATGTCCCATCAGATAGAGCGCTCGCCCGACAGGGCCGACAGCGACACGGTTGAAGAAAGCGAGCGAAAGTAACGAGAGCAGCGAGGCATTGTGACCATAGTCCCCAAAGAGATTGAGAATGGACGGACCCGAAACGAAGTAGATGCATAGAATGCCCAGCCCGGCGGCGGTCGCAATATTCGTATTCGTGGCAAATTCAGTGCGCACCGCGCCGGGGGTTTCACAGGCGACGGCGTATCGAAGGCGAGGTCCGAAAAGTGGGACCATGAGCATATTGCCAATCGGAACAATCATGGCAAGCCGGGCGGCCAATGCGTAATCGGCTGCAGCGAGGGTGCCCAGCATCGCGCCCACCATAAGGAGATCGACCTTCTCCAGCCCGCCATGTGTCAGTTTGAGAAGCATCAACTTTCCCGAATAGGCGAGATCCCTCCTTTTGAGTGTGGCATGCTCCGCAGGGGAGTGCCTCAGACGCAGGAATCCTTCAAAGGCCAAAAGGGACAACAGATTCGGCAAGATAAGATAAGCGATGACGGCATATGGCAAATCCGGGCTAAGGTAATAAATGGCAGCGAGGCAGATCAGCCGTAATATATTGGAGGCGATACTGATCGCGAGGGCGGTGGAAGCCTCTTTGTTCGCTTGGAAAAGGGCGGTAAAGAGTGCTCCCATTGCTTGAAGCGCGGTGTTGAGGGAAAAGACGCAGACCCAGAAAGCCGTATTTTGCGCTGAGGGCGGCATTAGCAACAGCAGGGTCACCAAAGGCAAGTCGAGGCATACGAAAACAATGAGACTTATCTTTTTCAGTTTGCGAAGCAGGGCCGCCCCGTGGATTGCTCCGTCGGGGGCGGACTTTCGGTCGGAGATCCGGTAGATAATCAGCTTATCGAAGCCCATAAGGGCAGGGATAAGAAGGTAAGCGAAAATTGCCTGATAGAGTGCGAAGCTACCAAACGTTTCCTTCCCGTAGAGTCCGGTGAGCATCCCCACTAGGATGAAGCCGCTCAAAAGCGTAGTCGCTTGTCGAATCAGTGCGAGGCCTATGGTTCCGGCATAGGGTTTGATGGAATCGATAAATGCCATAACCATGTTTCCAGAGCAGAAAAGACGTAAAGGGAATCGAGACGAAGCTAAACCGACTCTTGGCGCATGCAGTGCGCTCGCTTCCGTGACACCAAATTGCGTTGGATTAATTCGGTGCCGATTAAAAGCGCCTCCCCGACTTCCCTGCGAACAGCATAAGCAACTTTTCCAAGATTAGAATTAGAAATTGGTTGATCATGTCGCATTATAGATAACAGGCGTTCCGCCATGGTTTCTGCCTCACATTTGAGGACTAAACGATTCGATTATCGTTGAAATAACGTGGTTCTGGTTCGCTTCTTTCAAATACGGGCCAAAGGGCAGGCTGATGACTTCGCTGGCGGCTTTTTCGGTGACGGGGAAAGCCTTCCCTGCGCAGGGCAGGTGGGCGAAGACTTCCTGCCGGTGCAGTGGTCTGCGGTAATAGACGGCGCTGGGGATGTCGGCGGCCTTGAGTGCTTCGGCGAGGCGGTCGCGGTTCTTCGGGCGGATCGTGTATTGGGCGTAGATGTGGCTGTTGCCGGGGCGGATGGCGGGCATGGTGACGTGGCCTTTCAGAGCTTCGGAGTAGCGGGCGCCGACTTGTTGGCGTAGTTCGATCTCCTCGTCGCGGAAGTTGGGGAATTTGGCCTGGATGATGGCGGCCTGGAGGCTGTCGCAGCGGCCGTTGGTGCCGAGGAGGTAGTGCGACTCGCGCTCTTTGCAGCCGTGGTTGGCCACGGCGCGGATGGCTTCGGCCAGGTCGGCGTCTTGGGTGAAGACGGCGCCGCCGTCGCCGTAGGCGCCGAGCGGTTTGGCGGGGAAGAAGCTGGTGGTGGCCACGTGCCCCATGGTGCCGGCCTTGCGGCCGTTCTGCTCCGCGCCGAAGCTCTGGGCGGCGTCTTCGATGATCTTTAGGCCGTGCGTTTCGGCGATGGCTTCGAGGGCGGGATAGTCGGCCATTTGGCCGAAGAGGTCGACCGGGATGATGGCCTTGGTCTTCGGGGTGACGGCTTTTTCGACTTCTTTCGGGTCGATGTTGTAGGTGTCGGCCTCGATGTCGGCGAAGACGGGGGTCGCGCCGACCAGGGCGATGGTCTCTGCGGTGCTGATCCAGGTGAAGGGGGTGGTGATGACTTCGTCGCCGGGGCCGATGCCGAGGGCGCGGAGGGCGACTTCGAGCGCCATGGTGCCGCTGGCCACGGCGACGCAGTGCAGCGGTCGGTCGGGTGCGCCGAGAAACGCGCCGAGGGTGGCTTCGAGGGCATAGACTTCGGGGCCGTTGATGTAGCGGCCGTGTGCGAAGACTCCGGCCACGGCGGCGTCGATTTGCGACGCGCTGTGTGCGTGGATGGCTTGGATGTCGATGAATTGCATTTTGTCTATAAAGTTTGGGTGATTTGCGGGGTCTTCGCGCTTTTTGATTTGCTGTTATAATTCACGAGTTCGCCGATGAGGCCGGTGGAGATCAGTTGCACGCCGAGGATGACGAGCAGGATGCCGAGTTGGAGGAGGGGGCGTTGGCCGATGCCGCTGCCGAAGACGAGCTTTTCGATGCTCAGCCAGGCGAGTATGGCGAAGCCGAGGAGCCCGCTGAGCAGGCCGAAGCCTCCGAAGAAGTGGCCGGGACGCTTGAGGTAGCGGGTGAGCACGACGACGGTGATGAGGTCGAGTCCGCCTTTGAGGAGGCGTTTCCAGCCGTATTTCGAGACGCCGTGCGTGCGGCGGTGGTGCTCGACGGGGATCTCCGCCGTGGTGAAGCCTTCGGCCGCGAGGAGGACGGGAATGTAGCGGTGGAGCTCGCCGTAGATTTCGATGCTGTGGATGGCTTCGGCGCGGTAGGCTTTGAAGCCGCAGTTGAAGTCGTGGATCTTGACGCCGGAGGCGGCCCGGGTGGCGGCGTTGAAGACGCGGGAGGGCAGGGTTTTGCCCAGCGGGTCTTTGCGGAGTTGCTTCCAACCGGAGACGCAGTCGTAGCCCTCGTCCAGCTTTTTGAGGAAATTGGGGATTTCGGCCGGCTCGTCCTGGAGGTCGGCGTCCATGGTGAAGATCGTCTGCCCCCGTGCGATCTCGAAGCCGGCGGAGAGGGCGGCGGCCTTGCCGAGGTTGCGTCGGAAGCGGAGCGCTTTGACGGTCCCGGGGTGCTCCGCTTTGAGCGATTCCAGGGTCGGCCAGGATTCGTCGGTGCTGCCGTCGTCGACGAAGATCACCTCGAAAGCGCCGAGCTTGTCCGCTGCCACCGTGGCCGCGATTTGCTCGTAAAGCGGGGTCAGCGTATCCGCCTCGTTGCAGAGGGGGACGACGATGGAGAGTGCGGGCGCGGCAGGCATGGAGGCTGTTTATGATTTATGCTTCGCCCGTTTAAGCAAGCAGACTTTCCCGGCTCGTGGCTTTGTTAGAGATTGCCCTCCCGCCTGGGTTCGCCTTCTTTCCCTGCATGCAAGTCTCCATCGTGATCCCGATCTTCAACGAGCGTGAAACGTTGCACGAGATCGTCAGCCGTGTCCGCGCCGTGGAGGGGATGTCGGTCAAGGAGATCATCCTCGTCGACGATTGCTCGACCGACGGCACGCGTGCGTTGCTCCGGTCCGAGTTCGACGACCCGATTTTTAAAAAATGCTTCCACGAAGTGAACCAAGGCAAAGGCGCGGCGCTCCGCACGGGCTTCGCGGAGGCGACCGGCGGGATCGTCGCGATCCAGGACGCGGATTTGGAGTACGACCCCGAGGAGTTGCCCGGACTGCTTCGTCCGATCCTGCGCGACCAGGCCGACGTGGTCTTCGGCTCGCGCTTCATGGGGGGCGGGGCGCATCGCGTCGTCTTTTTCTGGCACATGCTGGCCAATAAGTTCCTCACCCTGCTGAGCAACATGACGACGAACCTCAACCTGACCGACATGGAGTGCTGCTATAAGCTCTTCCGCCGCGAAGTGCTGGAGCAGGTCAAGGTGGAGGAAAACCGTTTCGGGGTGGAACCGGAGCTGACCGCCAAAGTGGCCAAGCTCAAAGTGCGCATCTACGAAGTCGGCATCTCCTACTACGGGCGGACTTACGACGAGGGCAAAAAAATCGGCTGGCGCGACGGCGTGCGCGCGGTCTATGCGATTTTGAAGTACGGGGTGTTTCGGTGATGGCTCTACGAATGGCCGAATGGCTCTACGAATGGCCGAATGGCCGAATGGCTTTACGCTTTGGTGACCTTGCCGGCCTTGATCGCCTTGACGGAGACCCACATGCGCTTCACTTCGCCGCTGGGCAGCTTGACGCGGATGCGCTGCACGTTCGGACGGAATTTCCGACGTGTGTTCTTGACGAGAGACGTACCGATACCACCGCTTTTCTTGGTGAGACCTTTACGGATGATACGGCCACCTTTGACGGGGCGTTTACCTGTGATTGCGCAAATTCGAGCCATGGGAGTTCCTTCTGTGAAAATTTGAAAGGCTGGAAGCTAGGGCTGGAGGGGCAGCTAGCAAGCGTTTTTTTCGAGAAATTTCCAAGGGTGCAGGGGTGGCAATCGAGGCTCGGTGTTCCCACTATCCACCCTCCGTCCTTCGCTATTCCGCCGCCTCGCGGCGAGCCCAGAGCACTTGGAAGCGCTGCCCCATGTTGGCCGGGTGGATGAGCTCCATCAAGGTCTGCCGTTCGGGGCTGAAGCTGCCGGCGCCGCCCGAGACGATGGCCTCGGCGGCGCGCCGGGCGCGCCGGACGAGGAAAGATTCCTGGCTTTCGAGAGTCACCGAACTCAGCCCGGAGGCCTCCATCCGGGCTTTGAGCGGCGTCCAGCAGACGTCGCAAGTGATGTCGCAGGCACCGGGCGTTTCCAGTAAGTCGTTGCCTTGTTTGTGCTTTTTGTAGGTGCGCGCGGTGCCCGAGGGGTGGTCTTGCAGGAGGGACGTCCAGGTGCGCCCGTAGTCGAAAAGCAGGATCAGCCCCGTCCAGTCCTGCGCCAACAAATCGCCGAGCGCGCGTTCCGCCTCCAGCGGAAGGTCGAGTTCGTAGCCGTCCTCGATCTGGGCGGGCAGCCGCTCGGCCGCGGCGGCGACTTCGGGCGTCAGTCCGTCGAGCAGCACTTCGGCCAATCGGCCTTCGCCGTCGAGGCCGACGCCGCGCTCGCGCCAAGCGCCGTCGCGGAAGATGAGCCGGTGGAAGGGCAGGGCGTCGAGCCATTCGTTGGCGAAAACGACGGATGGGCCTTCGATCCGGATCGTCTCCCCCTGGCGGATGACCTGCGCTCCCGCGAAAGGGTGCGCGTCCAGATGGCTGAGCAGCGAGCTGCCCGGTTCGGCGGCGATCTCGACGAAGCGGTGCGCGCCCGCCTCGCCTCCGAGCAGGTCTTCCGCCGCCGTTGTGACGAGGTGGGCGAAAACGCGGCCGAGGCTTTCCGCCGTGTAAAAATCGCGCCGGGCGCTGCGTCCGACGCGCGCGGCGGGCTGTGTGTAGTAGCCCGAGCCCTCGGTGTAGAGCGCCCTCTCAATGTAGTTGCGGTAGCTGATCGGGGCTTCCGCACAGAGCGTGCGGATTCGGTCGAGCAGGTTGGATTCAGGTATTGGCATGGAAATCGTGCGTCTATTCACTAGCCACAAAAAGGCACAAAAGAACACAAAAAGTTTTTCCTCTTCCGGCTCCTGTCTTCCGGCTCCAAACTTCTTTAAGAAATGATACTGGCGATTGAAAGTTCCTGCGACGAGTCCGCGCTCGCTTGCTTCGACCCGGCCCGGGGGATGGCGGGCGAGTGGGTGCACAGCCAGATCGACCTGCACAAAGAGTACGGCGGGGTCGTGCCCGATCTCGCGAGCCGCGAGCACCTCAAAAATTTCTTCCCTCTGCTCGAAGCGGCCGGTCTCGCCGGGGAGCCCGACCGGTTCACGCAGATCGCCGTCACGAACGGCCCCGGGCTGGCGGGTTGCCTCGCCCTGGGCATCGCTTTCGCGCGTAGCCTGGGCTTGGCGTGGGGGTTGCCCGTGCGCGGCGTCAACCACTTGCGCGGCCACGCCTATTCGCCCTTCGTCAAGTTGCATGCGGACTCCCCGCAGGGGTTCGCGGACGCGTTCGACGGGCTTCTGCCCCATCTCGGGCTCATTGTCTCGGGCGGCAACACCATTCTGTTCGAGATCCGGGCCAACAAGCAATTGGCCGTGCTCGCCGAAACGGTGGACGACGCCGCCGGCGAGGCGCTGGACAAAGGCGCCAAACTCCTCGGCTTGCCTTACCCGGGCGGGCCGCAGGTCGAGCGCCTCGCCGCTTTGGGCGATCCGAGCGCCTTCGACTTCCCCAAGGCCATCGCCCCGCGCAACGAGCGACGCTTCAGTTTCTCCGGACTCAAGACGAGCCTCCGCTACCGGCTCGAAAAAATGGCCGACGCCGAACTCGAAGCTTCGACGCCCGACCTCTGCGCCGGATACCAGCGGGCGGTCATCGACCAACTCGTCGGCAAGACCAAGCACCTCATCCAGGCCGGCGACTACCGCAGCCTCGGGCTCTCCGGGGGCGTCGCCAACAACCAAGTCCTGCGCGCCGCGATGGAGCGCCTCGCCGGCCGCCACCGCATGCCCTGCCTGATCGCGCAGCCCCGGCACACCGGTGACAACGCCGCGATGATCGCCTTCGCCGCCTTCGCCGATCCGGGCGGGCTGGCGGAGGGCGGGTTCAGCATCGAGCCCTCGCTCCGTTTGGGCGATGCCGGCGCGTCCGCTTGAGGCCGCAGGGCTCTTTCATCTGCCTTCGGGTGGAGCGAAATCCCTGTTGGAGTCCTGCCTTCAGGCAGTTTTTGGCACTCGGTGGGGCGGCATAAATGCCGAACTCCAACAAAAACCGCCAGATGA
>Ga0194138_10000859_pt1 | contig 14505 bp, 16 predicted proteins | sample TARM_MetaG_T2_14_FD_134022 | JGI IMG/M metagenome (GOLD analysis project Ga0194138, IMG submission 134022) | Freshwater microbial communities from Pennsylvania, USA, analyzing microbe dynamics in response to fracking - TARM_MetaG_T2_14 (version 2) | ecosystem: Environmental > Aquatic >...
AAGCGAGTAAGGACCCCTTAGCCACTGACGATCGTAGAGCTACAGACTAGGGGAGCATCCGTAGGTACTGTGTGGTTCCACCCACAGATCGTTCAGTTTTGGTAACGGCTATTCAACTATTACTGGTCTTGCAACCAGCTATTCCGCTATGAGCTGTTGGCAGCATTTAGCGAACCCAACCTTGTGAGCTGGATAATTGATACTCATTTATTATATATGTAACCATATTTTTTTCAAGACGCTCTTTTTTACTACTCCTACACCTGGTATAAAAACTAGGTGTAGGAGTAGTAAAAAGAATTAAAAATTATAACACATTGATAAACTCTTCAGTTAACGATAACACCGAATTTGGTTTAGTTAAGCAATCAGCTATTTTAGCAAGAACAGAGTACTCTTCTACAAGCATTTCTACTTTTACATGTAGCTCTACATTTTCTTTAGTGGTTTTTTCATTCTTATATGCTTTATCATAGTAAGTGCTGTAAAAACTAGTAAACTCTTTTTTACTATCTTTAAGTCGTATGCATAACTTATTAAATGTTTCTACTATATCACTAAGACGTAGTTCATCACAATTACATCCAGAGTAATTACTTACTTTACATATTTCTTCTATAAAATCTTTCTCTTGCCTTATATTATAAATGTAGCTAGTTACTTTTCCTTTATACTTACCATAAGAAATCATTGCATCATCTATAACACTTAGTCTATCGAATGTATCGGTATAAAGATTAAATGTGGTATTACCGAATATAACTAGATGTACATCTATACCTTCTTTTAGTCTAAATAGCTTATCTTTATTTCTTGTTTGAAAGTCTTCAAGTAGTAGTATAGTTTCTTCAAGTTTAGTGTCGTACTTGAGTATATCTATAGCCATTTCAACTTTACTTGAATGCTCATCTATGTTATACGAGATATCTGTAGTGGCTCTTTTAAAGATATCCTCTACTATATGTTTGTTTGATTCTGTAGGAGCATTTGTAAGCTTAGCTGCATCTGTTTTTTGATCTAGATCAGGAAGCATCGTAAAGATTTCAAGAGATAACTTTTTATCTATACGTGTAAGTGGATTTATTATAGATTCTTTAAAGTCTGCTGCCTTTAAGAACGTTTGAAACTTAGTTAGTGTAGACGAAGGAAGTCTTAGGTTTTCTACTAGCACTTCTTTTCGTTCTTCTGTAGTTATAGTTGTAGAAGGAGTAATGTTTGTTTCTATACGTTCTATATCGTCTACAAGAGAGGTAAACATAGTTGACATGGTATGTTTGTCCTTTCTTTATTTAGCAGTTGTTACGTGTGTATATACTTCGTTAAATAGATTATAGATAAAGGAAGCGTTTCCGTATTCTGAACAAAGAGCTGTTACTTCGCTCATGTTCACGTATTTTGGCATAAGGGATAGTTCGTCTATCATGTAGTTGCTTCCTGCTAAAAATAGAGGAGCTGTAGGCCCTGTAGCTATAACGTATCTCCATTGAAGGAAATCACAAGCTAACTTATGTATATGGTTCTCTTGTTCAGGCGAAATATAGCTATAGTTAGATAGATAAAATATAAACTCTCTTACTTGTAGCTTAAGAGTAATGTAATGTTGTTTGATGTTACTAGTAGAATTTCCAGGAAGCGGAAGTCTATCGGATATAACTTTTGCAAGTAGAACTATTTCAGCATCTGAAAACAGTTTGTTATTTCTCGCTATAAGGTGTTTTTCAAAATCCATGGTACTTTTTTCCTTAAGTAGTTTTCACTCGTGCCGCGCTTATAAATAAAGCGTTGTTTAACCCAGTTTCAATCTCTTGTTGAAGTCTCATATAGTAATGATCGCTTCTACCCCAAGGAGTAATATTATCATGTAACATTTCTGGAACACCTTTAAAGTAGTGGGTTTCAGCTATAACTGTATCAATTACTTCAATTTGATATATTAGATTCTTAGTTATTTCAGGTGGTAACTTCAGATTCTTTAGGTTGTTTATGATACTGTTTCGTACTCTTGTATATCGTTCAGCGGGAAAATCGTACAACATACCCTTTTTTTCAGCTGAAAAAAGTAATATAAATATTACTGCGCATATAATAACTGCAAATATACCTAACAACGCAAGATCAATAATAAATGCTAGAGCTATTACAATTATACCGGCTATGTACAGAATTCTAGAGGTAGTTATAATGTTAGAGTTTTTATGCATTTTTTGCAAGGCAGTTACTACATGTACACCGTAACCAAATCTACTTACAAACTCGTCAGCAAGATTCTCAGAGTTTACTTGATCGTAGGTGCTATTTACCATTTGAGTATTAATTCTACCTACATATACTGTTGCTACATGTGACGCTAGGTCTAACTTAGTGTTCTTGTTATTTAGATATCTATCATACTCTTCTTGAGAAGCAAGCTTGGTCTTAAAGATATACTCAGCTTTATCTATATCGTTGTTGTTGATCTCTTTTACTATTTGAGCTATAGTAGCGTTGTTTGATTCTAATAAGTGGCGCGATTCCATGCCGTGAAACGCGTGACCTATCTCGTGTAATATGATTGCTGTAATTTCATCTGCTGTTAATCCATATTCTTTAAGTAAATGAAAATTTATCAGCAGACGGTGTTTAAGTGTCGAAAAATAACCATATACTTTTGCATTCTTTAGATCTATAGATCCTTTCTTATCGTGTATAGATTCAGGTATTTTTGTATTCTCTCTTTGGTATCTGTTTGTGATTTCTTTAGCTTTAGTAACGTCGTTTTTACTTAAGTGTTGTTTGAGTATTTTACCTATATCTACTGCTTGAGCTTTTGATATACGGTTAATGTCGTATAGATTTGGCTCCGTAGTTGATATAATAGCTGCTTCTACGTAGTCTGATAAAACAGGATCTATAACTATATTTATGTTAAATCTACTACGAATAAGAGACATCATCTCTGTAACGTACGGAGACTTTACTAATAAAGCTTTGTTTGTCTTATAATCTTCGATTAGTATTTGTGAGACTAGTTCATATAGTTTAATAGGAAAAGTATCTGCGGTTTGATACATTATAGTTTCTAGAGCCGCCGTTGTGAAAAGTTTACCCATATATACCCCTAAGTGAAATGATCAGAACATTTTATAAAGACATCAACGAAGGAGTATCGAACATATTTTCAAAGTAAGAAAGAGTATTTACATTTCCATGAACTATACCAAGATTATGTTCACGAAACTTAAACTCTGGTACATTTTCTATACTTATAACTTCTGTAAGAGTTGTCTCCTTTGAAACATTACAAGTTATAGTTACTGATGGATATGCAGATGATACGTCGGCATCAAATACAAATAATCTTAGATTTGTTTTTAGATTTGGGTACTCTTCTAAGCAAGCTACTCCGTCTGCAACAAGTAAATGTTGAGGAAGAGTCTGAATCCAGTTCTTTAAGCTTAGAGGGTCGTAGTTGTCTACATCGTCTTCATCTATTTCTTCTTCTTCATCTTCTTCCTTCTTAACTTCTTTAGCTTTATAAGAAGTACCTACTACTAGACCTCTTTCAAGACAGAAGCTAAATAGAGCGTCTACAATCTTCTTTGGATTTGAATTAAATCTACTAAAGTCAGATATACCGGCAAAAGAAGGTAGTGTATAAGCAAGATCTTTTGTTTTAGTATCAAGTTCAAGTAATGACAAAGTATCGTAAATGTTATATACGATATACTCTATAGGATATCTTGTGCGCATAAAGTTATGCCAAGCTAACCCTGTGTAACTATCTGCTTCTGAAAAAGTAAGCTTTCTTTTACTTAACTCTTTGTTCAGTATGCTATCTAAACTATAGCTTGGTTCTTCTTGACCACCCATACGAAGTTGTCTATAGACACACATCGCATCTATAACATAGAAAGAAGCGGTAAGTTGTAACGTATGCCATTGAAGACTTGGGTTGATAGGTTTTACTACACCTGAAGCAGTAACCTTTTTCTTGATACCTTGTCTATACCTACAGATTTTGTACTCTCTTGGTATATTTGGATCTGCAAGTATATACTCAGGTCTTACATCAAACTTCTCTAATCTACCTAATATAGTCGGTATATCAAAGTCCATATTCCAGATAACTAAAAAGTCTGGTTTCCACTCATGAACTTTATTAAAACCTTTCTTAATCATATCTACTTCAGTATCACATACGTCAAAGGTAAACTTATGACTACTGTACTCAGGAAGATAACGAGTTAACGCTTCTTGTATAGTTTTATTGAAGGTACTTTTATTATGTAGAAAAGTACTTAGTATAGTTGTGTGGCTATGAGTAGGTGTAGAAACAGTAAGTAATACTATCTCACCTGTAGCTGGATTTGTTTCAATATCAAGTGTACATAGACTATAAGCAGACTGTACGTACTTCTGTTTAGTAAGACTCTTTAGCTTAATGTAAGCTGTAGAGGTTAAGTCATATCCGTATAGAAAAGGACTTGATTTGATCTCGTTTAAGTGGTTCTCTATATATGGTTTTTCTAAAGCTGTTGCTATAGTTCTGTTTAGATCAGACTGTGACGAATACATTTCGTGCACTTTTTCTAACGACTCAAACTCTTTTTTCTCTTTATGGTTTCTGAAGGCTTTTTTAGTTATCCAGATAGGTCTCTGAAAGTTCTTTACTATATAAGTATTAGGAGAAGTACTTCCGTCTTCATATGTTATACACTCTTTAATATAGTGCAGATCTTCTCTATAGTTATTTTTAGGTATATGAACAGCAAACCTTATCTCTCTTTTAGCTATAGTTTTAGTTGAAGGTGTAGACATGGTGAGAAAAAAAGTATGCCACCTATCGTACTTTGTATAGAACAAAAGTAGATAGGTGGCTGTGGTGGTAAAACATAACTTATATACTTAAGACTAGCTTTTAAGCCATTTCCTAAGTACATCTATTTCTTCTTGTACTCGAGAGTTCTTACTTTGTTTAACGTTTTCATTGTATTCAACAAACTCTGCTTTTTTAATGACCAGAGAGTTGTTAATTACTGCTTCATCTTTATTTATATCAATATCAAATAGAAGTACGTTTTTTTCAGGAGTCTTGATGATAGGACGGTTGTAGCTATCAAACACAATACTCCAGCTAGTGGTGGTTATCTTTTCCATAAGTTCTTTCTTGAGTGATACAATCAATTTATATCTAAATCGGATTTAATAGATTTATTCGACTCTTGAAGTTCATCAAAAGCTTTCTCGCTCACCTTCAGTTTTTTCTTATCGATGTCATTTACTATAGTAAGTATAGTCTCTATCTCGTACTTACTTCTACTGAGAAACTCATCTAAACTCAATCCAAGTTTATTATGTATCTCTCTTAGTATAAAGATACGCACATAGTTCTCAAACAGAGAGTTCTCAAGATACTGATCAGCTGTATGAAATAACACACTACTTATAGGGTTAGTAGCAGTCATGTGGTTGTGTATCTTAAAGAATGTTTCGTATAGCTCTATAAGCAGTTGCTTACCATATATGTAATTAGGTATTCTTTTTACATTAGTAAGTATGTGTTCTAAGAACTCATTATAATCTATATTCAAACCAAACTTTGCATCAGCGATATACTTTATATCGCCCTCTCCGTTATTTTGGCTATACGAAGAGTAATGAGGCCAAAAAAAAGGTTTATAGTATCTAAAGGAATAACGTTCACAAAACGTTCATTGATGGTATCTACCTGTTGTTCTTTTCCACAATTAGGGCATTTATACTCAGGTATACCCACAACAGCTATAGTTGTATCTGCAATAAACTTATGAAGCTTTTCAAGTATATCAGTTCTTAAACTGTCATCTGAAGATAATGCTTCAAGTACAGAGTTTACTGTTTCTCTATCATTAATAACACTTTCATCTACTTCAATATAGTCAATAAAATGACTGTACTGTCTTAGTGAGGATGATTTTACATACTGAGTAAGTAATTCTCTCTTAGCGTCTTCTTCTTTTTCAGAAGACTCAAGTATAACGTTTTCAACTGCATTATTGATCTTATTTACCCAGCTAAGGCCGTCAGAAAAATACTCGTTTAAAGTAGGTAACCTTAGATAAAACTTAAGACCATTTCCAGTAGTAAATGATTGAGATTTTACTCGAGTATGTTCTGCTTTATACTTTCTGTATACTTCAAGTGTATGCTTGTTTGGTCTATCTTCAAAGTAGATGTCTTTTTGTACAGAAGTAAATGCTGTATTATCTACCCAGAGAAGTTTCTTTACATCAACTAAACCAGAGAGTACATGGTTACATTTAGACAAGTCTTCTACGCAAGATCTCTTAAAATTAAATCCATTCGGATAAACAGAAGCAGCAAAGCCCCATGCAAGTATAGGTAAATCGTGTATAACGATATAGTTACCAAGATCACTTTTATTGATATCGCTATAGTTTACACTATGCACATGTTTAATGATAAACTCAAGTACTTTACTATTTACAAAAACAGAAAAGTTTGAAAGAGTTAAACCGGAAGTAGCTCTTCCAAGTATAGCTTTTTCTCTAAAGATAATATTGTAAAAATCAATTAAGTCTTTTTCTGTAGGCGGTTTAATAGTTACTGAAATACCTGAATGAGGTAAAGGTACACTTACTACATCGCCTAACCCTAATAACTTAGATACTTTTAAAAGAGCAAGTTCTCCTTTAATTTCACCTTCAGTCTTCTTGAACTTAAAGTCAGAGATAGACTTTAACTGATCGTCTTTTTCTACGCCTTGTTTAAATGAGCGTGTCTTATCAGTAAAGCAATTCTGATAAAGACTAAAAGGCGTATAGTATTCAAGAGCTTCTTCGGTAGCTTCTTTCCATTCTTTATACTTTACATCTTTTTCATCTATATCAAGATTCTGCTGATCGCTTAACTTCTTATTGAGTACTGTTAAAGGTACTGAAGGAAGCTTAAAGGAATAGATAGCTTTAGATACTTCTTTATCTGTTTTAAAGTACGTATAGCGTTGATAAGAGTTAAACTGTTCTACTGGTACTTCTTCTTGTTTTAACTCGCTTGTGAATTGTTCTAAAGCCTCTGGAATCGATTCCTTAATAGGCTCAACATTCTCTTCATTTAAGTTCTCGGTACTCATGCTGGTTTTACCTCTACGTCTGTAATAGCTTGTTTAGAAATATCCTCTAACGAAACCTCTTTAATCAAAATAAGGATTTCAGCGAGAGTAGGAGCAATTAACGTAAGAAGTTCTGAAAAATAGAAGTTATACTGAATAGCAATTCGGTTGTACTCAGACACTTCATCTATATTCTTTACAGGACCACTCTTACCTTCATGCTGCTTAATTAAGTCTTTTACCTTAAGACTAAAGTTATTAATATCCGTAAAGAACAAATTGATAAGCTGATTAAACTCAGCAGTTTGACCTTTAAGATTATCGATGATATCTTTTCTACCAATAATATCTACAATGTTCTTAGTAAACTCCATAATCTTAGAACCAAGCTCTTGCTTGAGTTTCTCAAGATCATCCCAGTTTACATCCTGATCCTCAAGTAGCTTATTAATCTCACTCTGATCATTAGTAACTACCTCGAAATTGTTATCAACGATAGCTTCAATCTCAGCATTTAACTTCTTTTTCTCTAAGTTCTTCATAGCAAAAACTTCCTTGTCTTATAAAAAAACGAACATACTTAGGCCACATTATCTACACAAGTTTAAAAAATCAAACAAAGAAAAGCTCCCACAACAGAAGCTTTTCCTTGGTAAAAAAAAGTTAAACATCGGGAGATAACATACTTTTTAGGTATCTATTATAACGAGTAGTATCGGCCATAAAAGCCGTAGGTGACCATACTTCTTTTAGATAAGTTCTATACTCTTCTTCAGCACTTTCATAACTATCAAGTATTTGTTTAAAAGTACCTAACTCTTGACCAGCTTGCAAATAACCAGAGTTGATCTTTACAATTAGTTTATTGTATATATAAGACTTAGCAGCTAATACACACAAATAAGAAAAGTTCTTAAAGCTTCGAGTAGATATGTTCGAAAAGTCTTCGTTGTTCTCAAGCATAACACGTATACCGTAGTTCATGATAGCTCTATAGTTTGCATATACTAAAATAGTATTATAAGCAACTAACTCTAAATGAGCATTGTTAATAATACTCATATCAGAAGCAGAAGAACTTACTCTATTTGCAACGTTTAAAGTTGAGTTAAAGTTCGAATATCCACCGAAAGAAGTATTTGAATAGAAGATGTTATTTGGACCAAAAAACCCTTGTCCGGGTAAGTAAGTAATGTTTAAAGCAGACACGATCTCTTTATTATTTGTTAAAGAAGGATCTATATAATAAAGAGTATAATACGCTTCAGCAAAAGCAGGAGCAACGTTACCTAACGATATGATCATCTGTATACCGCCGACGATATTCGTATCTAAAGCAACTCTATTCTTAATAATCTTTAGTCTAATCTTTTCATCGGTACTTGTAAGATTTGCAGTTACAGGTTGTTCATCTACGTATAACGCCGCGTGTAATAGTTCTTTGGGTATTTGTCTATTGATCTCGTTGATAGAGTATATGAGTGCATTCATTAACTCGTCCTTTCTAGTGTATTCCTTGGTTCAAAGTATAAAAAAAATAACCAGAAGCAAGCGTTATTGCTTGCTTCTGGTTATATGAACTAGTAGTCAAGCTACTAGACAGGGAGGAATCTGTTATGGCTCTTGATCGATAGTAAGCTCTTGTTGAGCTTCTTTGCTGTCAACTTTTTCTTCTTGAGCTTTTTCCTTAGGTTCAAGCAGAGCTTTAACTTTATCTGCTCCGATAAGTTCAACAAGAATGTGTTGCACGTAGTAAAGTTGATCTTTACCGTCAGCCAAGAAATCAAAGCAAGGCTCACGTCCTTCTCGAAGAGCGCTACGAATCTCTTTAGCTGTATCAGTCATCAGAACAGCGTTTTTAGACGCGATACGAAGACCGGTTTCACGATTGATGGTGTAGCACATAAACGCACCATCGAACTCTTCAAGTTCTTTCAGAAGGTCGGGGAAGCTCTTCAGCTTTAGCCACGTGGCATACGCGATAATAGCCTTAAAGTTACGAACATATCCGCCGTACAGTTGGTTGGCGGCAACATACGCGCGCAATTTAATGCCGCTAAGACGACGAATGTTGTCGTCTTTAGGAGTGTTTCGAATCCAGTACCATAAACTGGTAACTGAACTAAACTTACCCAAATTTGGATAAGCAAACGTTTTCAAGTATTCAGGACTAAGAATGCGACCTAATTCATTCTTAGACTGAATAGAAACGTTGATATGGGTCTTGTCTGGTCCTTCTTCGCTACCGGCAGAATTTGGCTCTGACAGATAGCTTTGCATTTCATACTGCTTTTTGAGATCAGCGAACGAGATCTTTTGCTTTTTCATCTTAGGTCCTTTTTAACTAATTACAAACAACGAATTACCGCTTATCAGCGGTGAATATTTTCACAACCAGACAGGCTATGAAAACACTAAGAAGAGTAGAATTTGACTCAATGAAGTCTAACCCACTCTGTCTTTCTTCAAAAACATACTCATCCATACCGGTTACATTAAGCTGTAAACTTGTATGCTTAACTAACCGACTAGATAGAATAAGTTTTTTAATTCCAGTTACAAACTTTTCTTCTGAATCATATACCATGAAACTGTATAGGTTTACGATATCTAGAAACGCGATACATTCCTCTACAAAAGCTTTATGTGTTTCAATCTCGGTAGCAAGTGTATTTAGATACACGGGTGTGAAGATATTTGCTGTGTTGACTTGTCTTGTCTCAATAAAGTTCCTTAGAGCATGAAACTCTTGAAGAGCTTCAAAGATTAGGGGAAGCATTAGATCGTCTTTAGACGATACTGCTAAAGAGGTCATAGAAAAGTTTCCTTAAGTGTATATGACTGGTGGGGAGTGCTGGGTTCGAACCAGCGACCCAAGAATTATGAGTTCTTCGCTCTGACCAACTGAGCTAACCCCCCTTTTTTTTACTAACGTTAGATGGTACCGCTGGCCGGACTCGAACCGGCAAGGCTTTTACGCCGAAAGATTTTAAGTCTTCTATGGTTACCAATTTCATCACAGCGGCTCTGTATTAAAAAGCTTATTTGTATAAGCTAGTTCAGTAAATATATATAGAGTTATATAGCAGTCAAACTACCTTTTTCTTACTAGTAGTAGAAGGTGTCTTATTTAACCAATACGGTTCATATTTATCATAGTACATCTCTAACAGATCAAAGGCTGATAGAAAAGGTACAGAATGTTCATAGTTATTAAATGTCCAAAAATCGCGTGTGTTCAACAATATATTAAAGTCATATTTATTATTTAATTTTTCATAGAGAGTCTTCAATGAAGGAATCTCCATGTCGAGTGTTTTATACACCTGCTTAATCTGAAGTAGATCAGCTGTAAACTTAATAGCTTTTCTTAGAAGAGGATCAGAGTCTATCTGACTTCTTACTGTAGTTCTTGAAAGTTTTACTTGGGGATAGAGTACAAGGTTGTACTGCGTGTTGTTTCCTTCAAGTCCATATCTTTCATTCTCTTTGATAAAGTGAAACTCTGTTAGAGAAGGAAGTACGCCTTCTGTCTGAGAGATAATGATTTCAAGTGTTATACCTGATGGACCTGCTTTGTTTCTTAGTTGACGTATAGTGACTATGTTTAGATCAGTAGAACCTTCATCGACTTTATCACGAGTCTTTGGGTACTCTGGTCCTTTGGTATTTTGATTAATGAGTAACGATGAATTAACTGTCTGCCAGAAAATATTTGGTAGAAAGAAGAACTTATCTGTTACGCCTTTGATCTTATCACCCATTTTAAGGTGTTGAAGTTTTTTAGTAGGTACGGCATACGGACCTTGTTGCATAGGTATTTCTGTTCCAAGATGTGCAGTCAGTAGCATGTAGTGTGCTGCTGAGTTACATAGACCTGGAAGTTCCATAAGAAGTCTTGTTTTAGCTAGACCTAATCTCATGTGTATGGTGTTACCCCCACTTTCACCTAACTCGTTCTTATTTTGCATTTCTTCTGTATCTGCTGTATCAAACTCTGATATACTATCTATTTCACCAAAGGTAGGAAACAGAGTTTTAATAGTTTTTCCGTCTGCACCCATTATAGGTGTTTCAAATACGTATCCTGATCTGTTCTTAAGCTTTTCGTTTCTTAGGAACTCTTTAAGTATTTTGTACCACTCATTACCTGTATGAAGTGTCTTGTCAGTAATATTCCACATGCCTGATTGAATGATATCGTTATTCTTAAACTCTGGAAAGTTTGATGCAAATGTTTTTAGACGATCGATGTGTATATTCATTTCTGTATCGTAAGTATTGATATATGTTCCTGTTCCGGAAGATATGACTTTACTTACTGCCGATAACATCATGTAATGAGCTAGAGTAGATTTAAAAGTATTACCTTTACCTGCTATAGCTGTAAGTACACCTAATCCACCGTTAAGTATATTTTCACCTTTTTGACCTTTAATATATGTTCCTGTAGGTATATCGAGTAGACAACCTACGTTGTAGTAGAGTTTAACTGGTTCTACTTCCTTAAAGTTTGGTTTTATTTTGAAGAGATCATTTAACATATTATATATTTCCTTATAGCGTTTGAAGTCATTCTATGTGGTAAAGTTTAAAAAATCAAAAGTACTTGTGTGTATAGGAAATACAGTGACTGTACTTTTATATAAGGAGAAGACTATATGTCGAAGTTATTTTCATCTGAAGATAAGCGTATACTTGAAAAAACGATGCAGATACGTGAGAGAATAGTAGATAATCTACTTACTCGAAAGTTACCTGAGAACGAGAAGGATATTTTAGCTGTAACTAACTTACTTGAGAGCATGGACAGAAGCGTACTTGGAAAAGTGAAGATTAAGGTTAAGGATGTTGAGAATAAGAATATGGAAGAGACTAAGGAAGCGTTGAAGGAGATGATTATGATTATGCATAAAAAGTCTTCTGAAGTATCTTTAGTTGAGGATAAGGACGTAAGTTTACCTACTTCTGTTTCTTATGAAGTAAATAAGGACGAGAAGTTAGTGGGTATAGATGAGATAAATATAAAAGACTTTACTGGGTGAATTAGTACACGTAACGACTACTGTAAGAAGTAGTCGTTACGTGTTACTTACAGGTAAGAAGATCATTATATGTTTTTAGTGGCTGTATAGGGTGTTTTGCTGCTATGTACATACATTTTTCATATGTAAGAGTAGGTGTATTTATCTCTTCTGAAAATGTATTTAGAACATCTACGGAATCAAGAGTTGTATAGAGGGCTATTTTGTGTGGTTCAAGTTGTAGACGTGAGAGAGCTTCTATAGGAAGAAGAGCTAGAAAGTCATTTAGTTTATTTGATGTCATATGAATACCTCTGACGTCGGATGTAAATCTCTCCATCTATGAGAGTCTGAATTAAGTTTTTCGTTTAGAAGGTATTGTTCTTCTTCTGGTGTAAGTGCTGGAAGAGTTTGAGTAAAGTTATGGTGTCTAAATGTACCAAATTCACCTGGTACTGGTCTAAATTCTCTTGTTTGAAGAGAGTCTCTTAGATTTTGATATTTATTATATAGACTTATCTGTATAGGATTAGGGGCACTACCTATTGGAGTATTTATTCTAAGTTCTACGTTTGGTAGATTTACTAGTGTATGGCCGAGTTTTTCTGGAAGATGTCTATAGCGTCTTTCATTTCTTATACGTTCTGGAGAGACTGGTGGAAGTCTATTTAGTTCTCTTCTTGCTATAAGAAGATTTGAGTGTTGTTGTGAACCTCTTGTAGTTGTTCTTAAACTTGAAGATATTTCTCTTCTTATATTTTCTCTTGTGATAGGTGGAAGTTCGTCTTTAATTAGATCTTGTACTGAAAGCCTTACTTGTCGCGTATTTACGTTTACTATAGAGCTAAGGAAGTTTGTTGTATCGAAAGGTCTTGGCGGTGGTAATGCTCTTGATTTACGTATATGGTCTGCGTGATATGTCTGCATTAGTCTAAATGCGTTATCGTTATGAATATTCTGTTTATATGGAAAAAGAGTATGTGTAAGTTCTCTACGAGTAGATTTTTGTCTTGATTGAGGTGTTACTTGAGAAGAACATATGCGATCTAACCACGATAGAAGTAGAGCTATAAGTAAACCTGAAAGTATGTTTTTGTTTAAGCTAAAGCCTAGAAGAAATAATTTTAGAAAACCTAGGTTACCGCATAGAACTGCTTTACCTAGATTAAGTGCGTTTTTTATAAACCCTTTTAGTCCATCTAGATCAAGATCAGTTAGAGAGTTTAATGCATCTCTTATAGTGGTTGGAAGATCTAAATTTCTTATAGAGGAGAGCGCGTTATTAATCTCTTCGTTAAGTTTAGATGGAAACTCGTTAAGTTGTTCTGTTACGCTCTGTAGATTTGCTTGAAGTTTGTTAAGTACTTCTTTTGCATCTTCGTTAGTAACTTGTTGTAATTCAGTTAGTGTTTCTTCTGGTATATTGTAAGCAAAGTTATCTGATATCTTATTAAAGTCTACGATAGGTACGTTTGTTTCTTGATCAAGAAATCTAAACCGTTGTGCAGCTATGGCCATGTTTTTACCTTTCTTGTTTAAATGGTTAAGTCAAAGCTATTTGTATTCTATAGCGAAAAGTTCTGTATATGAAGTAGCAGTAATTAAATTTGAGTAAAAGAATATAGGAAGAAATTGAAACTTTGTATACTCAGATACGATAAGCTCCATAAAGGAAAACGGATCTTCGTATCCTTTTTTCTTTAGACCTTCAAGCTCTTCTTTAGTAGGTTGTTTATAGTACTTACTTGGAAAGAAGAAGACTGTGTCTTTTAGCGGTGTAAGTTGTAAATGCATTAAATGTGTGTCTATCCATTCTTTAAACTCGTAAATAAATACAAAGTTAGTGTTTGTATTCTTAATAAAGGACGGAGAGATTTCTGTTATAGGTTGCGATATTATAGATATGTATACTTTTAGCTTCATTTTTATAAAGAGTAGGTCTTTTATTAGTTCTGCATCTCTTTCAGTAAAGACCAGAGGGTAGGTGTTTAATATAAGCTCTGGTCTTTTTGATTCGTTTGTATACGCGTTCTTATTTTCTATAGCTTTAAACTTATGCTGTATAACGTTTACTATATACGTAATGCTTGACATTTTAAAAGAAGAGAGTGAGAACTTTGTATAGTGTTCTTTAAACTTCTCCATATCTATAGAAAACTCGTCTATAGTTCTAAAGTTGTATGTTTCAGATGAGATAAGGTCTGCTAACTCTTTTGCCTTTAGTAAAGAGCTCAAAGCTCCTTGTCTCGTATCAAAAAGTGAATTTAGATCTACGTAGATTTTTGCTGTTTCCATGGCTAGATGGTATTTGATATATGCATGGAAGTTAGGTATACTTTTAGACTTTTAGTTGATTCAACTCCTGATGAGTAATTATTAAGTGTTTTTATG
>Ga0194138_10000862_pt1 | contig 14489 bp, 13 predicted proteins | sample TARM_MetaG_T2_14_FD_134022 | JGI IMG/M metagenome (GOLD analysis project Ga0194138, IMG submission 134022) | Freshwater microbial communities from Pennsylvania, USA, analyzing microbe dynamics in response to fracking - TARM_MetaG_T2_14 (version 2) | ecosystem: Environmental > Aquatic >...
AAATTACCCTTAGATTCTAACCCAAATCGATTGCGTCACCGCGATCAAGTTGATGGTCGTCCCCGTGGCTACCTACGTAAATTTGGTTTATCGCGTGTTAATTTTAGACGCCTTGCCCACCTTCGTCAAATTCCAGGTGTTCATAAAGCAAGTTGGTAATCTTTAGTTTAACACGATAGATCAGCCTAAAGACATCGAAAAATCCCATCGTACTTTCTGCATGAAGTGCGATGGGATTTTTGATTTCATTAGCTTTAATGGAATCATGGAGCAAAAAGTCGATTTCCTGTTTATCTTCACTTCTTTATTGTTTCAATACCAGGCACATCTGGCAATGTGTTCTCACCTGTCAGCCATTCAATTAATCCGTTTGGCCATTTTACAATAGGCATTCGTTGTGGGGAAATAGCTTGAGCAATCTGTTCGGCTTTTCCTTGTCTTATTTTCTCCAAAAATTCCGGTTCAATCAAAGCAGCTCGCGCAATCGCTACTAAATCTCCATAATTAAGTGCATCTTCAGCTGAGTTTAGGTCAAATACCTCAGAAACAGTGATTAAAGCAGTCTCGGGACCAATCGCCTCTTTGAATAATTCAGCTAGCGATGTTTGTTCACTTTCATCAATCGGCGTTGAAGCATAACCACCGCGTAAAGAGATATGTAAATAATCAAGTTCATACTTCGATAATTCTTTGGCTAATTTTAGTGACTCACGAAAACTATAGCCAATGTTATCGCCATGGATTTCTTCTGGTGAAATTCGGTAACCCAATATAAAGTCGGCTGGAGCATTGGCTTCAACTATGACACGCTTAACTTCAGCAACGACTGCTAGAGGAAAAGCCATTCGCTTTTCTAAAGATCCGCCCCAGTCATCTTCGCGACGATTTGAAAATGCAGAAAAGAATTGTTGAAGTAAATAATGATTTGCTCCATGGATTTCTACTCCATCAAAACCAGACTCAATCGCGCGACGAGTTGCCTCACCAAACTCAATAATAACACTCTGAATTTGCTCCTCTGTCATCTCTGTCGGTTCATGGTCTAAGAATGAAAAATTCAATTGACTAGGCGCATAAGTCGTGCCTTCACGTTCTAGCGTCACTCTTGATTCTCTTCCTCCATGATGCAACTGGGCAATCGCCTTGGCACCATTTTGCTTAATTGCTTTTGCTAACTTGGTTAACCCTTCTATATGTTCATCCGAAGCAAAACTTAGGCCATTAGGGAAAGCCAATCCATGCTCACTAACTGATGAAGCCTCTGTAATAATTGCAGCTGCTACTTTAGAGCGTGCATCATAATAAGCAATATTCTCTTCTGTCACAAACCCTTCTTCTGTCGAACCACGTGTTACCATCGGTGATTGCACCACGCGCCCTGCTAAAACAGCACCATGTCTTAAATGGAAATCCTCTAAAATTTTCATTCGGTACACCCTTCCTTAATTATCTGATTAATTTCAAAATATTATTCTTCTCAACCAACATGACTTTTGTCATAATTTAGAAAACTTCTCGCTTAGTTTACTGCGGCGGTTTATCAGTGCAATACAAAAGGCAAATGACTTGTTAAATCTTTATTTAAGCTAAAGTACAAACAAAATTAGATTATCCCTGAGCTTATTTCCCCTTTTAATGCATTAAAGAACATATGATCACTCATATGTTCTTCAACTACTAACGATTATTAACGAAGTCTTAACCCATATCTTTAATTTTCATCAAACGAGAAGTCGTTGCTCGCGCACTTTCTTCAAGTTTCATTCGGATAAAGTAGATGGTTTCTTGTAAATCAGGAATTGTTCGATATTCTAACGCATTCACACGGCGACGCGTACGCTCAATTTCAACTGCCATTAATTGACAAGTTTTTTCTAATTCTGCAAACTCTAACAACTTTGGCATTATTTCTATCAGCTCTTCAAACGCAATATCTAATTCTGCATTAGAATTAAGGTAACCATAAGCAAGTTCGACTTTCCCCTGAGAGGCTTCATTGTAATTGAAATGCATCTTAGGTACACGCACACTTAATATATTCTTGCGGTCGATATCTAACGAGACACTTTGAGCAGGAATCGCCATAATTTCCTCAATAAACTTCTCATCGACGAGTGACTTCGCAATTGAAAATTGCTGCATCGCATGCCCCAATTGCCCAATCACTTCATCTCTTAAAGCATTCGTTTGCTTCACTTTCAAAACAAACTCCTTCATTAAACCATCTTGCTTATCTTTCAAAAGCTTATGACCGCGTGTCGAAAGCTTCAAACGTTCTTTCAAACGCGCTAACTCCATACGAGTTGGTTTAACATTCAGAATAGCCATTAAGCATCACCCGATTCAGGATAATATTTATCAAGCATTTCTGTACGAATACGAGTTAACTCCGTTCTTGGTAAAATTTTAAGTAACTCCCAACCTAACTCTATCGTTTCATTAATTGAGCGGTTAGTTCTAAAGCCTTGATTCACATATCGCTTTTCAAATTGGGTCGTAAACTCTAAGTAAAGTTTATCAATTTCAGTTAAGGCAGCATCCCCTAACACCGCTGACAATTCCTTGGCTTCTTTTCCTTGGGCATAAGCATAGAACATCTGGTTCATCGTAGCCGCATGATCCTCACGTGTTTTCCCTTCGCCAATTCCGTTATCTTTCAAACGTGATAGAGACGGCATAACATCAATTGGAGGTTGAATCCCTTGGTTATGTAATTCACGAGACAATAGAATTTGTCCTTCCGTAATATAACCCGTTAAGTCAGGGATTGGATGCGTGATATCATCCTCTGGCATTGCCAGAATTGGAATTTGTGTAATCGAACCTTCTACGCCACGCATTCTTCCTGCACGCTCATAGATAGTTGATAGGTTCGTATATAGGTAACCTGGATAACCACGACGACCTGGAATCTCACGACGAGCAGCAGATACTTCACGTAACGCATTCGCATAGTTTGTCATATCCGTCATAATAACTAACACGTGCATACCTTTTTCGAAAGCCAGATATTCAGCTGCCGTTAAAGCGATTTTTGGTGTAGCAATACGCTCAATCGCAGGATCATTAGCTAAGTTGATAAAGACAACGGAACGATCGATCGCACCGGTTTCTGTAAAGTCTTTGATGAAGTATTGGGCATCATCAAACGTAATCCCAATCGCAGCAAAGACTACCGCAAATTTATCATCTGAATTTAAAACAGCTGCTTGACGAGCAATTTGAGCGGCCAATTGTTGGTGAGGTAAACCTGAACCAGAGAAAACTGGTAGTTTTTGCCCACGAACCAACGTGTTTAAATGGTCAATTGTTGAAATTCCTGTTTGGATAAACTCATCTGGATACTCACGAGCAATTGGGTTAATTGCCATTCCGTTGATATCTAGAGAAGCTTCAGGAATCAAGTCTGGACCACCATCATTGACACGGCCCATTCCATCAAAACGACGGCCGATCATATCTTCGGAAACATCTAAAGTTAAAGGATGTCCCACGAAACGCGCTTTCGTATCGCGTGTCACAATACCGCTTGATCCTTCAAACAATTGAACAATTGCGGTATCACCTGTTACCTCTAATACTTGTCCACGACGATGTTCACCGTTTTGTAATTCAATATCCACTAACTCATCAAACTTAACGCCTTCAACGCCTGTAACAGTCATTAGAGGATCTACAATTTCGGTTACTGTTGTATATTCTTTACGCATTATTTATAGACCTCCTTCTCGAGTACATGTTGAATCGTACTATCTACTGATTGACGAATTTCAGTAAATGTTTCTGGTGAATCTTCTGGAACATACTTCATACGTCCAATTTGTTCACGCACAACTGCTGTTCCTTTGACAATATCATCAAAGTAAGCCCCTAGTTTCATCGCTTCAAGTGATTTCGACTCAAAGGCATGAATGATGTCTAACATGACATGTTGTTTCTTCAATGATGTATACGTATCAACATCATCGTAAGCGTTTTGTTGTAAGTAACTTTCTCGGATCATACTACTAATTAATAAAGTTAAACGGTCAGTTTCAGGTAATGAATCTACCCCTACTAAACGAACAATCTCTTGTAATTCTGCTTCTTCTTGTAATAAATTACGCGTATGATTGACCATTGAAGCCCAATCAACACCTAATTGTTTCCCGACGTAATCATTTAATATATCTGAATCTAATGAATATGAACTTAACCAGTTAATGGCTGGGAAGTGACGTCTTTGAGAAAGCGAACTATCTAGTCCCCAGTAAACCTTTACAACACTTAATGTGTTTTGAGTAACTGGTTCAGAAGTATCCCCACCTGGAGGTGAAACAGCTCCGATCGCCGTTACTGAACCTTCACGCTCAGCGCCATCATTACCTAAGGTAATGACACGACCTGCGCGCTCATAGTAGTCAGCCAAACGACTTCCTAAATAAGCAGGATAACCTTCATCCCCTGGCATTTCTTCTAAACGACCAGAAATTTCACGTAAAGCCTCTGCCCAACGTGATGTTGAGTCAGCCATGATCGCTACTGAATAACCCATATCACGGAAATACTCAGCAATTGCAATTCCTGTATAGATTGACGCCTCACGCGCCGCAACAGGCATGTTTGATGTATTCGCAATCAGAATTGTACGGTCCATGATTGAATTACCTGTGTTCGGGTCGATCAATTTCGGGAACTCATCGATAACTTCCGTCATCTCGTTACCACGCTCACCACACCCTACATAAACCACTAAGTCAACGTTCGCCCATTTAGCAATCTGATGCTGAACAACTGTCTTACCAGCCCCAAAAGGTCCCGGAACAGCAGCTGCACCACCTTTTGCCACTGGGAACATTGTATCAATAACACGTTGTCCAGTTAATAAGGATTCTTCAATACCTAATTTACGTTTATACGGACGACCTTTACGAACTGGCCAGCGTTGAATCATATCAAAACTACGCTCACCTTTGTCTGTATCTAAAGAATAAATTGTATCCGTTACTTTGTAAGTACCACTTGCGATACTCTTAACTACACCACTTACACCAGGTGGTACCATAATACGGTGCTCAATTACTGGAGTTTCTTGTATTGTTCCAATCACATCGCCTGCTTCAACTGTTTCACCAATTGTCGCTACGGCTGTGAATTCCCACTCTTTATCGCGATCTAATGGTTCAACAACCACACCACGTTCTAAATAGTTTCCACCTGTTTTTTCTAAGAAACCATCGAGTGGACGTTGAATCCCATCAAACATATTAGCAACCATACCAGGTCCTAATTCTACCGATAAAGGTTCACCTGTAATTTCAACTGGTTCTCCAGGTCCTACCATGGACGTTTCTTCATAAACTTGGAGGCTGGCTTCATCCCCACGTATTTGAATAATTTCGCCAATAAGCCCGAGATCGCCGACACGGCAAATATCACGAACTGCCGCATCTTCCATGCCTTTAGCAATAACTAGCGGACCAGCCACACTTATAATCGTTCCATTTTTCAATCGTTTACCTCCTACATTATCTTAATGCCTACTGCCCGTTCAACGTTACCGGCGAAGCGCTCTTCGCCAAAGTTGTTCGTTCCCATTCGGTTAGGAATTAGAATAACAGCAGGTGTCACAAGTTCATCATAGCGCTCAAGAGTCTCTGGAATTTGCACGCCCAATTGCTCAGTCAGGAAAATGATACCATAGTCTTTTTGGGCTATGTCATCGACCACACGTCTAGCTTCTCCTGCATCCGTCGCAAAGAACACGTCAAAACCAATCATTTTGAAGGCTAAAACCGAATCTTTGTCCCCAACTACTGCAATTTTATGAGACATAATTTAGTCGCATCCTTCCTTTTGTTTCCTCTTCATCAATATGATTTTCTTTCGCCGATAAAACTAAGCGTAAATTACGCGCTTCAGTTTCTTTCGCATAGATGAACGACAACATTGGTAAAGGCCCAAAAGCCTTTAATTTAGCGTCTTGCATCTTACGCATCATGGCATTATCTGTATAATAATCAAACTTAATCGATGAAATACCAATTCCAGCGGTGATCAAGGATTCATTCAACACATCTTTATATTTAGTTTCTGAAAGTGATTGAATCAATGTTCTTGCATCACCCACCCCAAGTTTAATCAACTTTTCAACTTCAAGAGATCCGGCATCGGATAAAATTGAACGTAAAAAGTTAGGGGTACGATTTTGGTATTTCGCCCGAATTAAAGTCGAAATATTTTTAAAATCGATTTGCATATCGATAATTTCAATAATCTTTGGATCACCAATTTCTAGCGCCAATTGTTTCAAATGCTCAAAGTAATGGCGATCAATCAACATTTCCACTTGATGCACATTATTAAACTCGTTATAATCCAACTTCGCGTGATTAATAGTATCCAAGTATGCTTGCGGCAACACATCCGACTTACCTAAAGAAACAGCCTGACGCAATTCCGTAATATCATAACGACCAATATCAAAATAGAGCTCCGGATAGTCCTGGTCAGAGATCAATTCCTTAATCAAGACCTTAATATTCTGGTAAGTATATTTCAATGTCGCTAATTCGACAATTTCGGTAACTGGAGATATTTGGAATAAACGACGATAAGTCCCTTCCAATTCCTCCGTAATCATCTCATCGTAATTGTGAGTGCGTAACACTTTCTCAACTTCATCACGGTAAGTTGTTTCTCTCAAAATACTTAAAGCATCTTCAAAAGAATCAGCAGCTAACATTCGATCATACGTCGATTGACTGAGAAGGTCATTTTCTAAGACACGAATCGTCACGTTCATTGAACCAAATTCGTTATCAAACATCTTATCCCTCCTTACTGATTAAACAGTTTTGAAATTTCAACTGTCAGTCTTTGTTTGGCATCTTGAATTAATGTATCACTCAAGAAATTATACTGAATACCTGATTTTTCTAGAATAAAGCCACCATTTTGTGGAACCAATTCTTCAGATAATTGAACATTGATTCCTTCAATAGCAACTGAATCAAGCCATCCTTGATCGAGTAAGCCTTGAGAGTGTTCACCCAGTTTAACCATTAAGTCCCCTTGTCCTTTAAATTGTGTCAGTACATCTGTCACAAATGCTTTAAAATCCTCGGCTGATAAATTATTTAATTGGTCTTCAGCTAAACTAAAGACTTTGTTTAATAAAGTTTGTTTTTCACGCAATAATTGATCACGGTGAGCAATCTTTTGAGATTGATGCGTAATTTGATAGCGTGTATTCAGTTGCTCATCGACTTTACTTTTTTCTGCCACTAAATCAGCTTGTAAAGCCTGTTGTTTATCTGTTAATGCTTGCTTAGTTTCAGCGCGTTTTGCTTCAACTTTTTCTTGATACGCTTGAGTTTCTTTTCTAACAACTTGTTCAACTAACTCATTGATTTTAGCCATTTTTTGCCTCCCTCATTCATTTTATTTTTTTGAAAAATAGGCAAAATTCTTATAATACAATCATTAATAATGATGCAACGAAACCTAAAATTGCATAAGTCTCAACCATCGCTGAGTAAACAATCCCTTGTGTCGCATTTTCAGGACGTTGAGCTAAAATTTGCATACCAGCAATTGATGCTTTAGCTTGGTATGGTGCTGATGTGTAACCAGCAATTGCAACAGGTAAACTAGCCATTAATAAATACCAGCCATCGCCAGCTGCCATTCCTGTTTCTAATTGAAGTAAAATTAACAAACCGATAACAAACCCATATAACCCTTGAGTTGCAGGTAGTAATTGTAATACAAGCGCTTGTCCAAACAGCTCAGGTTTTTCTCTTGTTAAAGCTGCAGCAGCCTCACCAGCGTTACCAACAGCGATAGCAGATCCGGTACCTGCTGCGAAAATTGCGATTGCGACACCTAGTGCTCCTAAAACCATTCCACTTTCAGGTCCGAAAAGATATTGAATACTAAATTCCATTATTTTATTCCTCCATTAATTTACATAAGTACTTTTTTAATATTGTATCAAACGATTATTTGGTCCAGATATATTTCTCTAAGGTTTTTAATGGCTTGAATTCTTTTCCGCCACCATCAAAGAATTTACCGAAAAACTCAACATACTCTAAACGCATTGTATGAACATAAGCTCCTAAATAGGTAATGAAAATATTTAATGCGTGGAGTAATACGAACAAAATAACACCAATTGAAAATCTAGCCAATGGTGGCAATAGACCTAAAATCAAGTTAAATGCCATCCCGATATTTGCCCCAGATACAGCCAAAGCTGTTAATCGTGTATAGCTGACCAAGTCACCAACCATACTGGCAATATCCATAATCCCAAAGGCTGCTTGGCCGACACCAGCTAGTTTGTTTTTATTTGAGAAAATTTTGACTAAGAACATCCCAAGAACATTCCCTAAAATTAAAACGATTCCTGCGGTCGTTAACCAGTCAATGTTAAAGAAGACCATGTTTAAGCCAATTACGGAAATCCCCAATAGTATTAATGCCCATTGAGCGCCATCTAAGTATGCTGACACGTAATCCTTTTCTTTCATTGCTAGATAAATTTTAATTCCATAACCTAATAGCATATGGATAATACCTAAGGCTACTGAGATTCCCATAACAGTAATTACATTGTCTGTTAGATTCATAACTCTAAACGGTAAATCTAAGCCCATAAAACTACCGAATACTAAGCCAAATGCCATTGTCCCATAAGACAATTGATTAAATAGCCGTAAAGATGATTTCATTCCTTTAGATAATTCGAAATATTTTAATGCATACCAAGTAGCTATCCATAGTAACAATCCATAACCTAAGTCCGCACTCATCATACCAAAAAAGGCAATATGGAATGGATAGTACCAAGGCGTTGGATCAAAACCGTCATACTTAGGCAAACCAAATTGCGATGTAATCGACTCAAATGGTTTAACTAAAGCTGGGTTATTTAAAACAGTTGGTACGTCATCAATTTCTTCATCTTCAACATCAAATTGGAAGAAAGCAATAGCTTGATTGTCACAATTTTGTTCAATATGTTCAATGTGACTATCGATTTTATCCGCTTCAGTCCAACCACTGATTACAAAAACAAATTCATGATTCACCATGAGTTCTTTTGCTTTTTCACGTTCACGTTTATTATAAAAATATTCTTCAGTTAAACGTAAATGATCTCTAGTGTCCCGGTAAAATTTTAAACTTTCTTTTTCTTCAGCAATCTTTTCAAGAATCTGCTTTTGCTTCGCCAAATTTGCCTTTAATTCTTCTTTAGGTAAATCTGAGTAGCTGTATTTGAGAGGTTGAAAACCATTTTGTTGAAGTATTTCTTTTGATTCATCCACTTCATCTGCACGCACAACAACTAAAAAACCCCAAGTATCTCTCGATTGGTAAATATCTTCCGCGTAAGCTGAGTCCAATTCATTCAGACGATCCTCAAACAACTGAGCTCTCTCGTTCTCTATTGTACCAACTTGGATGTTAAAATGTGGTAACGCAGTTGTCTCAGACGGCATAAACTCTAAATGTTGCCATTGTCTAAAGAATTCTTCTTCTTTTTTCAATTCATTCAGGTCTTCTTCTAAACTAAGTAACGTCTGCTCCATATAGTCAACACGGTGCAACAGTGTTTTGAAATCTTTTTCTGCCACTTTAACCTCTAGGTCAGCCAATGAATACACTGGTCGTTTCTTTTGCATAGATTTAAAAAAGGACGCTTTCGGCACATACTGATCAAGAAATGAAATTGCGTAACGAATATCTTGCAAGTTTTGAGTCAATTGACCGACCGTTTCCTTGCTTTCTTCGAAATGCAAACCATCTAAAAGTGGCACTTCATCTTTTTCGAGTACCTCTCGTAAAGAGATTACTTCTATATTATGCATTTCTTGCATTGCAAGTAAGACATTATCTTTTTCCTTTTGCTCAGCTAAGAGCGTCAGCTTCTTCATTCTGGCGATACCCATATTGATTCAGTACCTCCTTCAGTATTCTGTCAACAATTTGATCTTTCTGTTGCTCAAATTGTACTTCTAAAGCCGCTTTCTTTTGCGTGAACTCTTGTGCTAACTGCTCTTCTTCTGCTGCTAAGCGAGCGTCGAGATCCGATGTTTTCCACTCAGAATAATCGGCTAAGTCAGCTTGGTAAACTCTTTTTAATTCATCAACTTCTTTACGAAGATTATTCTCTATGAACTGAATCGTCTCTTCGAATTCACGGCGACTATATTCAATTTGAACTTCAATATCTTTTATATAGTCAATAACTTTTATCGACATACCCTTCCTCACTCTCTACTTTTTTTGTACATAATTCGCTCAAAGCACCTTACATACTCTCTAATACTAATTGTTTGATGAACAGTCTGTAAAATCGCCATATAACAGCGCTTCTACCTATATTGGAAATATTTATTCAATTTCATTGATTTTTTCTTCACATAGTAAATATCAAATGATATCAAGCCTTTGAAAGCCTAGAAACAGCCTTTTTATATAGTTATATTGACATCCCTCCATTAAACAGTTCCAATGATTGGTTATGTTTGAAGTAGTCAAAAAGCTTTTTGATTTTAGCTTTTGATTCTTATCCTTGAAAACATACAAAAAGCGCACTCCGTAAACGAAGTGCGCTTTATGCACTACGCGACAAAAAACTTTGTTCTTCTCACCCCTTGAAGAACTGATCCTTGAAGCATAATGCCCAACCATTTATTTAATATTATCCTATTAGTATTACCGTGTGATAAATTAAAAACTTATTAAACACGATACTACTAGTATAACATAAATCCTTAAGAATAAACATTAAATCTCAAATTATTCAGAGCCTTCGTTCATTTTTTCACTTTGGTCCAAGCGGTCATAAAGTGCTTCTGCTACTCTTTCATAATTTATATTTCTTTGACGAATAACTTCCTCAACCTTGCCGTCGCTATAATCATAAAAGCCCTTGCCTGTTTTAACACCTAAGTGACCTGCTTCAAATAATTCTTTCATTTTTCCAAAATCTCTTTCTGCATTTGATAAATCTGCAAACAAATACTCAGAAATATTGTGGAAAATATCTAGTCCTCCAAAATCGGCTACTTCGAAAGGTCCTAAGCTTGCGTAACGAATGCCTAATCCATATTTCATTACCGCATCAATCCCAGCTTCATCAGCTATGCCTGCTTCTAATATATGTAAAGCTTCTCGCATCACAGCAAACTGAATCCTATTTAAAACAAATCCAGGCGCATCATTAACTGCGACTGCTTTTTTCTCAACACTTTCAGCTAAATCTATCACTATTTTGGCATTCTCATCGGAAGTCTTCTCACCTTTAATTACTTCAATCAACCGGATAATATGCGGTGGATTTATCCAGTGCATTCCAAGAAACCGCTCAGGTTTCTCAACTGCAGTCGCAAGTTTTGTAATACTCAAACCTGATGTATTACTCACTAATACAATATCTTCGGGAACAATTCTAGATAATTGTGACCAGAAAGATAGTTTGATATCAATGTTTTCCACAATTGCCTCAACAATAAAATCAACATGAGCAAGCAATTCCATTTCGGTTGTAAACTTGATTCTTTGAATCAACTCTGATGACTCTTCAGCAGTTAATCGATTTTGTTCAACTTCTACTTCTCGGTTAATCCGAATGAAATCTTGAGCTTTAGTGACTTGTTCAACTGATATATCAAATAACAGAACCTCATATCCGAAAGCAGCGAATATTTCTGCCATCGAATATCCCATTGTTCCAGCTCCAGCAATACCAATACGTTTAATTTGAGTAATATCTTTCATTTCAGGCTCCTTTTCTCCAAACTAATAAAATCTTGTCCTTAGATACAAGAACAAGGTTTCACTTCCTACACCAATAAAATGTTCAATTTGAACAATTCAAAGGTCATCTCAGTTACTAATATTAATAGATTCCCATTGAAGCCAAAGCAATAACTACAATCGTGGCTACCACTGGCATAATAAGTGATGTAACCATAATGTCCACATATGAATCTTTATGTGACATACCTGTATTATCCAACAATGTTAGTACAGCACCGTTATGCGGCAAAGTATCTAGTCCTCCAGAGGATAATGATGCAACACGGTGGAAGGCAGCAGGTGCAATACCTGTTTCTTGAGCTAGTTCCATATACTTCGCACCAAGGGCTTCTAAAGCAATACCCATACCACCAGAAGCAGATCCTGTTGCTCCTGCTAAAACGTTAACTGCTATCGATAGTGAAATTAATGGACTACCCGGAATATTCATAATAGCGTCCGTTAGCACTTGGAAGCCTGGAACTGCACGAGCAACTGATCCAAATCCGACAGCAGCAGCTGTGTTCATAATCGCTCCGAGTGAACCTTGAGCGCCTTTATTGATTGCTGGAATAAAGGCATCTTTTTTACCTAAATTCAATAACATAACTAATATATTACCAGACAATAATGCATAAATAATATTCAACGGACTCGCTGAATCTAAGCCTATCAATGCAGGTACAAAGTTTAAAACTACAACGACAGCAACTAACGGAATAAAGGAAATAAATGGATTCGGTAATTCTGAAGGATCAATAGCTGTTGCTGCATGAGCAGCTTCAGGTTGAGTAAAGAATTCACCTTTCTTTTCATAACTACGTTTACGCCATTCTAAATAGAATAAACCACCAAAGAATAAGACTAAAGTCCCAGCAATACCCATGATAGGTGCAGCCATAGCATCTGTTCCAAAATATTGCATTGGGATTAAGTTTTGAATTTGTGGTGTTCCTGGTACTGCAGTCATTGTAAATGTGAAAGCACCTAAGGCAATAGCTCCTGGAATCAGCTTTCTAGTAATATTCGCTTCTTCAAATACCGCTAAAGCTAGTGGGTAGATAGCGAATACAACTACGAATAACGACACACCACCATAAGTTAACAAAGCACAACCTAAGGTTACAGCTGCAATAGCAGCTTTAGCTCCTAATAAGTTAGTTAGCCATGTAGCGATTGATTTCGCAGATCCAGTTACGTCCATTAAATTACCAAAAATTGCACTTAACATAAAAGCTGGAAACCAAGATTTAACAAAGCCGACAAAACCTTCCATGTACGGTCCCATATAAGTTTCTAGAACATTTAGTCCACCCATTGCTGCGACTATACCGGCACATAAAGGCGCGATCCAAACAATAGAATATCCTCTGAATGCTAAAAACATTAACAATCCTAACCCGACAAAAATTCCTAATAAACTAATCATAATTTTCTCCTTTTTTATAGAGCAATTAAAAGGAGTCGCTTATTCCCAATCAAACGACTCCTCGCCCGACTCGTTTGATGTTTTATCCGGCTACCCAACCGCCGTCAATACTGAATTGTGATGCGGTAATTGATGATGCATCATCTGAACAAAGGAATTTCACTAATCCTGCCACATCCGATGGATTTAGTAGTCGTTTGATTGCTGCTTTTTGGAGCATGATTTGCGATACAACTTCTTCCTCACTAATTCCATGAGTTTTTGCTTGGTCTGCAATTTGCCCATCGACTAGAGGTGTTTTCACGTAGGATGGATGAACGCCATTGACTGTAATACCTTGTGGTCCACCTTCTAAACCAGCTACTTTGGTCAAACCGGTCAAGCCGTGCTTAGCAGAAACATAAGCTGATTTGAATTCAGATGCAACCAATCCATGAACAGAGTTTAAATTGACAATACGTCCCCACCCTTTGGCTTTCATGTGAGGCCAAGCATATTTCGTTAGCAAGAATGGTGAAGTTAACATTAAATCAATAATGAAGTCCCAACGATCTTCTGGGAAATCTTCAATAGGAGAAACAGTCTGAACTCCCGCCACATTAATCAAAATATCAAGTCCACCTAATTGTTCTACGGTGTAATCTACAGCTGCCTTATTATCAGCTCTCTTAGATAAATCAGCTTTAACATAACTAGCTCCTAATCTTTCAGAATGCTCTTTTAATTTTTCTTCATTAATATCAACCATCATTAATTTTGCATTCTCTGCCGCAAACATCTCTGCAAGCGCTAGACCAATACCGCTCGCTGCTCCCGTAACGAAAACCACTTTATCTGTAAACATATTTATTTATTCCTCTCTCTTTAGGTTATTTGTTAAATAAGTTCTTTAAGTGACTCTGAGATAATTAACTCTGCTTCTGTTGCTGCTTGGATATCAAGCAATGTGTAGTCAGGATTTAATTCTATTAATTCAATACCTTGTTTAGTAACTTTCATCACGCCCATCTCAGTAATGATCATATCAACCTGATGTTTAGCCGTTAACGGTAAGTTACATTCTTTCAATATTTTATGAGTACCCTTGTTCGTATGCTCCATGGCAACAATCACTTTTTTTGCACCTGAAATTAAGTCCATTGCACCTCCCATCCCTGGTACCATTTTGCCTGGGATCATATAGTTAGCGATGTTTCCTTTTTCATCGACTTGTAAGGCACCTAAAACCGTTAAGTCAACGTGACCTCCACGAATGATTCCAAATGAT
>Ga0194138_10000863_pt1 | contig 14489 bp, 13 predicted proteins | sample TARM_MetaG_T2_14_FD_134022 | JGI IMG/M metagenome (GOLD analysis project Ga0194138, IMG submission 134022) | Freshwater microbial communities from Pennsylvania, USA, analyzing microbe dynamics in response to fracking - TARM_MetaG_T2_14 (version 2) | ecosystem: Environmental > Aquatic >...
AGTTTTACTTGTTCTCGGAAAAAGGCCCAGTCGGCGACTACTACTTCGACTTCTCCCAGGTTTCGCTGACTCAGATCTACGGTGACCGTAGCTTTGACGTAAACGACAAGTACTACACCCACCAGACTCCGTTCGTCAACGCCACCGCTGGCGCTGGTAACAACTGTGTCATCCACCGTCTGACTGCTCCTGATGCCAAAGACGTAGCTAACCTGGGTCTGTACCTCGACGTACTGGAAGTTCAAGTGCCACTGTACGTCAAGAACGACGACGGTTCCTTGAAGCTTGACCAAGACGGTGAGCCTACTCCGGTTCTAGACGGCGAAGGTGCACCAATCACTGTTCCAGGTAACAAGGTAGCTTGGGTTGTTGACAACGTTACTGTACCTGCCGGTGAATACCAGCGCGGCGCATTGACTCAGCGTCCTGGTCTTCAGACCGAAGGCGTTAAACAGTCCACCCAGTATCCGATCTTTGAGTTTGCTGCTAAGGACATCGGTGAAGCCGGTAATCGTCTTGGCGTAAGCCTGCGCGCTGCTCAGAAAAGCGACCTGCTGCCTTTCCCAAGCAACATGCTGAGTGAAGGTAAGCAGTTCCCGTACTACTTCAGCATGGTTCGCCTGGCTGATCAGATCACCGGTAAGACTGAGCCTATTCTGAACAGCTTCGGTTCTCAGGATGTTCGCTTTGTCAGCAAGCCTCGTGGCACTGATCCAGCAAGCGGCGCTATTGTTGACTTGGACAAAGTCACCAAGGACATGTACATCGATGTACCGGTTGCTCAGGCTAGTGGTCTGGGTACTGCCTATGTCTACGCTGAATCCTTGGCTACTGTGTTGGAGAAATTCTACACTACCGAGAAGAACCTGGCTGACGAACACCGCGACGCTGAAATCAACAACAGCGAAGACAACTTCCACGCCCTCAACATCGTCAACTTTGTCAGCTCGTCGGGTTCCCCGTACCAGTCGATCAAGTTGGTTGACTTCACCGGCAGTACTCGTCTGACCCGTAACACTAAGTTGTTCTTCCGTGGCGCAGCTGACGGTGCTGTCAGTGAAGACCTGATGGACATCCTGGTAGCAGCTGACTTTGAGCGTTACAACAACAGCCTGCACGAGTACAACGACCTGGTTCTTCACCCAGAATCGATCATCTACGACAGCGGCTTTGGTCTGGATACTAAGAAGGCCTTCCCTAAGTTCATCTCGCGTCGTAAAGACACCTTCGTTGTGTTGAGCACTTTCTCTCACAAAGAAGCCTCGGCTACGTTGGATCAGCAGTACTCGGTAGGTGTGGCACTCAAGACCATGTTGGAACTCTACCCAGAGTCTGCCACCTTTGGTACGGGTGTGATGCGTGGCGTGATCATCGGTGGCGCAGGCGACCTGATCAACTCCCTCTACACCAAACGCGTTCCGTTGACCTACGAACTGATCTACAAGGCAGCTCGTTACATGGGTGCTGGTAACGGCGCTTGGACTAACGGTGCTAACTTCAGCCGTGCTCCAGGTAGCGTGATCACTCAGCTGAAGAACTTCGACGTAACGTGGGTTCCAGCTTCTACCCGTTCTACCCTGTGGTCGGTAGGTCTCAACTTCCCGCTGACCTACGGTATCCGTCAAGCTTTCTTCCCGGCGATTCAAACCGTCTACGAGAACGACACGTCGGTACTGAACAGCTTCTTCACCGCTGTAGCGATCTCGTACCTGAACAAGATCGAACACGCTGCATGGCGTGAGTTCAGCGGTGCAACTGACCTTACTGAAGCTCAGTTGGAAGAACGCGTTAACGAGTTTGTAATTGAGAAAGTCAAGGACAAGTTCGACGGTCAGTTTGTAATTGTTCCTGATTGCCAAGTCACTAACCTGGATTCTATTCGTGGTTACAGCTGGACTCTGAACATTGACATCTACGCCAACAACATGAAGACTGTAATGACGGCTATGGTGTCTGCGCGCCGTATGTCCGATCTGGCTCAGTAATAGTGGGGATCTAGTGTGGTTTAAACGCCACACTTTATCTATATGTTTAATGAAAGGAGTTACACATGTCCAGACTTTCTGATTCAATCCTGACTGGTGCCTACCAGACTGGTTCCCCACGCCCCATGCTCGACCTGAAAAATGGTGGTCAGCACGGTTGGTCGCCTCAGCTCGATGCGTGGACTTCTAACCAAGCCCACACCAGCCGCCCGCTGATCTGCTTGATGCTGGAAGCGCCGCGCATGTTCACCATCATGCCGGACAGCCAGAAATGGGTATCCAGCCTAAAGGCGCTCTTTGAGCAGCACGCACGCAGCATCGAAGGTATGTCAGCAGGTCTCAAAGTAGACACTGATGAGCACGCCGTAGGTGGTGCAGGTGAGCAACAAGAAGAAATCATCAACGTGACTCGTGAGCGTTCGGCTCCACGTTTCTCGTTTGTTGAGAAGTATGGTCGCCCTATCCAGACCCTGCTGGATTACTGGATTCGTTACGGCATGATGGACCCAGAGAGTAAGTTTGCTCTGCTGTCCACTCGCGGTAACAGCAACGTCCGTGACTTGCTGGCTGACTGGTACAGCGCTACCTGCATCTTCATCCAGCCTGATCCACTTCACCAAACTGTGGACAAAGCCTGGCTGACCACCAACATGTTCCCTAAGGGTAACGGCGACATCACCGGTAAGCGTGACTTGACCTCGGGTCAGGAAATCCTCAACCTGGATATCGAGTTCGCTGGTATCTCTCAGGTAGGCGCTGGTGTTAACCGCTTTGCCCAAGAACTGTTGACTTCGATCAACACCCGTAACGCCGACCCTCTCATGAAAACTGCCTTTGTTAACAAAGTAGCGGCAGACGTGGCTCGTGAAACCGTATCGTCTTACAAAGGCGGTCTGGAAGCACAGGCTCGTGACAGCGTCACTAAGTTCTAAAATGACTGACTCCGGGGGTTTAGCCCTCGGAGTCATGTTGTTTACATTAAAGCTACTTTAATGTCCGACGCATAGATTGACTCACACATAACCCTAATTGGAATAGAAGGTGAAGTATGTCCCTTAGTACTCTGGTGAAGAACCTTTTTTCTTTTAAGAATAAGAAAGTCTCCTTAGGGGGGCTTTCTTTTTACACCCTATCTAGTCTGTGCTTCTTATTAGTTGGCCGACTATTCACAGCAGCTTGGAGCTATTACGATGGGTGCTATCAAATTTACGGAAACAGTTTTTACAGAAAGTGGTAAGCAGGGTATCTTGACTCCTGATGCAAACGGCTACTTCACCGTGGTAGTGGGGGCGCTTAACTCCTATAACAGCGCTGGTGAGTTCTACACCGCCGAGCAAGCTATTGACTTGTTTGCTAAGACTGGACACCTGATGCGCCGTATTCAGAACGGTGCGTTGTTCTCTGAACTAGGCCACCCTAAGCGTGCCCCAGGTCAGTCCATCGATGCCTTCTACAACCGAATCATCACCATCGAAGAAACCAACATCTGCTCTCACATCGCCGAGATCGAGTTGGACATGGACTATGGTCGCAAGAACCCTAAGTTGGGCGCACCTAACATGATCGCGTTAATAGCTAAGGTCAAGCCTACTGGCGCTCGTGGTCACGTAGTAGCGGATGCCTTTGCTAACCCTAAGCAATCGGCTGCCTACTCTATCCGTGGACTCACCGATAACAAAACCATCGCGGGTAAGGTAGTACGCTTCCTGACCAACATCATCACGTTTGACTTTGTGATGGAGCCTGGTATTGCAATTGCCACTAAACTCAATGCGCCCTCCTTGGAGTCACTCGAAGGTCGCACAAGTGAGATCATTGACACGGTGATTGATAAGGATGTGTTGCGTCGTGTCCTGGAAGTGTCGATGAACAGTACGTTTGCCACTGAGTCTACCCGCGATATCCACAGCAGCATCATGGACTTGATCCGTCCTAAAGTCGTCTCTGCTGATCGATTGAAAGCTTGGTAACGACTAACACACCTACCTTTGGGTGGGTGTGTTTGTTTACCTTTTAACTACATATATAGTACGTGAGTAAACCCACCTGCTTGGTTATTAACTATGGCTATACGACTTGAACAAGTAAACAAAGATACACCTTTCAAGGTTAAAAAGAAATATATCGCTAACCCCGATCTACTAACTAGTCGCTTAGTTGAACTCGAAGAGAACTACAATGTGTTGGAGTGGCGGATAGTGGACGATAACTTAAAGCCTATTCCTCAAGGCGGAGAAGGGCAATGGTTAAAACAAGTGACTCGGTTTAGTAATTCCTACTAAAGAGGTTCCGTGTGCGTAAACGTAAGTTAGAGATCATTAGCACCTCGGATGCAACTAAACTGATTAACACTCATCCGTGTTGTAAGGTTGTAGAAATAAAAGGTTTACGTGAGCTGTACGGGTACCTGGTTAATAGCGACAACACCGGAAAGAAAACGTTTACGATGGTGTGTCAAGTGTGTTACGAAGAAAGCCCCGAGTAAGGGGTTTTCTTTTTTGCTTAAAGTAGTCTACCTACCACGTTTGAGCGTGGTAGGTAGGTGTTTACGCTAAACTGATTTCCTGAATGTCTTTTATGAAACTGAAGTTCTCTTTGTGGGTCACTAGGAATATTTGACTAAACCGATTAGAACCTACAAAGCTGTTGATCAGTAACATCAACTGTTGACTATGGTGACTGTCAAGTGAACTGGCAATCTCATCAAGGAACAAGGGGTAGTGCTCCATGTCCAGTAGCTTATAGATCACCAGCTTGAATGCCAAGTCCACCACCTCTTTCATCCCTTTAGAGATTACGGCAATGTCACTCACTTCAATCTTGTCTTCGACCACCACTTTAAACTTATAGTTAAGGCCGTCGGCTTCTACGTCGATGGGTTTGAGTTCCATCTTGTATGACCAGATCTTTCGGATAGTGGCGTTGACGTTAACGATGATCATGTTTAGGAAAGAACTCACCGACTTAGCAATCAACCCGTTCTTAGGACAGAGTTCATCGATGGTGATGGAGAGTACGTTAAGTTCGGACTCTAGGTTATCTAGCTCCGCTTTGATGCTTCTCATGTTGGCTTCAGCTACACTGTTGCCACGCATATCTTCTTCTAAGTTGATGACACTGATATTCTTAGTGCGAATAGCGTCGTCAATCATACCCGTGAGTGTGGTGGTGAAGTGATCCAACGCCAAGTCACGGATGGTCTGTTTAGTGGAGTCCAGGTTAAGCTTGAGTGAGTCTAGCTTCTTGTAGTTCTCAGCCAGCTTCTCAAGCTCAGTGCGCTCTTCCTGAATCTCACGCTTAGTGGTTTGTAGGTCAGTGGCGGTTTGACCCAACACTTTAAGTGACGCTTTGAGTGCGGTGACGGCATTGGCGTCGATGGCATCAATCTTACCCACCTGACCCTCTACCCACACCTTCTCTTTCACTAACTCATCAATCTCAAGTTGATAGCTGAACTCCAACCCTAATCGCTGAACAACACTCGCTAAAGTGGGAGGGGACGTTACGATCCAATTGTTACGGTCTACGTGTTCCCAGAAATAAGGAATAACGTCGGTGGTTTCTTGCCTTAGAACAGAGAGTTGTTTGTACCGGGTGAAATAATCAAGGATCTCAGCCAGCTCGTTTTCGGCATTCTTAAACCTTGACCTGACAGAAGCTTGTTTGTTCTTCAAGTCCAGCATGTGACGGTCAGTGTGAAGTGCCCCACCGATCGAGTCCTTCACCGCAAAGCCATGGTTACACTTAGGACAGTGAACCACGTCGTCAGTCGTAGAGAGTCGTTGCTTCAGTACTATGAGGGTGTTCTCTTCAACCAGGAGTTGAGTGAGTTCAGTCTCCAACGCCGCTTTGTGCTCTAGGACTAAGTTGTACCTAGGTGTTGTATAGGCTCTCTCGCCGTCTAGGTTGACGTTAGGGAGCATATCGTTAACGATGTCGGGGATAGCCGCTTCTAAGCGTTGGACGGCGCGTAGCGCGTTAGGGGAGATCTCACGCTCTTTAGTGATGTCCAGTTTGTTTTCACGGTTAGCGATCAGAGTAATCAACTCTTTCCGTCGTTCGACGAGTTGCTGCCGATCACCAGCTGACTCAAGCCCCATGTCCCGTATACGGGCTTCAACGTTTTCTAAGTCTTTGTAGGTCGTACCTAGCCTAAGGTTAATGACGGCTAACTTAGAGGCATTTAATTCAAGTTTACCCTGGATATCACCGCGTGGCAACGTAGTGAGTCGAGCATATTCCTTACCCACCGTCCGGTCAATAAACGCAGTGTAGCCCTTTAAGGTACCGAGCGACGTAGACAGATCACCTGACTTACGGTACTGCTGGATCTCATTACGGATGGACAGTAAGTTATCGATCGTACCTTTAAGGGACATCAAGTCAGCTTTTCGACTGACTAACGACACTTCATCAGTAAGTTTGCTTTCTTCGTCCTTGTACCGACTTAGATGATGTTTCTTAAGCGCCGTCTTTAACTTGTGCGTTTCTTTTAACTGGTTATACCCATCTAACACCTCATCGATGTTCATATGGGTAATGATGCTAAACAGTTTCTTACGCGCCAGCAAACTCATGGTCGTAAACTGCTCAGCATCGGTTAGGATGTCTTGCACTACTTGGTTGATGCTAAACAGCCTAAACGCTAAGTCACGTTGAGTGGTTACAATCCCGGCGGTGTTAAGCTCTACGCCGTTCTCCAGAAAGCTGTACTTAGCACCTACTCTGAAGTCACTGATTAAGACGTAGGACTTTCCGTCGTGGGTGTAGTGGATTTCTTTGTACCCGCCTTTACTGAACAGTGCTTTATCACTGGGGAGCGGGGAAAGCTCCTTGAAGATGGAGGACTTACCTGCCCCATTGGGACCTGTGAACATTGTGAGGTCATTGGTAAAGTGGTGTTCAAAGGTGTCATTCTCCATTAAGGGAAAGCAGTTAAAGTTAACCAACTTGATGTATGTGATTTTGGTCATGGGGATTATCCAGGTAGCTACTAAAAGATTGACCGTGCTGTTTAATAGCGTGGGAAGGTTAATTGGAAGGATAGGTTATGACGGTTGCGTACCGAGTGATCTTTAGGTGTCCAGCGTGTAGCGCTAACGTGGACGAAGTGGAAGTGGAGAAAAGTAGTTTCTTAGAATACAAAGAACTCCACAGTAAACCTAACAAACATCACATAGGCGATACTGGGGATAGCTGTAAGGTAGTTGTAGATACTAATGAATGCCCTGTGTGTAATGATCGATAACAACTAAGTCAACCGGGCCGTAGCTCGGTTGACTTAGACTACGTTGTTATACCTTAGGTTGCAATAGGTTGTCTACGATGTGAAACTGTTCAGAGATGAGCAAGTCATCGTGAAGTAACACGCCCAACGTACCTAACACCACCCGAAGCTGAAGCGTGATGTCAAACACGATCTTACGGCTGTTGACAATCATAGCAATCTCAACCGGAACGCCGTTACCCGCAATGTACTCCTCACTCAGCATTACGGTCCCAAGTGACTGTTTGTTAAAGCGTATCAACCAGTCATGTAGGCGGCTTCTGAATGCAACGTCCTCAATGCTATCTACCCACTCTTTCAACGCCGTTTTACTTTTAATGGTAGTTGGGAACTTCACCACACCGTACGTTGGCTTTTCAATGCTACCGTACTTAGGCTCGAAGACTTGCTCCCAGAACAAGTGACGCTGGTAAGGTGACTTCTCAGCTTCTTGTGCGTAGGCCGTAGCCTCTTTGATCTTACTCCGCTTAAGGAACTGAGTCTCTCCTTTGTTAACAGAATCAATGATCATCCGTTCAATGCCGATCATCTCACTTACAATGTCGGTAAGTCGCATCTTCTCGTTACGGTGAACTTTGTTAAGGATCTCTTTCATGATGGCTGTACCGCGCGCTGTAATCACAACAGGCACAGCACTGTTCTTCAAGTGAACCCCTTTGATCTCAGCTGATGGTTCTTTAAAGACGTTACCTTCTTCGATCATGGTGTTAGCGTAGTAGTGCTTACTCACCTCAGCCGGCGCAAAGCTGCTCCACGTATACTCGTTCTTCATTGCCAATAAGCGAAGCTGACTAGGGTCTACGTTCATGTTGTTAGACAGGATGCAGAGTTGGTTTACAATGTTCTCAGCTGCAATGAAAGTAATAGCACCCGCCAGGCCTACTGTCTCATCCGTAATTGTAAACTCACCGTTACACCGCCACCGCACCCACTCGTCCAACGTAAACGCACTACTATCAGTGTCACTTAGCATCACCGCTCGGCGACGCATGTTCTTTAATCGGAACGAGTTAGTAGGACCAATCTCAGTTAGGAAGAACAACTTCAAGAAGTCACCGTACTCGATGAGTACTTCCTGAACTCGCTTACCGGTCATGTAAATAGCTTTTGCTAAACCATCATTGTTAATCTTACTGTAGTTCTTACCCTTACCGGTCATGCTTGACGCAAAGGTACTGTGAACAAAGTACAGGATAGCTTCCGGGATGGTATAGATGACGTTGACATCATCCAGGTTGGTTCCGTCAGGCTCTACCCGTGTGGTGAGTTTGCTGAGGAACGTTTTAATGAACTCGTTGTTAAACCTGCGCTGGTGGTACAAGTCAGTGGTGTAGCAAATAGTTGCCAACTGGTAGGGTGACAGTCGTTCCAGGAACGGGACGATGTGTTCTCGGTAATACTTGTCATCCCTGAAGTAGAGATCACTGCTCCACTTCAGCACGTCTACAACGTCGTTCACAGTGGGAAGGTGTAGTCCAAACTTCTCAACCACTCGCTTGGTTTCAGCTTCGTCACACTTACTGCTCTCGAACACCACACTGCGATACACGTCAATCGCTCTGGGCAAATAACGGTTACCTGCAATCAGTCGTTCGTTACTGGCGTTACTGATAGAGGTGATGGTGCGTGTGATGCTAGTCAGTGTACTGTGCGCGGTAGGGTTATGAAGGATACACGACTCCAACCCAAACAAACCAGACAAGGAGTTGTTCAGTGTCTTCTTGTTGTTCTGTTCGTTGTGCTTAGCGTCCGCCAACACCGTGTTACCTTCAGCCCTGGCTTTCTGACCTTGTTTCTTAGCGATAGAACGCTTTGCCACGTTTACCGACGTGAACTCACTGAGGAGACTTGTCTTCTGACTCTTAGGCATGTACGTGGTGAAAGAAGGCGCTACGACATTACCCGCTTTTAGGTTACTGTCAATGTACGCATACAGACCACCGTCCACTACTTCACGGTCACCGTTCTCCATCCGGTTAAAGTACCGAACAGGTCGATCTTTAAAACGCTTCTTAAAGAGAGCCTTAGCCCGCTCCTGGCTTACTGCGGTGGTGCATCCGGTCTTTACTTTGATGTAGTGTGCAAGCTGAATCAAATATGACTTAACCGGATTGAACGTACTGGCATACGCTTCAACCGGTTTGTAAAAGATGTTTTCCAAGACCCTTACCCCATCTCGATATGTCTAACTCTCATCGTATTGTTAGTCTGGTTAAATACCCGTAATGGTTAATTCACTGCGCTAAAATCCTGTGGTGGAGTGGTCCTATTAAACGAGGTGTGCAGTGAGTAGTGGTGGCGAAGTACCAGGGAGCTTTTTAAGCGCGTTGTGCGAGATACAGGATAGATTTACCCTACCTACCCTTGAGTCAGACAAAAAAGAACCTAACGATGAAGTAGACGACTTAAGTTTAATTAAAGCGTTGCCGTGGTTACTCTCCTCTTGGTTACTGGGGTGGGGGATTGTGTTCCTGGTGTTGTTCCTGCTTAACCCGTAAAACACTAGACGCTAGCTGCCTTGACGGGCAGCTAGCTCTTTACCCATTTGAATTCATTTCAATTACATATATACTACATGAGAAGCTTGAGTTAAAACCAAGCGTTTACTATGAGGTTAGGTCAGCATGGATAAAAAACAACTGAGTGAAAACGTGTTAGAAACCCACTACTCCCTACAAGGTTTAATTGAAAGACTGCACGGCTACCCTGGTATAAAGAAGGTAGGTAACCTTGTAGGTGGGAAAGGTGTCCACGTTAAACCTATAGAGTTAGAAGGTACGCTCTACTGGAATAAAGACGAAATAGAAAACCTCATAGCTACAGTGATAAAGGCTTCTTAACTGGCTAAGAGAAATAGAATAAATGAACCTACCGGAGCTAGCACTCCGGTAGGTTTTTAGTAGTGAGTAACTAGGAGGCAACCTATGAAAGTCAAACCGAGTAAAACCAGCTACTATAAAGCCGAAGACTTACTTCCGAAGAAGACCATCGATCGGTTCAAAGAACTCATCGCCCTAACCTACGGACCAGTAGATAAGCTAGACAAGAAAGCAGCATCACTCAGCCTAATTAATCACCACCACTGCATGCAATTAAAGACACCCTTAACTGGGAAGGAGCTACACATGAACACTATCGCTACCATCGCCAACCTCTTCAATGTGAACCTAGAAGTGGCTACTACTGCGCTTCCTATGGTTGAACTGTACGTAGCTGACGATCTACCAGAAGACGACTACCACAACCTCACCATCCTGCTGCTCAAGCACAGCCCTTTCTCTCGGGTAGAAGTGTTCAGCAAAATCGAAGAGGTGTTTACTCTTGTTGCGTGAAAAGAGAAGAGGGGGTAATCCTCTCTTTCTTTTTTGCTTCTTTTCAAATCCAGTGGTTAATCAACTGGAGCTGGGTATCATGTCCGAACAAACTATTGAAGAGCAGCAAAACCTGCTTAAGAACAAAAAGATTCATGACAACGCCGCCATCATCGCTAACGTGATCGAGTTGGTGGGGAGTGTGGTAGCGCGCGTAAGCACTAACGCAGCGTTGGCGTATAAGACCACTGAAAACAACCTTACCCGTAGCGTGCTGTTTAACACAGTCGGCAACAGTGTAAAGTCCAAACTTAAGGAGCGCTAAGTAATGCTAAGTAACTCTTCGGCAGAAATCGCTGTAAACATTGCAGCCCAGCTGGTTGAGACGAATTCGGCAATTGCGCCTAAGGGTTCTACTCTGATTGCTGAACTGACTCGCCCCCTCCTTGCGGCAGGTTCGGGTATTAACTTCTTCGACAAAACCCAGATCGCTGACACCCTGGTAACGTCCAGCTCGGGTAGTACTGGTCGTGGTGATAACGGACAGCAGGCGTACCATGTCAGTGAACATGACGCCACCATGGACAACTACATCGAAGACATGGCTGGTCTAGTTACCGGTTACATCGGCTTTGCTCAAGGTGTAGTGAACAAAGAAGTAACGGCGTTCTCTGAAAGTTTCATGGGTGTGGTGGATCGCCACCGTAACCGTGACGCGGGTGACTTCTTTGAAGTGAAGTACTTCACCCCGCACGAGATCTTCTCAAGCGACTTCTTGGCAGGTGAGTTGGCTGAACACAGCCCCCGTGGTTCTGTCAAGTACCCTGAGTCGATGTCGATCCCTGACGCGTATGTGGGTGATGACCTGCGCACCGTCATCAACATCGGTCATCCCGCTACCGACCTGATGATCAGCTCCTGGTACCAGTCGAACCCCAACGCCCGCCGTTATGTCACGGACAGCTTCTCTATTGAAGAAATGTCGCTGACCCTGGAAGAGCAGTTGGACTACCACCTGGCGAACTACTTGTTCTACCGTGCCGTCGCTGAAAAGGCCGACATCCCTAACGGTGACAGCCTGACCACGATCAAGCGGGTGGCGGGTATTAACCGTGACTATCATGCTCAGGCATTGGTAGCGGCTAAGAAGCTGTACGACATGACCATTCAACAAGGTCGTATTCTATCTACCTCTTCTCAGACAGCGTTTAGCTACCTGTCGGAAAATACCTACTCGCTGACCATCTACAACGACTCCTTCACTAAGGCAGTTGAAGGTGGCGCGGGTTTGGTTAACATTGAAACGATCTACGGGTATTTGACTACGGTTGGGTCGGGTCCGCAACTTACTGCGCGCGAACTCATCGCTAACGCCAGTCAGTTCAACGAAACCTGGAACCGTACTCGTGGAGTTTACAGCGCTTACCTGAACAGCACTCGTCTGGACTTGGGTAAGCACTTCCTGCGCGTGACCATCGAAAACAGCCTGGCTAACTTGACTGAAGCGGAGCAAGAGATTGCTAACGTCAATCAGGGGTTCATTGAAGAAACACGCAAGTTGGCGTATGCCTTCATTGACAAGTTGAACGTCGACGCTTTGGACGATGTGTCTTGCTTGGCGTTGGAACTGGTGGCGGGTATTCGTTTCCGCTTTAGTAACGCGTATGAAATCTTGACTAAGATGAAAGCGTACCTCAGCGATAAAGCCATCGACACCAATGAAGCGGCTACTTTTGCGCTGATTGACACGTTGGTGGAATACTGCTTAGACCAAACCACGCAGTTTAAGTCGTAAGTCCATGTCCACCAGGGGCTTAGGCTCCTGGTGGGTATTTACAGGTTCGGTAATTTCGTGATTATTAACTTGGAGTCAGTCCTGTGCTCAATCTGTCCGAAGACCTTAGCAATTACATCTTGTTCGTTATGGATGAAGTTAGGCAACAAACTACACTTGAGTGTTTTTCGATCTTCGAGGGGTTTTCACTCCCTAACTATGAAGACAAATACATGGACCTGATCTATTCTGCCGACCAGATGGACAGCGGCGTTGCTCAGGGGGTTTTCTTAGGTCATCTCCAAGCTGACTTACTTACAGTCATCAATCAACACGGGATTGAGCTGTTCCCAGAAGAATCGAGTAATTTGGCTGAGCTGATTGAAATTGCAGCTTGCCTGCTGTTACTTCCTAAGCTGGAAGACAAAACTTACATTAACTACAGGGTTAACTCGTCTGACACTAGCAGGAACGTACTAACGCAGCTGCTGGTGAAGTATTCGGGTCTTACCGAGTTCAGATGTATGGAGATGATTCAAAACGTCTCTAATAAGCTAATAGAGGCCATTAAGGAGAACTGTGCTTCTGCGGAAGAAGACACTGTCCCACTCTCCACTAAACACAAGTGGTTTGTGGATGAGTTCTTTTCCTTTATCGGGGACACTCCGTGTTTAGGACGTGACCTCCGTGAAGACGGCTATTCGGGTAAGGTGTCGTTGGGCGAGTTGTTAAACTTACTCCCTTTTCACTTTGAGACTAAGATCGCTAAGACGCTTGAAGTCAACCCAGCTCAATCTGCTTTGGACATCCTGAGTGTTTTGGTGATTACTACTGATGACTTTGAAGTACCTTTACAGAAATTCAAAGAACACAGTGAACTCTTCACTACTAACACCGTGCATGTAACTCGCTTGTCGGCTATGATGTTCAGCATCGTCAATGACTTTAACTTACACTTAGCCGCTGTGAAGGAATCGGAGAAGACCCATGCGAACGATCACTAAGCTTGAGTTCCTTAAACACTGCTTAAAGTACAAAGTGGGGGTCACTCAGAAACGCTGGTATGTCACGGCGTTTACAATACCCCTGCTAAAAGAAACGGACTTAGTGGATTACCACGAAGGTGACATCGCGGTTAAGGCAGATGGTCTGTACGCGGTGCTTCAGAAGGAAGACGATGAAGCGGTTGGGTTAGAGTTCGTGAAGCTCTCCGACTACAAACCAAAAGAACCCCTCTACCGGTGGACGGACGAAGTCACTGTAGATAGTGATTGGTTAGACAACCTCCAGAAGGAAGAAGTCACCAGCATCGGTATCCTGATTCTTAACGCGGTGGCATTTGCTTACCCCGTCGGTAAAAAGATCCCGTTCCTAAACAAGCGCGGAATGAAACCAAGTACGATTGAACATGCTATTGCTATCCGGTTGGCTAATACGGATGAAGCGGTGGACGGTTCTATTAGTATGGCTGAAGCTATTCAGTGTATCGATGGGATGAACTTCCTGGAGTTTGTAGGCACCTTCACCAACACAGCAGCTACTCCTAAGTCAATTACTGCGCCTAAGGGCGCTAGAGAGTTGAAAGAAAAGCTCTTTAGGGAGAACAAGGATAAGTTAGGTGACTCAGTCGAGGTTACTAAGATTGCTAACCAACTTCAAGCGTTCGACAAAGAGTACTTAAAAGACGACCCCGCCGCTCAAGCTTACTTTACCGGTAAAGCTACTGCCTCCCGAACTAAGCTTCACTACTTCGGTGGTCAGGGTTTGGACTTTAAGGAAGGTAGCAATAACCTTATCACTAAGTCACTAGGTGAGGGGATTGAAACTAACCAGAGTGAGTTCCCTAAGTGGATGAACGACTCCCGCTATGCGTCTTTCTCTCGGGGTGGTAAAACAGCCCAGGGTGGTTATACGTACAAGATCCTTCAGCGGTCATTGTCTAGCTTGATCATCGTAGGGAAGCCTTGCGAAACTAAGAAAGGTCATAAGCGCGTGATTGAGAAAGGTGACTTTTCTAAGTATGTGAACCGGTACTACAAGAAGGGTGAAGGTTGGGTGTTGTTCAAATCCGTGGAAGAAGTTGTTCCCTTTGAAGGAAAGGTGTTGGAGATTCGATCACCTATCTATTGTAT
>Ga0194138_10000864_pt1 | contig 14484 bp, 14 predicted proteins | sample TARM_MetaG_T2_14_FD_134022 | JGI IMG/M metagenome (GOLD analysis project Ga0194138, IMG submission 134022) | Freshwater microbial communities from Pennsylvania, USA, analyzing microbe dynamics in response to fracking - TARM_MetaG_T2_14 (version 2) | ecosystem: Environmental > Aquatic >...
GGCACTCCTGGAGACATGGCAGAGAATCTCTATGTACTACCCATCCATGCTACCCTACGCTATTTTCCCTACAGGTTTTTCTTTTTCACCTGATCTTTCAGTCGCTTCATGCCTTTTTTCCCGCCAAACATCCGCTGGACTTTTTTCTTGTCAATTTCTCTAGCGCTGAGCCCTTCGTAGGGGGCTTCTTCCTTAAGCTTGTGATAACTTCGTAGCCTCTGCATAGATAGAGCACCTGATGAAACGGCCTCTTTCACTGCACAATGGGGCTCTTCCTTGTGGGTACAATCCGAAAACTTGCAGCCCTTGGCAAAGTTTTCCACATCTGAAAAAGCCGTATCCACATCTGCCTCCACAAGGCCCAGTTCTCTCATGCCTGGGGTGTCGATCAACGCCCCTCCATGGGACAAGAGATGCATCGCTCGGTGTGTGGTGGTATGACGTCCCTTGTCTTGAAACCCTACGTCTTTGGTCTCCATGACGTTCTCTCCGAGAAGGACATTCATCAGTGTGGATTTTCCAACCCCTGAAGAGCCCAAGAAGGCGCAGGTTTCTCCTGCTTTTGTATAAGCTTTCAAGGCTTCTACCCCTTCTTCCCTCAATGCTGAAGTCACCACAACAGGATGGCCCATGGCCATCTCTTCCACCTCTTGAACCTTCTTTAGGGCATCCTCTGCCAGATCCTTTTTGGTTAAGACGAAAACTGGCTTGGCGCCACTTTCCAGTGCCACAGCAAAATATCTCTCCAGCCGTCTCACGTTGTAATTCTCGTTCAGTGCCATACAAAGAAACAGGGTATCCACATTGGCTGCCACCGGCTGAGCTTCCGTGGTTTTTCCTGAAGCTTTTCGAAGAAAAAGACTCTTCCTTGGCAGCACCCTATGGATGACTGCCCGCCCTTCTTCACTGGTTTCACGATCCACCAAGACAAAATCTCCCACCACAGGAAAATCTACCAATGTCTTTGCCTCATATCGAAGCTTTCCTGACACTTCTGCATGGATACGCCCTTCTTCTAGGATAATTTCGTAGGTTTTACTCTGTTGGGTGAGAATCCGTCCAAGGTGGAACCGTGGTTCTTCCATGGCCACCAGAAATTGCGCTTCCGTACATCCTAGTTGTTTCATTTTTTCATTCAATACTTTTTCCTCCTACAATGCTTCCATCCATAGGAGAACCTTTTTACTTTGCAAAGTCCTCCCTGGGTTCTTTTTGTTCATGCCTATTTCTAACAATCATCATCATGTCCTCCTTTGCAAAAATGTAAAAAGCAGCCTTTTTTGATGCTTCTTCTTTTTCATCATAGTCCATGAAAGTTATTTTGAAAAGTTTTTTTCGAAATAACCCTAGCCTAGCAAGGCTTTTCTCCATTCCCTTCATGAAAATCTCTCCTAAAAGAAAGTATTTTTATAAAAGCCTATCTATTTCTAAAAACCTGTGTTACAATGAGTAAGTCGGAAACGGCAAACAATAATACAGTTTAGTACACAGATTTCAATTTCGCCTTAGCGACAGAGAATTTTAGGTATGACTGTTCTAAGGAGGAAAAAAACATGGAAGATAAGAAGATCATTTGCAGAGACTGCAACAACGAATTCATTTTCACAGTAGGTGAGCAAGAATTCTACAAGGAAAAGGGTTTCGAAAACGAACCAGTTAGATGTCCTGATTGCAGAAGAGCAAGAAAGAACGAAAAGTTCAACAGAAGATAATCTGACAAATGAGCAGTTGCTACGGCAGCTGCTTTTTTTTACGTACCACGTAAGGCATTGCCACTAAAGCTTTAGATGCTTCTACCGCACAAAAAACTGCGCTCTCCTCTAGGAACTCATAGAGGCAGCGCAGTTTTTTAACTTTCTTCCTTTGGGTCTCCCAGCTGAGATACCACCATATCATAATAAGCGCCGCCCACATCCATAAGCGCCTCATGATTGCCTTGTTCCAAAATCTTTCCTTCACCAATGACATAAATCCGGTCCGCTGAGCGAATGGTGGATAGACGATGGGCAATGATGATGGAGGTTCTTTTCTTGAGAAGCTTCACCATGGCTTTTTGAATTTCCTTTTCCGTCTTGGTATCCACAGAGCTTGTGGCCTCATCTAAAATAAGGACAGGCGCATCACTGAGCACCGCTCTGGCAATGGCCAATAGCTGTCTTTGTCCTTGGGACAAGGAGCCGGTGCTTCCTGAAACTTCAGTATCATAGCCTTTGGGTAGCCTTAAAATAAACTCTTCTGCATGGGCAAGTTTTGCCGCACGATAAATCTCTTCATCAGATGCCCCTGGCCTTGCATATCGTATGTTCTCCTTGATGGTTCCAGAGAATAAAAACGTATCCTGTAGCACCACGGAAAAATTTTCCATGAGACTGGATCGTTTAATTTGTCGAAGATCCACACCATCAAAGGTTATGGCGCCCTCTTGAAGATCATAAAAACGCGTCATCAGGTTCACCATGGTGGTTTTTCCAGCGCCAGTTTCTCCCACCAGTGCCACGGTTTCATAAGGCTTTATGTCCAAACTCACTTCCTGTAGTACTTTCTTGTGGTTTTCATAGGCAAAGGATACTTTTTGGAAAGCCAAATGTCCTATGGGTTTTTCTAGGGATACTGCGTCAATGGGGTCCTTGGGTTCTTCCCCTTCGTCCAGCACCTCAAAGATTCTCTCTGCACCCACCAAGGCTTGCTGTATGTTGTTAAACATACCAGCAATATTATTGAGCGGTCTCGCAAACTGCTTGGAATAGGTTAAAAAACTCACCACAACGCCCACGGTCATGGTGCCTTCCACAGACATGATGCCTCCCACAAAAGCAATGAGCCCAAAGGAAAGATTGCCAATGACATTCATGAAGGGCATCAAAAACCCCGCCCAAATCAATGCCATGGTGGCCGATTGTTGCAACGCTTCATTGGTTTCTTTGAAAGCCTTCACCATGGTGTCCTTTTGATTGAATGCCTTGACCATCTTCAAGCCCGTTACGCTTTCCTCCACGATGCCACTGAGCTTCCCCAGTTCTTTTTGGCGTTGCATAAAATATCGACGACTTCTTTTGGTGATGACGTTGGTCAAAAGTAGAAATAGGGGGACCGAGAGGAGCGCTAATCCCGTCAAGGTTACATCTAAAGACAGCATGAGCACCACGGAGCCCACCAAGGTAAAGAGGGCTGAGATGAGCTCTGTGGTGGTTTGGGCAATGGAACCACTGATGTTGTCCACATCATTGGTCATGCGACTCATGGTATCTCCGTGGGGGCGCTGATCGTAAAAAAGCAAAGGAATTCTTTGCAGTTTTTCAAAAAAGGTTTCCCGCAAATCTTTCACCAATCGCTGCGTAACTTTGGCCATGAGCACCCCATTGATGGTCTGGAGAACCCATACCAGCCCATAAACCAGCAGAAGCACTAACAGTATACGATGCAAAAGAGGGGTGTTCACCAGTCCTTTCTCCAAATCATAGGTGTTGATGGCTTGACCAATGAAAAGAGGCACCACCAAGGTGAAAGCCGAGGCAAGAAGGGTCAGAATCGTGGCTGCCAGAAGCGCTCTCTTATACCGCTGAAAAAGCTTCAGCAATCTTTTTAAAGTGTCCTTATATCGCTTGGGCTTTTCTCCTGGGACAAACCGGTTGGCGCCACCCCCAAATCGACCAAACTTGGGCATGGCACTTTGGGTGCTTTGGGTATTAGGCTTTTTCTCCATGGGGCTCCTCCTTTCCTAGCCCACCGATTTGTGAGGCATAGAGTTCTTGATAGGTTTGGCAGGTTTTTAGCAGTGCTTCATGGCTGCCAAAGCCTTCCACTTGACCCTTATCAAGCACCAAAATCTTATCTGCAGATAATGCAGAGCCAATTCTTTGGGTGATGAGGATGGTGGTTCGTTCTGGATCAAAATCTTTGATGGCCAAACGAACGCTTTTATCCGTTACCGCATCTAAAGCACTGGTGGCGTCATCTAAGAGCAGCAGTTTGGACTCTTTGGCTAAGGCTCGCGCAATGGAAATCCGCTGCTTTTGCCCGCCAGAAAGGTTCACTGCTCCTTGATAGATGAAGCGATGGTAGCCGCCTTCCATACTATGGATGAATTCATGGGCACTGGCTGCCTTTGCCGCGGCCACCACCCGTTCCTCTTTCATCCCCTGCTCTCCCCAAGAAATGTTCTCATACACACTGCCCGAAAAGAGCATGGTCTTTTGAGAAGCCAATGACAAGTCTTCTCGAAGTTTTTCCACTTGATAATTTTTCAAAGGTACCCCATCTAATAGAATCTCTCCTTGGGTCACATCATAGAACCGCAATAGCAGCCACACCAAGGTGGATTTTCCAGATCCTGTAGGACCAATGATGGCCATGGTCTCTCCTTCCTCCACATGGAAGCTCACATCCTTCAACGCTTCTCGACCACTCCCTCTGGGGTAAGAAAAGCGCACTCCTTGGAATGTCACTGCAACCCCTTTTCCCTTTAGCACCAGGTCTCCGCCTCGTAGATCTTCTGTGGCTTCAAAAATCTCCCCAATTCTTTCTGTGGACGCCTTGGTCCGAACAAAGGTGGTAAAGATATTGGTGATCATGATGATGGAGGTGAGAATTTGCGTCATGTAGCTGATAAAGGCCGCAACTTTCCCCACTTCTAAGGTCCCTTCCATGAAGAAAATGCTCCCCACATAAAGAACCAAAGCAATGCCCAAAGAAACCACCAAACTTAATATAGGCGCAAAATATGCAATGACCACTTGGCTTGAAACACCTTTTTTCTCCAGGGCTTCATTGGCCACAGAGAACTTTTCTTCTTCATGGTGTTGCCTGCCAAAAGCTTTCACCAATCGGATGCCCAGGAGATATTCTTGGATCACCAAATTCAGATGGTCCATGGCATATTGAACCTTGGCAAAACGTTCATAGCTCATCTTCATGCTGATGAAGATGAGAAAAGAGACTATGCCCACCACAAGAAGCAAAATGACAGAAAGCTTCGGACTCAGGATCACGGCCAAAATGATGCTCCCGATCCCTGTCACCGGTGCTTTGAAGAAGATCCGCATCATGCCATTGACAAACTGCACCGCTTGGGCAGAATCATTGGTCATTCTGGTGATGAGGGATCCACTGTCCATTTCATCTACACTCTCTTCAGAAAAATCCATGATCTTTGTAAAGAGATCTTCACGAAGATCCTTGCCAAAACGCTGAGAAACTTGGGAAGCCAAGATGTTTCTCACCGTAGCAAAGACAGCGCCTAAGAGGGTGATGAGGAGCATGAGCACCCCATAATGCATTACTTTGTCCACATCCCTTTGGCGCACCCCTTCATCGATGATCCGTGCCATGATGGTGGGTTGTAAAAGATCTGCCATGGACTCCAACAACACGAAGGTCATGGCCGTGAAAAATAACACCCTATATTTCTTGAAATATCTTTTGTAGATCCCCATAGATTTCTCCTTTTCTCACATCTCTTTTTTCATTATATCAAAGTCCTCTCCCCCCTATAGCCTTGTCCCATACACAATCTTCTCAGACCCACTAAGATTTCTCCTCTACACTTTGGTCTAAAAAGAAGAAATCCTTTCCCATTTATCGTATTTTCTACTATAATGAAAAGGATTTACAGGATGAAGGAAAAAATAACATCCTGACCGGAGGATTCAATGATTAAAATCATGGCAGATTCAACCTGCGACCTATCAAAAGACATTTTAGATACCTATGACATTAGTATTGCCCCCTTGGTGGTGAACATCGACGGCAAAACCTATAAAGATCGTGTAGACATCACCGCAGACCAGTTTTATAGCTTCATGGAAACCTTAGAGACCCCACCCACCACTGGCATGCCCAGCCCTTCTTCTTACCTAGAAATCATGAACAAGGCCGTGGATAATGGCCAAGAAGAAATTCTATGTATTTGTATGAGTAGCGGCACCAGTGGCGCTTACCAATCTGCGGTGTTGGCCAAAGATTACTTCTATGAAGAGCATCCAGGAAGCACTGTGAAAATTCATGTGGTAGATTCCAAGTCCATGAGTCATGGGAGTGGTTGGCTCCTTTTAAAGAGTGCCAAACTAAGAGCACAAGGGGCCACCTACCATGAGCTCATCGATTTTTGTGAGACCTACAAAGCCAATGTGAAACACTTTTTAACCGTGGATGATCTCAATCATCTCCTGAGAAGTGGTCGACTCTCCAGCGCCAGTGCGTTCATTGGTAAGATGCTCAAACTAAAGCCCATCATGTCCATGAAAGATGGCAAAGGGGCCATTGTGGCCAAAGAGCGCGGCAGACGAAAGGTTCTGACCCACTATGTGGAAGAGTTTAAGAAAAGAAATGATGAAAATCTTACAGATTTTGTCATCATCGGCTACACCACGGACCAAAGCTATGCAGAAAATCTAAAGGCTAAATTTTTAGAAGAAACCTCTTTCCAAGGCGAAGTCTACATCATGCAGATGGGCGTCGCTGTAGGGACCCATGTGGGACCTGGAGGCCTCTCCATGTACTTCATGGAAACTGGAGACAGAAAAGATAGTCTGCTGTTCAACGAGCTAGAAGCACTAAAAGAGAAAAAAGACACGTTCCTGAAAAAATACGGTCTTAAATAATCCTTCCATGCTGAAACATGCCTGCTTTTTCCGAGGATCCCTTGGGAAAGGCGGGCATGTTTTTTCTTCCAATGAAGAAGAAAGCACTTTATAGGTTTTGCAAGAGTGCTTCATAAAAACCCTTCATGGCTTCTAGATTCTCTATGGAAATGCGTTCGTCAGTACCATGGATTCTTTGTAGATCTTCCTTGGTCAACTTCACTGCACTAAAGCGATAGATCTGGTCTGATAGACCTTCGTATTTTCGACTATCTGTCCCGCCCGCCATAAGATAAGGCAGTACCTTGGCCTCTGGAAATACCTTAAAGATGCACTTTTCAAGAAGCTCCCAGGCTGGCCCCTCATGGGGAGAAATGGTTGAAGCCTCTTCCTTTTCTAAGAATTCATACTGGACATGGAGCCCACCATTGATTTCTTCAAGGTGTTTTAACACATCTCCTGTGGTTTCTCCTGGAAGTATTCGCGCATTGATCACGGCTCTGGCTTCTTGGGGCAGTACATTGTAAGCCTCTCCGCCCCTCATGTAGGTCGGGGTCAAGGTTGTGCGAATCAAGGAGTTCATGGTGGTACTCTTTTCAAGGGTACTGGTCAAATAGGAGAATAAAGGACCTATGTTCTTTAAGAGGATGCCTTTCATCCCCATATAAGGGGCAAGCCCTTTGAACATGGCTTCCACAGGGGGTGTAATCTTTGGTTTCATGGGCCTATAAGAGAGGTTCATGATGGCTCTTGAAAGGGTGAGTAGTGCTCCATCTTGAGGGGGCATTGAAGAGTGCCCCCCTTCACCTTTGGCCTTCAGACGAATCATGGTAGATCCTTTTTCTGCCACGCCGATGAGTGCCAAAGGTTTCTTCAGCCCCTCCATGGCCTCTTCCATCACCGCACCCCCTTCATCTAGGACAAAATCAAAGGTGATGCCTTCCTTTTCGAAATACGCTGCCATGGCCTTGGCGCCTAGTTCTCCGCCGGTTTCCTCATCAAATCCCAGGGCAACATATACATCTCTTCTTGGCAAGTGCCCCTTTGCGAGAACTTCTTCCAGGACTTCCAGGATCACAAGGACTTGATTTTTATCATCTAAGGTGCCTCTGCCATAGACATATCCGTCTTGAAGTGTTCCAGAAAATGGCGCCACTGACCAGGCATCCCTTGTGGCCTCTTCCACGGGCACCACATCATAATGGCCCAGGAGCAAAATAGGGGGCCCTTCTTCTTTCCCTTTCAGGTAATAAACCCTTGAAAACCTATTGATGGGCACTACCTTACACATTCTATGGACTCTTTTGAAGGTTCTCTCTAGAAATGCTAAAAACGCCTCAAAGGCTTCTTCGTTTCTAGGCTGGTCTTCTGTGGGACAAATGGTCTCGTAGGTGATGGCTTCTTGTAGATGTACCACCAGGTTCGATGTATGCTTCTTTGTCATAGTCTCCTCCTAAAATGGGCCGTAGGAAAATCTTGTGGCCAAATATAAAAATCCCAAGGAAAGAAGAAAGATCAAGAGCTGGATCTTGATGGACCAGCGGATCCACTTGGGATAACTCACCACCGTAAGCCCTAAAGCAATCATCAAGGTGGGGTTTGTGGGATAGAGTAAATTGGAGAAACCGTCCCCAAAGAGAAATGCTTGGACGGCGGTTTGTCTTGTAATGCCCAAGAGGTCTGTCAAAGGTAAGAGGATGGGCATCACCAAAAATGCTTTGGCCGACCCGGATCCTACAAAGAAGTTCAACAGCAAGATGAGCACATATAAGCCCACCACACCTTGATAAGGACTTAGCCCTTGTAGCCTTTCTGCCGCATAATAAAGCAGCACATCCATCACTTGTCCTTCTGTCATGATGTGTTTGATGGACATGGCCAGTAAGATCAACAGCACCGCTGGGAGCATGGCCACGAGGCCTCCTAAAAGATCTTTCATCAATATTTTCGCTGATCCATAGTTAGACAGTGTTCCCGCAGTAATGGATGCCACCAAAAAGAGTATGGCCAATAGTGGCAGGGCTAGACCCGATAAAAGGGGGATGAAAAAACCCAAAACAATGAGTATTATCATCCCTAGCAAAAAGAATCCATAGACTTCCACGGCCTTTTTCAAGTGCCCCTTCTCCAAGTGCTGATTTTTTTCAAAACGTACATACTGTTCTTTTCGTTTTCGATCTTCTTCATACACCAAAGAGTAGGATGGATTTTTTTCAATTCTCTTGGCATACAGTGTCAAGTAGCCATACAGCACCCCATAGATGGTGAGGAAAATCAGGATCCTAAAGAGGCTTCCCGAATAGGCCGGGAGCCCTGCAATGCTCTGGGAAACCCCCAAGGTAAAAGGATTCAAAATGGCTGCTGCAAATCCAAATCCTGAAGCCATGGCACTCATCCCAAGTCCCAGAAGAGAATCCCAGCCAAAGGAATAAGCCAGGGCCACTGCCATGGGTACCAAGATAATCAGTTCTTCAAAGATGCCAAAAAGCGCACCAAAGGACATAAAGAAGAAAATCATCAGTCCTAGGAGTACATACTTTCTCTTCTCGAATCGCCGTACTAGATTTCCCATGATGAATCGAAGAATCCCACTTTGATCCAAGACTCGAAAAGATGCACCAATGAAAAGAAGAAATAGAATAATGACGATGATGGTTACTTGATCTTTACCAAACAACACCTCTATAGGTGCTGTAAACCATCGATAAAAAGGATACTCTGGCCGTTGGAAAAGTTGAAAAGACCCTGGGACAATCTTTTCTCTCCCCTCTTCTAGGATGCGTTCATAACTTCCCACTGGCAGCACTTTTGTGAGGAACCCTGCCACCATCATGAAGGCCCCTAAGATGCCCAAGGATGAAAAAAAAGACTTTTTGGAGATTTTCAGCCCTTGATGTTCTTGCATACTTTGTCACCTCTCTTCTACATTCTATGTTAAAAAAAGTGTACCATAAAACCTTTGGAAGAAGTATGAAAAGTCTATGTATGAAGCCCTCTTCATGGTTTCTCACCCATGAAAAAACAGTTCTTGGACAATGCTTTTCCTTCTGGGAAAAGCATTCAAACCAAGAACTGTTCTATGTACTTCACTGAAGTTTATCTAGGTCAGGAGATGAAGAGATTTTACGCTTCCTTCTTCACCTTGCCCTTTTTTATTCTGGTCACTTCTGTATTGATAAAGGGCACGAAGTAATTCATACCAATGATGGCAAAGGTGGTTCCTTCCACTGCCCATCCCCAATATCTCATGGCCATGATGAGGACACCAATGGCTATACCAAAGATCCATCGACCTTCATCTGACTTTGGTGATGTGACAGGGTCTGTAGCCATGAAGAATGCGCCAAAAATGATGCTTCCGGAGAAAATATGGAACAGTGGATTTTGACCATTGAGCAGGGCCATGACTGCTACGGCAGATAAAACGCCGGCAGGTGCTCTCCAGTTGGCATACTTGTTGTAAAACAGGTATGCTGCACCTAACAAGAGTGCCAAGGCAGATACTTCCCCAATACTACCAGGAACATTTCCGATGAAAAGATTCCATATGGATGTGGTTTCTCCAGTGGCTCTAAAATGTTGAAGTGGTGTGGTGGTGGACACCATATCCACCTGTGAGAGCCATGGGGACATGGCCGTTGGGAAGGCAAGCACAAGAAACAATCGTCCAAATAGTGCTGGATTAAACAAATTCTTGGGGAATCCACCAAAGACATGTTTCCCAGCAATGATGCCCACAGCTGCTGCAATGGCCAAAATATGTAAGGGTGTGGATGGAGACACAGAAAGTGCTAAAAGCAGCCCTGTGGTAATGGCACCGCCATCTTTAAAGCTGTATTTTCTTTTGAAAATAAACTGAAAAAGTGCTTCTGCACCTACAGCTGTAGCAACCCCCACCAATATTAGCAATAGTGCTTTCTCTCGATATAAATAGATCGATAATAGCGCAGCAGGCATGAGTGCAATGATCATACCTTTGAACATTTTTACCATATGATTCTAACCTCCTATGATTCAACATGCTCCATGATTGAAGTGTTGAACGACTCTTTTTTGATAAAATAGTATATAAATTATACCATGTGGAAGAAGACATTTCACCCATTATCTCACTATTTCTAGAATGACTCCAAAGAAAGAACCGTTTCTTTCTCTCCTTTATCTCTTGTGATGAACAAGTGTCTTCGATTAGAAACCACCAATAATTTAGAACGGGTGGCGGTAACGCCCTCTTCTGCACTCTTTTCCACCCGGGATAAACCGGATCAAGCCTACTGCCAGGAAATTTTCAAAGTTTTTAAAGCCCATGATGTGCGGTATTTTTTCTATATTGGTGGCAATGATTCCGCTGATACGGTACGCATCGTTAACGAAGAAGCGAAGAAGGCCAATTATGAATTTCGCGCCATCCACATTCCCAAAACCATCGACAACGACCTCATGGAAAATGATCATACCCCTGGGTATGGTTCCGCTGCTAAGTTCGTTGCCCAAAGCTTCATCGGCCTAAACCTAGACAATCGGGCTCTGCCTGGCGTACACATTGGCGTAGTCATGGGTAGGCATTCTGGCTTTTTAACCGCAGCCTCATCCATGGCACAAAAATATCCTGATGATGGGCCGCATCTCATCTACCTACCGGAACGTCCATTTAACATCGATGATTTTTTAAGGGATGTATATGATGTCTATCAGCAGCATGGCCGATGCATTGTAGCTGTGTCTGAAGGCATTCGCGATGCACAAGGGATCCCTATTTTGGAGAAGCTTGGTCAACGTGAAAAAGATGCCCATGGCAATGTCTCTTTATCCGGCACCGGTGCCCTGGGAGATCTTCTCGCTAATCACGTGAAAGAAAAACTTCACATCAGCCGCGTACGCTCCGATACCTTTGGGTACTTACAGCGTTCTTTCCTCGGCTGTGTTTCAGATGTGGACCAACGAGAAGCCCGAGAAGTGGGAGAAAAGGCTGCTCAATTCGCCATCTGGCAAAACGTCGATGGGTCCATCACCATCCATCGAACAGGCTACTACTCTGTGGACTACAAGTTGATGCCCCTGGAAAAGGTGGCAGCCAAAACCAAGCATATGCCCGATGCCTTTATCAATGAAGCAGGCAACAACGTTACGGATGCCTTCAAATACTATCTTTCTCCCCTGTTAGGATCCAATATGCCTTCAGCCTCCATGCTCCGTGCACCAAAGGCAGAAAAGATTCTTCGTAAGCGGTCAATAAAAGCATGGATTTTATATGAAATAAAACTATGAGATAATCTTCTCAATGAATCGGTTTTATCCTCAGCTGAGCTTGCTTAGCCAAGGCTAAAACTGTGAGTAAGGAGAGGATTATAATTTGGCAACTATGCAGCAAGCTCGTCATGAGCTATTGAAAGCGAAATGGATGGAGATTATCAAAGAGCAGCGAAAAAGTGGGTTAGCCATCAGAAAATGGTGTGAGATAAATCAGATCTCTGCTCACAGCTTCTTTTACTGGAGTAAAGTAATCCGTCAGGATTCACTCGTGAAAGCCGGCACCATGGCGGTGACGGGGCAAGCCTGCTTTACAGAGATTACCTCCGAAGAAGGCCGACAACAGTCTCCACATCAAAGTGGCATCTGTGCAGTTATCCGATCTCATGGCAATGAAGTCGAGATCCACAATGGTGCTGATATTGCTACTCTTCAATCTATTCTCGGACTCATTGGTCATTCCTCATGAAAGTTAAGTTTCCTGAAGATGTCAGGATCTTCATTGCCTGTGGACAGACAGATATGAGAAAATCAATTGATGGCCTCGCGGCCATCGTCAGTCAGACCTTTAAGCTGGACCCTTTCCAAAATGCGTTGTATCTCTTCTGCGGAAGAAGAAGAGACCGGGTTAAAGCACTGTATTGGGAAGGTGACGGATTTCTGCTTCTCTACAAGAGGCTTGAAAACGGAAGTTTTCAGTGGCCTCGAAGCGATGATGAAGCCAGGGAAATCACGCCTCAGCAGTACCGTTGGTTACTTGAAGGCTTGTCTGTCGATCAGAAGAAAGTTATTCAAAATATTGAAAGAAAAAGAGTGCTCTAAATCGCTGAAACCATTATAAGATCTATGGTTTCAGCGATTATTTTTCTTGAATCCTTATCAAATATATGATATAATAATTGTAGATTTTAAATATAAAAAGGAGAGATTCGAAATATGAAGGACACTGATACCTCTATATTACTCAAAGTGATCGATGAACAGAATAAGACCATCGAATCTCTCAATAATACCATTGAAGAGATGAGTGTCAATATAAAACTTCTGCGTGAGCAGATTGAGTATCTCAATAAAAAGCTATATGGCACGAAGAGCGAGAAGACATCTGTTCTGGACGGCCAAATTGTGATAGATGAGGTATTTGAGTATGGTCAGTTTAACGAAGCTGAAACCTCGGCTAATCTTACAGAGGATATCGAAGAAGATCTTCCCACTAAGAAAGCTTCGAGAAAAGGATATTCTCGAGAAAAGGCGTTGGGTAACCTTCCAAGAGAAGAAAAATTATATACGTTGACAGAGGCAGAAAAAGTCTGCTCCGTAGACGGAGACAGGCTATTTCCAGCTGGTAAAAAATATCTGCGGACTGAAATTGAATATACGCCTGCATCCATGAAACTTGTGGAGATCTACGTTGAAACAGCGGAGTGCCGCACCTGTCGCAAGGAAGGAAGAAGCTTTATGATAAAGGCAGAGCCAGACCAGCCAGTTCTGCAACATTCGATGGCTTCGCCCTCCAGCGTGGCATGGACTATGTACCAGAAATATGTAAATCACGTTCCTCTCTATCGACAAGAGAAGGACTGGCACAACCTTGGGCTTGAAATCCGACGGAACACTCTTTCCAACTGGATCATGAAGACATCTGAGGAGTGGCTTGCCCCCGTAGTCGCACGACTACAGGAAAAGCTGCTGGAAGATGCTTACATACATGCTGATGAAACTCCTGTTCAGGTGATGAGGGAACCGGGTCGAAGCAACAGAAGCAATTCGTATATGTGGGTTTACACATCAAGCCGTCACTCAGAACGCCCCATCAGAATCTTTGATTACCGCACCGGTCGTGCAGGGGCTCACGCCTCCGAGTTTCTGACAGGGTTTCAAGGTTATTTGCATACGGATGCCTATGCCGGGTATGAAAAGGTGAAGGGTGTCACCCGATGCCTCTGCTGGAGTCACAACCGGCGATATTTCCACGATGCTCTTCCCAAAGATCTAAAGAGTGGAGAAGCCACATTACCTCGTAAAGGAGTCCGCTTCTGTAATGAGCTGTTCAAGATTGAAGAGCTATGCAAGGATCTTCCACCGGAAGATCGTCAAATAAAGCGTCTTGAATTGGCTGTGCCAGTACTTGAGGCTTATTGGGCATGGGTTAAGGAAAACGCGGATAAGGTTCTGCCCAAGTCAAAAATCGGTAAGGCATTCCAGTACACATTGAACCAGAAAGAAGGACTGATGAACTATCTCAAGGATGGTCACTGCGAGATTTCCAATAACATTGCAGAGAACAGCATACGTCCCTTCACCGTTGGAAGGCGCAACTGGCTCTTCTCCGGAAGCCCGAAGGGAGCTTCCGCGAGCGCAATCGTATATAGCCTGGTTGAGACAGCGAAGGCTAATGGTCTGAATCCATATAAGTACCTAAATCTTCTTCTGGAAATTCTTCCTCGATTCTCTACGAAAGAAAGATCTGAAGGCATTGAGCAGTTGCTCCCTTGGAAACCTCAGGTTAAGAAAGAATGTTCAACATAATTAATTAGGAAACAATGATAATCGTGGCCAAAAGAAGAGCCATCCTGAACCTGACGGTACAGATGGCCCGATTATGATTTTTCCCATTGAACAAACATCGCGGAAAAAAGGCGCAAGCCTATGGGGA
>Ga0194138_10000865_pt1 | contig 14479 bp, 15 predicted proteins | sample TARM_MetaG_T2_14_FD_134022 | JGI IMG/M metagenome (GOLD analysis project Ga0194138, IMG submission 134022) | Freshwater microbial communities from Pennsylvania, USA, analyzing microbe dynamics in response to fracking - TARM_MetaG_T2_14 (version 2) | ecosystem: Environmental > Aquatic >...
GGTTAAGAAGTGAGTTGGGTGGGTTTAATCTTAAAAAGATAGAGAACTACTCTATTGAGAATGTTTTGAAAGAGATGGAAGAAATATATTTTGACTAAAGTAGGTGGACAAGCATGAAAGTACTACATATAATAAACAATTTAGGTTCTGGTGGTGCAGAGAAACTCCTAGAAGATTTGATTCCGCTTATGAATAAAATGGAAAATGTGGAAGTTGATATTCTATTATTAACAGATGAAAAAAATGTATTTCACGACTCATTAATTAACAAGGGTGTTAAGGTTGATGTAGTTAAATACAGAAATATGTACGACATTAGAAACGTATTTGAAATAAAAAAATATATAGTTGATGGTGGTTATGATATAGTTCATTCACATGTTTTTCCTACACAGTATTGGGTTGCTTTATCTAGGTTGTTTATTGGAAACAAAAAAGTGAAATTTATAACCACAGAGCATAGTACCCACAACAGAAGACGTGAAAAGTTTTATTTTAGACCTATAGACAAGCTTATATACTCTCAATACGATACAATTATATCAATAACTGAAAAAACTAGAGATAACTTAATAGATTGGATTGACCCTAAATGTAAAAAATTGAATAAGTATATGGTTATAAAAAATGGCGTAGATATTGAAAAAGTAAAATCAGCTTTACCTTATAAAAAAAGTGAGCTGATAGAAGGTATAAGAGAAAATACAAAACTAGTGTGTATGGTTGGTAGATTTTCAGAGGCTAAAGACCAGCCTGCTTTGATAAGTGCTATAAGTAAATTACCGGAAGAGGTTCATTTGCTATTAGTAGGAGAAGGACCTCTAATGGCAAAAAATAAAGAATTAGCCAGTAAACTAGGCATTTTAGATAGAGTTCACTTCTTAGGGTTTCGACAAGATGTTCCTAGAATATTAAAGACTGTAGATGTTGTTGTTCTATCTTCGCATTGGGAAGGTTTAAGTTTAGCTTCTATAGAAGGTTTAGCTTCTGAGAAACCATTTATTGCAAGTAATGTTCCAGGACTTGAAGAAATAGTAGATGGATATGGATTGTTATTTGAGAAAGAAAACCATAATGAGCTAGCATTATTAATTAAGCAATTGATTCAAGATGACAATTTATACAATGAAATAACTAGAAGATGTTTTCAACGTTCAAAACAATTTGAAATAGATAATACAATTGAAAGATTACTGAGTTTATACAGGTTTAATATAAATGGCAATATTTTAAAATGAAAGAAGATTTATTATATAATTCTGGAGAGTAAGGAGAATCTTGATGGGACAAACAACTGTCATTAAGCGAAGAAAAAACAATACTATCAAATATATTTACCTGCTATTTACAGTGGCTATTTCATATTTGTTGATTTCGCCAACAGATATTATGTGGGCTAAAGATCGTTTTTATTATCTTGTCTATGCAGAATCTAGCTGGACATTAATTCTGAATAATATTAATGATGGTTTCCTTACTTTTTTAGTTAATGAGCCATTATTTTTACTAATAAATTCAGCATTTGCTTTCATATTCACCCCAGAAAGTATAGTAAAGATTATAATTTTCTCAGCTTCTTTTTTCACACTTTACTCATTAGGTAGTTTATCTAAATATAACTTTTGGATCTTGTTTTTATTTTTGTTTGTGCCAACTTTTCTATTGAAGTATACGACTCATCTTAGACAAGGATTTGCAATGAGTTTGTATTTTTGGGGATTAACTGGAATAGCAAATGATAAAAAATTGAAGTATATTAGATTTTTAACTCCTTTTATACATTCCAGTATGGCGTTTGTTTTGCTTTATGAATTTCTCGAAGTATTTTTTAAGAAGATAAAGTTTAGTTCAGGGTTGAGACTCATTTTTTCATCAGGTGTTCTTACCAGCTTTATGGTCCTAATACCAAGTTTAGCGGTAATGTTTGGTGACCGAAGAGCCGGCGCGTATGCGTTTGAGTTTGGTTTATCTGGAAGTGGATTGGGGTTTTTTATTTGGTTGTTAGCAGGAAGCTACTTCATAATTTTTAATAAAAAAACCTACATTAGTACAATTTGTAGTTATGGAATAATATTCTACATAGTATCATATTTCTACTTAGATTTTGGAGCTCGAGTTTTTGAAAGTGTTTTTCCATTGATTGTACTATCAGTTGTAATAGATAAAAAAAAATGGTATAGGTTGAGCTATATAGCGTTTTTAATTTTATACGGTCTTCTAGGTTGGTATGGAAGGGGCGGATTAAATTTTTAAGTGTATAAAACTTTAATTTAGTGATACCTTAAAATATAACATATAGAGGTGGTAGATTTAATGAAAAAAGTTAAGATATTACACATTATCCCTAGTTTCGGTATTGGGGGTGCTGAAAAAATAGTGCTTGATTATCTAATGTACTCTGATAGAGAAAATGTTGATGTTCGTGCTATATCTATGTATGGAGATGAAAACACACACTATAATAAAATGATAAAAGATCAAAATATTTTTGTTTATTACCTTAACAAGAAACCTGGGCTAGATTTATCAATGATTATAAAAATTAGAAAAGTAATTAAAGAGTTCGCGCCTGATGTAATTCATAGTCATTTATATACTATGAAATATTTATTTCTTTCGATTATTAATAAGAAGCCTATCAAGGTATTCCATACAATTCACAATGAACCTCAGAAAGATGCAAAAGGAACTGATAAGTTCTTTAATCAAATTGCATTTAAGTTGTTTGGGGTAATACCTGTCGGTTTGACTCATGAATTAGCAGTAAAATGTAATGAGTATTATAAAGTGAAAACTTCTATTGTTGTAAATAATGGGGTACATTTAGAGAAATTTATGAATGTGGAGATTGATTCGAAAGAGGCAAGAAAAAGATTAGGTATAAGTAGTGAATCTTTTGTGATTGGACATGTAGGAAGATTCTTCAAGCAAAAAAATCATACATTTATTCTTGATATTTTTTATAATGTTTTAAAAAGAAGGAAGGACTCATATTTGCTGTTAGTAGGTGATGGTGAGTTAAGGGGCGAAATAGAAAGAAAGGCAGAAGAATTGGGAATAAGGTCGAATGTTAAGTTTTTAGGTATTAGAGACGATATTCCTGAAATCATTACAGCGATGGACGTTTTTTTGTTTCCATCTTTACATGAAGGTTTTCCAATTACATTAATAGAAGCTCAAGCTACAGGAGTTAAATGTGTAATTTCAAGTGTTATTGACAAAAACTCGATTCTATCAGAACACACTCTTAGTGTAGATCTGGAAGAATCGGTAGCACGTTGGAGTGAAGTAATTTTAGATCCAATAGTAAGGAATAATAATTTTGGAGATATTGATGATTATGATATATTAAAAATCACAAAAAGATTACTTGAAGTTTATTGCATTGATGAAAAGGTGATTAGATGAAGAATTTGCATATTTTTTCTTATGATAATAATGAAAAGTTTTCAAAACCGTTCATTAGATTTATTATTAAACACTTTGATGAGAAAGAGCATTTTTTTCTTCTCACATCAGGGAATGATTATACTCCATCAGATTTACAAAACTCAAATGTTCATATAGTTCCATATAAGATTGCAAGCATAAAAAACTTATTAAGACTGTTAAAAGAACATGATAAGATTTTTCTGCATGGGTTAAGTGGAAATAAGTATATCGAGGTTGCGTTATTTTTATGTCCTTCTATACTTTCGAAATGCTATTGGTGTATCTGGGGCGGTGATCTTTACTCTTATATGTCGATGAATAGAAATTTCAAATCAAAGGTTCAATCATTATTGAGAAAAAGAATTATTATGAACATGGGACATTTCATAACACAAGTCATAGGAGATTATGAACTCGCTAAAAAATGGTATTCATCTAAAGGACGATTTCATTACTCTTTTATGTACCTAAGTAATACGTTTGATTTAAATATTAGTCAGTATGTCGGTGAAAGAGAAAATAGCAGAGTAAAAAATATTTTAATTGGAAATTCCGGTGGAACTGGCCACCAAAAGTGCAGAGAAAACGGCCACGCAAATACATAAGTCGGGGATGCGGACAAAATCCTGGACCTAAATTGCTATCAGGAGGCTGACAATGTATCCCAGAGATAAAAAAATCAAAGCAGTGGAATTATGGTTAAAATATGATAAGTGTGAATATGATGTAATCAAAGAGTTAGGCTATCCTAGTCACAAGATGTTAGCGCGGTGGCACGAAGAACTTTAACGCGAATCAGAAACTGGAATTATTCGGGATAGTTTCGATCGATACTCGAAGTACACCAAACAACAAAAGGAAGAAGCAATAAAGCACTATTTCGAATATGGCAAACGTGTATCTCGAACGATACGTGCACTTGGCTACCCAAGCAGAAATATGTTGTTGAGATGGTGTGAGGAAGTAGCGCCAAGATAGCGAAAAATCAAGAGTAATGCTGTAGAATATTCTCATGATCAAAAAGTTAAAGCAGTGGTTACTGTTTGTTCCGGACAAGGTAATGCAAAAGAAGTCTCAGAAACATTAGGAACAAGCCGAGCGACACTGAAAAAATGGCAACGTGAGCTGCTCGGTGAGGAGAATTCCATGGCAAATTCGGATGATAGTAAACCGATTCTACCTAACGACAAAGATCAACTTATTTCTGAGATTGATACTCTTAAGAGACAGGTCCGGCAATTGAAAATGGAAAAGGATATATTAGAAGCGGCGGCAGAACTAATAAAAAAGACCAGGGTGTCGATCTGAAAAAGCTATCAAACCGGGAAAAGACAGTCCTGATCGGCGCCCTTAAATCTAAGTATATGTTAAAAGACTTATTCAAAGAGCTATTCTTACCAAAGAGCAGTTATCATTATCAATTCGGGGTGATGAGTAGTCCAGATAAGTATGAACAATTAAGTATCCGTATTGTCGAGCTGTTTGAAGCCAATGACAGTTGTTATGGATATAGACGTATTCATAAACTGTTGGCCTCAGAAGGTCGTGTGGTGTCGGAGAAGATTGTTAGAAGAATTATGAAGGCGCAGGAGTTTGTGGCGATTGCCAAGCGCAAACGCAAGTATAATTCTTACCAGGGAGAGATATCACCTGCGCCGGATAATCTTGTAAAACGTGATTTCCATTCTGAAAAGCCAAATTTCAAGTGGCTCACGGATATAACTGAGTTTCATGTACCAGCAGGAAAGATATACTTATCTCCAATCGTAGATTGTTTCGATGGAATGTTAGTCAGCTGGACAATATCTACCAGACCAGATGCAGAAATGGTCAACTCTATGCTTGATTTAGCTGCAGATAAGCTAAGCGAAGAAGAACGACCAATTGTCCATAGTGATAGAGGATCTCACTATCGCTTGCCTGGTTGGATTGAACGAATTGCAGGATACGATTTGACACAGTCTATGTCTAAGAAAGGATGCTCACCTGATAATGCTGCCTGTGAAGGGTTGTTTGGCAGAATAAAGAATGAAATGTTTTACAATCGTTCTTGGAAAAATGTGAGCTTAGATTCTTTCATAGATATACTAGACAGATATTTATATTGGTATAATAATCTTCGAATCAAAATGTCATTGAACGGAATGAGCCCGGTTAATTACCGATTGAGCTTGGGGTTATCCCCCTAAAATGACCAAGAAAACATCCGCACCCCCCATTAGGGAATTTACTTGATCACAAGGGGGATAACCTCTTGACAAAACACAATTGTTATGGTGGATATTGCTTACCAAAGGATACAAAGCAGTTATTAGCCAACTACCAGAATGTTCCGCAAAACATAATGGGGGCGGTAGTAGATGCAAACCGTACAAGAAAAGACCATATTGCAGATATGATAATTAAAAGAAATCCTAAAACTGTAGGTATTTATAGACTAACTATGAAAATGGACTCTGACAACTTCAGACAATCTGCAATTCAAGGGGTAATGAAACGTATTAAGGCTAAGGGGATAGAGGTTGTTGTATATGAACCAGCTCTTAAAGAGGAGGAGTTCTACCATTCAAGAGTGATTAAAGACTTTAAAGAGTTTAAGAGGATTTCGGATGTGATTGTTGCAAATAGGTTATCTGACGAGATTAGGGATGTAGTAGATAAGGTTTACACTAGAGACTTATTTAGTAGAGATTAGTGATTTTTAACTATAATCAAAATAAGAAATACATTAAAACGTTGAGTTGTTAAGTTGGGAAGGTGTTGAAGATGAGAGTCTTGTTAATAGAAGATTACAGCGGTTTTCATAAAAATTTAAAAGAAGGACTTATTGAGCTTGGTCATGATGTTCATATAGCAACAAGGGGAGATGGTTTTAAAGAAACCACTACTTCGGATTTGCCATTTTTTAATTCCAAGAATAAAATAGCAAGAAAACTAGAAAAAATTTATTTTCCCATATTTAATCTTAAAAAATATTATGGGTATGACATCGTTCAGTTAATTAATCATGATGTTTTTGGCGGATTAAAATTTAAATATAATCAATTTCTTATAAATAGGTTGAAAGCGAATACAGGAAAGTTGTTTGTTGCAGCTGCTGGTACTGACTACTTTGTTTATAATAACCGTAATCAATTCTCATATAATCCATATGATGAATCCTTAGCAACAGACTTTAATAATGGAAATCCTTATATTAAAAAGGAATACATTAGAAACAACAAAGAGATTATAAGCTTAGTTGATGGAATTATTCCAATAATGTATGATTATGCTTTGGCATATAGAAATCAAACAAACGTTGTTAAAACAATTCCGTTGCCAATTAATACAAAAAAAATTGATTTTATACCGCAAACAATTAAAAATAATAAACTAAAAATTTTTCACGGATTAAATAGAACAGGGTTCAAAGGTACTAAATATATAAAAGAGGCAATGTTTATGATAAAGGAGAAGTACCCTGATGATGTAGAACTTATCATTGATGGTAAAATGCCTCTCAAAAAGTATTTGGAATTATTAAAAGATAGTAATATAGTCATTGATCAGGCATTATCTTATAGTTATGGAATGAATGCTGTGTATTCAATGGCGATGGGTAAGGTAGTTTTAAGTGGTAATGAACCAGAGTGCCAAGAAGAATTTTGCAGAACGGATATTCCAATAATCAATATAAAACCTTCTGTAGAAGACATTTATAATAAATTAGAAAAATTAGTTTTAGACAAAACAAGTGTCATTGAAATAGGAAAGAAATCTAGATTATTTGTAGAGGAATTTCATAATCATGTGAAAGTAGCTCAACAATATATCGACACTTGGAATTCAGTAGAGGGGAAAAAATAATATGAAAAATCTACTAATAAACATCAGGACTCGGGGTAATCATGAGTTTGGATTTTTATCTTTTTTCGAAGCCTCAAAAGATATTACATTTGAAATCAAACGAATTTATTATACTTATAAGGTCCCTATTGACACTAAAAGAGGCATGCACGCTCATAAAAAACTTCAACAAGCCCTTTGGTGCCCATATGGAAAAATAGAAGTGATTCTAGATAATGGCAAAGAAAAGACAAGCTATTTACTTGATTCTCCAGAAAAATCTTTACTTGTACCTGAGGGTTATTGGCATGATATGTACTGGAGAAAAGAAGATTCTGTTCTTTGTGTAGCTGCATCAGACTATTATGATGAAGAAGACTATATCAGAGATTATGATCAATTTCTAAATTTTGTGGAAGAGGGGTACTGGAATGATTAGAATCAACGCAAATCAATTGGATAGAGGGTACTTGAAATATAAAGATGAATATGACAAAGCTGTAATTGAAACACTCGAGTCTGGGTGGTATATTATGGGGAAACGTGGTGAAGAATTTGAAAAGGAATTTGCAAAATGCATAGGATCAGAATACTGTGTAGGGCTCAACTCAGGTCTTGATGCGCTAATTCTAGCATTTCGAGCATTGGGTATTGGCAAAGGGGATGAAGTAATCGTTCCTGCAAATACTTATATTGCTTCGGTAATAGGTATCACAGAAAACGGTGCTACTCCAATCTTTGTTGAGCCAGATGAGTTTCATAACTTGGATGCAAGTAAAATTGAAGAGAAAATCTCTGATAGTACTAAGGCAGTTCTTGCTGTTCATTTATATGGACAAGCAGCAAATATGGCTGATATAAAAAGAATTACAGATAAGTACAACTTATACCTGATTGAAGATTGTGCACAAAGTCACGGAGCTAAATACCAAGAAAAAACAACGGGAATATGGGGAGATATTGGGTGCTTTAGTTTTTACCCAACAAAAAATATGGGTGCTTTCGGAGATAGTGGTGCTATTGTAACTAATAATGAAGATATAAACGAAAAAATAAAAATGTTAAGAAATTACGGCTCTAAATTTAAATATCAAAATGAAATTATTGGAGTGAATTCTAGGTTAGATGAGATTCAAGCCGCACTATTGTTAGTAAAACTATCACATTATGAGGAGTTAAGAGAAGAAAGAGCACGCTTGGCAGAAAAATACTTAAAGGGAATCAATAACTCTAAGTTGGAATTACCAAGAGTAAGAGAAAATGCGGAATCAGTTTGGCATTTGTTTGTCATCACAACAAATGAAAGAGAAAAATTTCAAAAATATATGGATAAAAATAATGTAAATACACAGATTCACTATCCGATTCCACCACACTTGTCAAATGCATATAAGTATTTAGGGTACAAAGAAGGTAGTTTTTCCATAACGGAGGATTATGCAAATACTGTGTTAAGTTTACCCTTGTATGATGGTATGACTGATGAAGAAATCCAATATGTTATTGATATAACAAATAAATATTAGAAGTGATAAATTTATGAGTAGGAAAAAATTATTTATAGAAAATATATTTGCATATGGATTTATTAATATTTTAAACAAGATTGTGCCTTTTCTATTATTGCCTATTATAACCAGAATGTTACCAGATGCATCCGATTTTGGAGTATATAGCATGTATACAACAATAGTTGGATTTGGCACACCACTAGTGATATTAGGACTTTATGACGCCATGTTTAGAGAATATTTTGAAAAAGATGAAATGCAATACAGGTATAACGTGACAACTACAACGCATAGAATTATTATGCTAACTTCAGTGGTCATTGTAACATTAATGGTATTGTTCAATAAAGCTTTATCAAATCTTTTCTTCGACAATAGTAGCTATAACCATATAGTAATCTTGGCTGCAATTGGTGTGTTCTTAGGTGGAATTATAAATACAGTACAAGCACCTACAAGGATGCAAAATCAAAGACGTGTATTTGTGATTTCTGGATTAATATCTTCTTTGGTTACTTACTTACTAGCTTTAGCTTTAATATATTATGGGTTCTCATATTTTGGTTTGATCTACTCAAGTATTATAGCAACGACTTTAGTATTAATCTTGTTTTGGTTCAGAAATAAATCTTTTTTTACAAAAGGTTCATTTGATGTAAACATTGCAAAGGAACTCTTAAGAATTGGATTACCTCTACTACCGACTTTTTTAATATATTGGATTTATAACTCAATGGATAAGATTATGATAACTAATATGTTGGGTACTTTTGACGTTGGGATATATTCAATTGGATCAAAAATGGCCCAGGCTAGTCAGCTGATTTATGCTGGGTTTGCAGGTGGATGGCAGTACTTTGCATTTTCTACTATGAAAGACGATGACCAAGTCCAACTTAATTCTAAGGTGTTTGAATACCTTGGAGTGATAACTGTTTTGAGCTTTATCGTCGTATTTCCATTTATACCCATAATGTTCAATCTTTTATTTACTGGTGATTACGTTTTGGGGTATATAGTTGCACCCTATTTATTTTTATCTCCACTATTACTAATGTTGTTTCAGATAGTTGCAAATCAGTTTTTAGTAATAAAGAGAAGCTATTTTGCTACTCTCTCTTTGAGTTTAGGCGCTTGTATTAATATTGTTCTTAATTTTCTGTTGATAAAAAAGATTGGAATAGAAGGTGCGGCAATAGCCACATTAATTGGATATCTGATTACTTTAATAACTGTGATGTATGTTAGTTTCAAGACTAGATGTATGCAATATTCTAGAAGAATTATCCTTATTCTAAGTATTATACCTGTTTACTCATTTATTCAAAGAACGATATCTCTGCAGAATAAAGTAGTACAATTTTCATCTATGTTTATTACGTGTATATGGATAGTAATTTTATATAGAAATGAATTTACGCAAGTTTTAAGAAAGGTGGTTAATCGATGAGTAGATTAAGAGCTTTAAAATTTGAAGATGCAAGTTACATGATGGAGTTTATCAATGATGCTGAGATATCTAGTAACTTTAAGTTTACTAGGAATCCATTTTCTGAAGATGGGTTTAAATCCTTTATTCAGAATAGTTGGTCGGATAAGAATAATATTCACTATGCGATTGAAGAGAAGGAATATTCAGGTACAATTAGCCTTAAAAATATCAATACAGTAGATAGAACTGCAGAGTATGCAATAGTTCTAAGGAAAAAATTCTGGGGTACTGGTATTGCAAAAGATGCAACAGAAAAGATAATTGACTATGGATTTAATACGCTAAATCTAAAGAAAATTTACTTGAATGTTCTTTCATCTAATATCAGAGCCAATAAATTTTATGAAAAAATGGGTTTTAAGTATGAAGGAAAATTCACGAGACATGTTTATGTTAACGGAAAATATGAAGATTTAAATTGGTATTGTGTATTTCAAGAACAAAAGGAGGATCTCTAGATGAAAGGTATAATCTTAGCAGGGGGGAGTGGGTCGAGGCTTTATCCCATCACAAAGGGAATAAGCAAACAACTACTTCCTATTTACGATAAGCCAATGATTTATTATCCATTAAGTGTATTGATGCTATCTAAAATAAGGGAGGTTCTAATTATATCTAACCCTGAGTATATAAACTTTTACGAAAATTTACTCGGAAATGGTTCTGATATTGGAATGGTAATTGAGTATAAGATCCAAGAACATCCTAGGGGACTGGCTGATGCCTTTATAGTTGGAGAAGAGTTTATCGGTGATGATAGTGTATGCTTAATTTTGGGAGACAATGTTTTTTATGGACAGGGATTTGGTCCACGGCTGTCTGAAGCTGCTTCAATAGAAGAAGGTGCTGTGATCTTCGGTTATTATGTCAATAACCCCAAAGAGTTTGGAGTAGTAGAATTTGATGAAGATTATAATGTAGTTTCTTTAGAAGAAAAGCCTGATCAGCCTAAATCGCATTATGCTATTCCAGGTCTATATTATTATGATAATTCAGTGGTGAAAAAAGCTAAAAACTTGAAACCATCTAGTAGAGGAGAGTTAGAGATTACTGACCTAAATCGGGTTTATTTAGAAGAATCGAACTTAAAAGTTGAGTTGCTTGGGCGTGGTTTTGCGTGGCTGGATACAGGTACTTACGATGGACTAGCTGATGCATCAGATTTTGTAAAGACCATTCAAAAGCGTACCGGGCTATATATATCTTGCTTGGAAGAAATTGCTTATCGAAATAAATGGATTTCAAAAGAGCAATTGATTAAGTTAGGTAAACAGTATGATAAGACGGAGTATGGTAGATATATTCTGAGTTTAGCAAATCAATAAAGTCATTTAGTGGAGGTGAAACAAATTGAAGACTATTTTAGTAACAGGCGGGGCTGGATTTATTGGAAGTAACTTTGTGAAATTAATGCTCAAAAAGCATCCAGAATACAAGATTATTAACATTGATGCCCTTACATATGCAGGGAATCTTGAGAATCTAAAAGATATCGATGACAATCCTAATTATGAGTTCATTAAAGTCGATATTAGAGATAGAGAAAAGATGGAAAAAATTTTCAAAACCAATGAAATTACTTCTGTTGTAAACTTCGCTGCAGAATCTCATGTGGACAGAAGCATCGAAGAACCAGAAGTATTTCTAACCACAAATATCATTGGTACTCAAGTAATCTTAGATACAGCTAAGAAATATTGGAAAGTAAATCCAAGTGATAAGTATTGCAAGGAGTACAAGCCAGGAGTAAAGTTTCTTCAAGTTTCTACAGATGAAGTCTATGGTGCGCTTGGTGAGACCGGTATGTTTGTTGAGGCTATGCCACTCATGCCAAATAGCCCTTACTCAGCCTCAAAAGCAAGTGCTGACATGATTGTTAGAGCATATAACGAAACATTCGGCATGCCTGTGAACATTACAAGGTGTAGCAATAACTATGGTCCATATCAGTTCCCAGAGAAATTGATTCCACTTATGATCAATAACTGTCTTAAAGAGAAAGACCTTCCAGTGTATGGAGATGGGATGCAAGTAAGAGACTGGCTTCATGTATCTGATCACTGCTCAGCAATTGATACCGTTCTTCACAAAGGTAAAGACGGAGAAGTTTATAACATTGGCGGAAATAATGAAAAAGCAAATATTTCAATAGTTAAACTGATTATTAATACACTTGGTAAATCAGAGGATTTAATTAAGTACGTTAAAGACCGTCCTGGACATGATAGAAGATATGCTATCGACAACACCAAGATCACTACTGAACTTGGTTGGGAACCAGCATATACATTTGAGCAAGGTATTAAAGAAACAATTCAGTGGTATCTTGAAAACACTAAGTGGATTGAGAATATCATTTCTGGTGATTATGCTAATTACTACGATAAGATGTACACTGAAATATAAAAGCAGACTCATACAAATTATAAATAAGCGAGGTGATACAACCGATATGAACATATTAGTAACCGGAGGCCTAGGCTTTATTGGCAGCCATACAGCAATAGAACTAATTAAAAATAACCATACAGTAATCATCGCTGATAATCTTATCAACTCTAAGATTGAAGTGCTGGACAAGCTATCTACTATAACTGGCATCAAGCCTCATTTCTATCAGATCGATGTGACGGATGAAGCAGAGGTGGAGGAAATCTTCAATAATCATAAGATTGATGGTGTGATTCACTTTGCTGGCCTTAAAGCAGTAGGTGAGTCTGTATCCAAGCCACTAGAGTATTATTATAATAATTTGGTAAGTACTATGGTGCTAAGTAAGATGTGTGTGAAATACGGAGTTGGTAAGTTCGTATTCAGCTCATCTGCTACAGTTTATGGTGATCAGACATCTCCACTTAAAGAAGATATGGAGCTGAAGATGACTACCAATCCATATGGTGAAACCAAGGCCATGAGCGAGAGAATCTTGACTGACACAGCTAATGCGAATGATGGATTTTTAGTAAGTCTATTAAGGTACTTTAATCCAGTAGGTGCTCATGAGAGTGGACTGATTGGTGAAGATCCTAACGGAATTCCAAATAATTTGATGCCTTTCGTGACTAAAGTAGCTAAAGGTCAATTAGAAAAGTTAAGTGTATTCGGAAATGACTATGATACAATAGACGGGACAGGCGTTCGTGATTATATCCATGTGGTTGATCTTGCTAAAGGTCATGTGAAGGCTATAGAAAACTTAGAAAAAGGTGTTAACATCTATAACCTGGGAACCGGCAGAGGAACTTCTGTTTTAGAACTTGTGAATGCATTTATAAAGGTTAATGATATAAAAGTTCCTTATGAAATCGTAGGAAGACGTCCGGGCGATATTGCGACCTGCTTCGCCGATGCCAGCAAAGCTGAGCAGGAGTTAGGCTGGAAGGCTGAACTTGGGATTGAAGAAATGGTCAGGGATGCTTGGAAGTTTGAGCAGAATAATAAGTAGATCAGTAGAAGAAGTTGATCCCACCTATCCCCAAAACTCCCCAAGACACCATTCCACCACATAAGTAAAATTTGGGAATCTTATACGAGGCTTAGAAGTAATAAGGTTTATATACAGGGTGAAGATGTGAGACTGGTTGATATACTTTGAATTCCAGATAAGCAGTGAAAGAGAACTGGCAATATAGGAATGCAGACATAACAGAATAATACAGACATAACACATCAAAGAGAACGGGCATGAAGAGAGTAAGTTAGATAGCTTTGCCCGTTTTATTTATAAATGAAGGTGTCAGAATATTGTATTAATGAGTGATCGATGTATATAAACCGTTGTAAATTTTGAATTAAGAAGATCTATTATAATTTAGATTGCTGAATGTGTATTAGTATGCAAGGGGGGAATTGAATTGAATAGTTATTTTTCTAAAAATTATTATAAACTAAAATATCCCAAAGTTGATGAAGAGACGAGTGGATTAAGGAATGCACAATTGGGAGCTATTCATTCAATTTCATCATTTTTCACTTTGAACAAAACAAAAGCAGCCGTTGTTGTGATGCCTACGGGTTCTGGAAAAACTGCTGTTTTGATGATGACTCCATATGCTCTAGAACCTGTATTCCCGAAAATTTATAACGAGGATTTAGCGGGAAATCAGTAGTATCAAGGACTTAAGTGATTTTTCAGCTTAATCCCACCTCGTTACAATATGCATTTATAACAAGGGCGAAACTCACTCATCTCAAGATTTACAGCCAGTCTCGTTAC
>Ga0194138_10000866_pt1 | contig 14473 bp, 10 predicted proteins | sample TARM_MetaG_T2_14_FD_134022 | JGI IMG/M metagenome (GOLD analysis project Ga0194138, IMG submission 134022) | Freshwater microbial communities from Pennsylvania, USA, analyzing microbe dynamics in response to fracking - TARM_MetaG_T2_14 (version 2) | ecosystem: Environmental > Aquatic >...
CGGCCAGGATCATCTGATGGCAGAGGTGATTAAAGTGGTGGGAAAACACGCCTACGTGCAGGTGTTTGAAAGTACCCGCGGCCTGAAACCCGGTTCCACCGTTGAGTTCCAGGGGCACATGCTCGAGGTGACACTCGGCCCGGGCATCCTTTCCCGCAATTACGATGGCCTGCAAAACGACCTCGATAAAATGGAAGGTGTTTTCCTGAAACGCGGCGAATACACCGACCCGCTTGACAGGGAAAAGAAATGGGCGTTTAAACCCATTGCCCAAAAAGGCGACGAAGTGCAGGCCGGCGACTGGCTGGGCGAGGTGAATGAAAACGACCAGCCGCATAAAATTATGGTTCCTTTCAAAATGAAGGGAACGTATAAAATAAAAGAGATTGTTGGCGAAGGCGAATATACTGTTGACCACAAAATTGCAGTGGTAACCGGTGCCGACGGCAATGAAACAGAACTGACGATGGTGCAAAAATGGCCGGTGAAGGTTGCTATCAGAGATTTCAAAGAAAAACCGCGCCCGTTTAAATTGCTCGAAACCGGTGTGCGTTGTATGGACACACTCAACCCGATTACTGAAGGAGGTACCGGTTTTATTCCCGGCCCGTTTGGTACAGGGAAAACCGTGTTACAGCATGCCATTTCAAAACAGGCCGAAGCCGACATTGTAATTATTGCAGCCTGCGGCGAGCGCGCCAACGAGGTGGTGGAAATTTTTACCGAGTTCCCGGAACTGGAAGACCCGCGCACCGGTAAAAAACTGATTGAGCGAACCATTATTATTGCAAATACATCAAACATGCCGGTTGCAGCCCGCGAAGCTTCGGTTTATACAGCCATGACGATTGGTGAATATTACCGGGCTATGGGATTGAAAGTGTTGCTGATGGCCGACTCCACTTCGCGTTGGGCACAGGCACTGCGCGAAATGTCGAACCGCCTGGAAGAACTTCCCGGTCCCGATGCATTCCCGATGGACTTGTCGGCTGTGATTTCCAATTTTTACTCGCGCGCAGGATTCGTTTACCTGAACAACGACAAAACGGGCTCCATCACCTTCATCGGAACGGTTTCGCCGGCAGGTGGTAACCTCAAGGAACCGGTAACCGAAAGTACCCGCAAGGCTGCCCGCTGTTTTTACGGACTGAGCCAGGCCCGTGCCGACGGAAAACGCTATCCGGCAATTGACCCCATCGACAGTTATTCGAAATACCTCGAATACCCGGAAGTGCAAAAAAATCTGGAGGAAAATATAAGCGAAGAATGGCTTGACCAGGTCAATAAAGCAAAAGATGCCTTGTTGCGTGGAAAAGAAAGCATGGAGCAGATCAACATCCTGGGTGATGACGGTGTGCCCATCAGCTTTCACGAAACATTCTGGAAATCGGAGTTAATCGACTTTGTAATTCTGCAGCAGGATGCTTTCGATAAAATCGATGCCTCCACGCCCATGAAGCGGCAGAAATACATGTTGACTAAAGTGTTGGAGGTGATAAGCAGGGAGTATTCGTTTAACCATTTTGAAGAAGTAGGTGGCTTTTTCAAGGAGGTAATTAACGAGTTCAGGCAGATGAACTACTCCGAATATGAATCGGATAAATTCAGGCAGCATGAAAAAGAGCTGGAAGAATTGTTGAAAAAACAGGCAAATTAATATTGAAAAGAATATAACACTGAAAAAGAAATATAATGGAAAGCCAGGCATTTCAGAAAGTATATACCAAATTAACAAACATTACCAAGGCTACCGTTACCCTTAAGGCCGATGGCGTGGGTTACGACGAGATAGCCAGTGTTAACGGCAAACTGGCCCAGGTAGTAAAAATTACAGGAGACGAAATTACGCTCCAGATTTTTGAGGGAACAGAAGGTATTCCTACCAACGCCGAAGTGAGCTTCCTGGGAAGGCCGCCACAGCTGAAAGTCAGCGACGAGCTGGCCGGGCGTTTCTTTAACGCATTTGGCGATCCCATCGATGGCGGCCCCGAAGTTCAGGGTGAAGTGCGTGATATTGGTAGCCCATCGGTAAACCCGGTGCGGCGCGAACAACCTTCCAACCTTATTGCTACCGGAATTGCAGGTATCGACCTGAACAATACGCTGGTGTCGGGGCAGAAAATTCCGTTTTTTGCCGACCCCGATCAACCCTACAACCAGGTAATGGCCATGGTGGCCCTGCGTGCCAAAGCCGATAAAATTATCCTCGGGGGAATGGGGTTGACCAACGACGATTACCTGTACTTTAAAAATGTTTTCGATAATGCCGGGGCACTCGACCGTATCATCAGTTTTGTGAATACCACGGAAAACCCGCCGGTAGAACGTTTGCTCGTTCCCGATATGGCGTTGACCGCTGCTGAATATTTTGCAGTAGACCACAATCAGAATGTACTGGTGCTGCTTACTGATATGACACTTTTTGCCGATGCGCTGAGTATTGTATCCAACCGTATGGACCAGATTCCTTCGAAAGACAGTATGCCCGGTTCGCTCTATTCCGACCTGGCGCGTATATACGAAAAAGCCGTGCAGTTCCCGTCGGGTGGTTCCATTACCATTATTGCGGTAACCACACTTTCTGGAGGCGATATCACACATGCCATCCCGGATAACACGGGTTATATTACCGAGGGACAGTTGTTCCTGCGTCGCGATTCGGAAATCGGAAAAGTAATTGTCGATCCGTTCCGTTCACTTTCACGCCTGAAACAGCTGGTAATTGGTAAACAAACCCGAGAAGACCACCCGCAGGTGATGAACTCCGCTATCCGCTTATATGCCGATGCGGCCAATGCACGAACCAAGCTGGAAAATGGTTTCGACCTTACCGATTACGATGAGCGCACCCTGGATTTTGCAAAAGAGTATTCCAATCGTCTGCTGGCCATTGATGTAAACGTGGGAACAGACAAAATGCTTGACATTGGATGGGAATTGTTTGCAAAACACTTCAAGAAAGCCGAGGTGGCTATTAAAGAGAACCTGGTTGAGAAATATTGGAAAGAGTGAGCAGGAAGAAGCTGGAAGCCTGATGACCAGTGCCCGATGACTAATGACTCATGAGCGAAGAAAAAAAATAAGATAAATAACAAAATACGTGGCCATAAAATTTCAATATAACAAAACAGCATTACAGGCACTCGACAAGCAGTTGAAGGTTCGCGAGCGGACTTTGCCAACCCTGAAGAACAAGGAGTCGGCATTGCGCGTGGAAGTGAAAAAAGCAAAAGATAAAGCTGCATCGCTTGAAGAAGAGTACAACGAGCAAATAAAATCGTTTGAAAATATGGCCCGTTTATGGGGCGAGTTCGATCAAAGCCTGTTAAGCATCAGCGATGTGGATCTCAGTTCGAAAAAAATTGCAGGTGTGTTCACGCCGGTGCTGGGCGAAATTCATTTTGAAATAAACAATGAAAACTTGTTTAACCAGCCGGTTTGGTTTCCCGACGGAGTGGCCATCATTAAAAAAATTGCAGAAGTAGCCATCCAGCGGGAAGTTTTTCTGCGTAAAATGGATCTGCTGGATTTTGCCCGCAAAAAAACAACACAGAAAGTAAACCTGTACGAAAAAGTTCAGATTCCGGGCTTCCAGGATGCCATACGTAAAATCAAGCGTTTCCTCGAAGACCAGGAAAACTTGTCGAAAGCAGCGCAGAAAATTGTTAAAGACAGACAGGAAAAACAAAGACAGGAGGAGGTTGAAGTATGATTGTACCAATGTATAAATACTCGTTCCTGGTGTTTCACTCCGGTTATCAGGATTTCCTGAAGGATATCCGGAAAATAGGAGTGGTGCATATAAACGAAAAAATAAAAGAGCCTACTCCCGAAATGCAGGATCTTTTCAGGCACCTCACCGAGATTTCAAAAGCTATTAAAAAGCTGGAAGCGATTGAACCTGAGGCAACCGAAAAGAAACCTGAATTTAAAACGGGCGAAGCGGTTTTTAACCGTTTGAAAGAAATTGAGAAAGAGGGCGAATACAATCATCACCAGACACAACAGCTCGAAAAGGAACGCAAGCAAATGATTCCGTGGGGCGATTTTGACTGGAAGATGGTGGAAAAATTGCAGAAACAGGGCGTTGAATTTCGTTTCATGTCATGCCCTATCCGCAAATTTGAGCCTGAGTGGGAAGAAGATTTCTACATTGAAGTGATAAATGACTGGGAAGGTTACCGCTATTTCGTAAAACTCGAAAAATCCGACAAGGAGAGTGAAGAGAATGATGTGGAAGAAATTTCGGGGGCTGATGAGCTGATTTTGCCCAATCGCTCCATAAGCCAGTTGGATGCCGAAATTAAAAAACTGAAAGCCGAAGCTGATAAATTGCGGCACGAACTACACCAGATTGCTTATCACTGCATTCCTTTAATGGAAGAATATTACCAGGACATTGAACAGCAGCTCTCGGAAAAAAATGCATTGCTGCAAACATCCGAAGAGGTAGAGGGAAAAGTAAAAATGCTGGAAGGCTGGGTCCCCGAAACCAAAAAAGAAGAACTGGATAATTACCTCGAAGAGAATAAAATACTTTATACAGCCGATCAACCGTCTGATGATGAAGAAAAAGTTCCGATTTTGTTGAAAAACAACCGCTTTGCACGGCTGTATGAAATAATCGGTAAACTTTACGAACTGCCCAACTACAAGGAACTCGACATGGTGCCGTTTTTTGCACCGTTCTATATGATGTTTTTCGGATTTTCGCTTGGCGATGCCGGATATGGCCTGGTTATTATTGGATTGGCTGAATACCTGAAACGGAAAATGCCCAACCTGCGTTCGGTTATGAAACTGGCTCAGTTGTTAGGTTTGGCAACGGTTATTTTCGGAATCCTAACAGGAACATTTTTTGGAATCGATCTTATCAATTCCAAAATTTCATGGCTCGAAAATGTAAAAGAGTACATGGTAGATACCGACGAACTATTCAATTTGGCCATCATTTTGGGTGTTATTCAAATTTTATTTGGTATGGTGCTGAAAGTGATTAATATTTCCCGGGTAAAAGGATTTATGTATTCACTTTCAACAATCGGCTGGCTGATATTAATTATTGGGCTGGGCGCGGTTTTCGGTTTAAAAACTGCCGGGACATTAAATGAACAAACTGCCAGTGTTGCACAATATGTTGTTTTGGGGGTTGCCGGAGTTTTCATTCTGGTGCTTAACCATCCTAAACGAAATATATTTATGAATATTGGCGTAGGGTTGTGGGATGTTTACAATATGGCCACCGGCCTGCTGGGCGATGTTCTTTCTTACATCCGGCTGTTTGCCCTTGGAGTATCGAGTGCCATTTTGGGCATGGTGTTTAATAATATGGCCATGAGTATGAAGCCGGATAACATTATCTTGGGCCCGCTGGTTATGATTATAATTCTTGTTATCGGGCATGGCATCACCATTTTTATGTCGGGGCTGGGAGCATTTGTACACCCTATGCGCTTAACTTTTGTTGAATTTTATAAGAATGCCGGGTTTACAGGAGGCGGGAAACCTTACAAACCTTTTGCAGAACCGGCATCAAAAGTATCAGAATAATAATAAGTAATAACGTTTAAAATAAATCGAGAATGGAACCTATTGTTTTAGCTTACATTGGAATTGGATTAATGGTCGGCCTGTCAGGGGTTGGCAGTGCTTATGGTACCACAATCGCAGGTAATGCGTCGGTGGGGGCAATGAAAAAGAACGGAGAAGCATTTGGTAATTACATCATGCTCACGGCGCTTCCGGGCAGCCAGGGGCTGTATGGTTTTGCCGGTTACTTCCTGCTCGACAGTTTCGGCCTTTTGCAAAGCGATATTGGCTGGGGAGTTGCTGCATCTGTTTTTGGTGCCGGCCTCGCACTTGGTTTGGTTGGGCTGCTGTCATCAATTCGTCAGGGGCAGGTTTGTGCCAACGGTATTGCCGCAGTTGGTGCCGGACACGACGTGGCAGGTAAAACGCTTATCCTGGCTGTATTCCCCGAGTTGTACGCGATTATTGCGCTGGCTGCCACATTCCTTATCGGAAGTGCCGTAGCTGCTTAATAATGATGTGAGAATTAATTTTCCGGTGTGGATTTTTTTCCATGCCTGATGAGTGATAATGAATGGGTATCCATTGCCAGTTCCTGGCAATGGATACTTTTTATCATCTGTCAGGAGGAATGAAACGGACAGTTTTTATATTGTTGAACTTTTTTTTATTTTTCCCGGGATGCAACAGCCCACAGTCAGCACAAAACGAAACGAAAAGTGATTCTGTTTACAAAGAGTCAGGTAATTTCAGCTGGAGTGATGACGGCCGGATAATAACCCTTGAAGGCCTTGAAAACAGGGCATCGCAATACCATGTTGACGAAAACAAACTGTTCCGACTCAATTTGGAAGGTAATGGAATTACCGGAAATCTTGCTGAGAATTATCACCTCTTTTTGTGAGGTCAGCAATTTCAAAATAATACAGCAAGTATAGTGTCGTTGGTACTGGCCGATTCTGAAGTAAAAAATGTAAAGAAAAGAATAATGCAAAAGTAACAGAATTCAAAATATTGCAACGGCCAATGAACAATAAGGGATTTAAATGTGTTTTTATCCTAAAATATTTGGAAGGCGGTTAACCGTTACTTATATTTGCAAATAAAGATTTAAAAGTATTTAATTAATAATAATAATAATAAAAAGTTAAAACGATATGGCATTTGAATTACCAAAATTAGGATACGATTACAACGCACTTGAACCTCACATTGATGCACGGACAATGGAAATACACCACTCAAAACATCATGGAGGATACACAACAAAATTAAACAATGCAGTTGAAGGAACTGAACTGGAAGGAAAAAGCATTGAAGAAATTCTGAAAAACGTTTCAGCCCATCCAACTGCAGTTAGAAATAATGGCGGAGGATTTTATAATCATAATTTATACTGGCAGGTAATAGCACCGGGTGGTGCAAAATCACCCTCGGGCGAACTGCTCGATGCCATTAACGCATCATTTGGATCATTGGAAAAATTCCGGGAAGCTTTTGTCCAGGCTGCATTAACGCGGTTTGGATCAGGTTGGGCCTGGTTGGTTCTTCAAAATAATAAGCTGGCGGTTTCGTCCACGCCCAATCAGGATAATCCGTTGATGGATGTTGCGGATGTTCAGGGAACCCCCATTTTGGGAATCGACGTGTGGGAACATGCGTACTACCTGAAATACCAAAACAAACGCCCGGATTATGTAAATGCTTTCTGGGAACTCATCAACTGGGATGAAGCCGCCAGGCGGTTTAAAGGTTAGTTGATTTTTGGTTTTTTCCCCCGGAGCAAAGGTTCCGGGGTTTTTCTTGCAATGATTTGCAATGTTATGTTAATCGTTTGTTCTCTGTTGTGAATATTGATTCGATTTCTTAATTTTATTGCCTTGTGCCAAATAGGATCCATTTCAAAAAAATCACATTTTTAAGATGAGTGGCAGACAAAAAGAACAGGCTTCGAACCGTTCAATGGAATTGGAACAGAAACTTTCGGATTTAAGGTTTGAACTTGAAGAAATAAAAACACAACTCCACGACGAGCAGGAACAACGCCTGTTTTATCAACGAATAGCTGACTTTACCTTTAGCTGGGAGTTGTGGTTTCATCCCAACGGGAAATTAAATTATTGCTCCCCTTCATGCCACGATCTTACAGGCTACACGGCCAACCAGGTTATGTTGGCACCTTCGCTTTCCGAACTGATTGTTTATAACCCTGATCGCGAAAAATTCGAATCGTTTATTTCCGGGGCACTCGATCAAATGTTCGTAAAGCCTTCGCTCGAATTCAGAATCCTCACACGCACGCGGCAAATGCGCTGGTGTTCAATAAATGTTCGCGGGGTTTATTCCAGGCAGGGGCGTTACCTCGGTATCCGTGCTTCTGTTCATGATACCACAAAACTCAAGCGGGCGCTGGGGCACATCAACAACCTTTCGGAAGGCCGGGAAATTGAATCCCGGAACAAGCAGCGCCTGAAATCGGAACTGGAAATGAAAGAGCGCGACCTGATTGCTTTTCTGCTTCAGCTTTCCCAAAAAAATGAACTCATTGCAACGGTTACTCAGCAGTTAAAGCGCCTGATGAATGAAGCTCCCAATCAAAAAAGCGAGCAAATTCAGCAACTTTTGAAACTTTTGGATAAAGCTTCTGTCACAACCATTGACTGGGAAATGGTAGAAAGCCAGCTGGAAAAGCTGCATCCGGGCTACATGGATCGCTTGTTGCAAAAGCACCCCCGGATTACCTCAAACGATAAAAAATTATGTGCCTGCCTGCGCCTCGGGCTTTCAAGCAAAGAAATTGCAGGGCTGAAAAACCAGTCGCCGCAAAGTGTTGAAGTGGCCCGTGTGAGGCTTCGAAAGAAGCTGAAAGTCAGTCATAAAGAGCGGTTAGCCAACTATCTCTCCAAAATTTAATTCATTTTTATTAAGTTTTCGTTTATTGCTTTTTCCAACTACCACGTAATTTTTGAAAATTTAAAGATTCCACATATTTTTTTTCACAATATGAGAAATAACACCTAAATATTTCTGACAAACTGTATTTTTGCCTTGTCTTTCGGATGAACTTTTGGGATTTCAGGTTAATTTCCGGCCTGTTTATTTGTTGTCTTTTTAAGCAAGAGTTGACAATGAGAAAGGTTTCATCCTTATTTTTGAGAATTATTGAAATTTTTAAATTATAAAATTTGAAAGAATGAATACACCATCTCAAAAACATCCATCCGGACTTTGGGTGCTTTTCTTTACCGAAATGTGGGAAAGGTTTAGTTATTATGGCATGCGTGCCCTTTTAGTATTGTACCTAACCTCAACTATTGTGAACGGTGGTTTTGCCTTTGCCGAAAACCATGCACTTCAAATTTACGGAATATTTACAGGACTTGTTTACCTGACACCGATAATAGGTGGGATTGTAGCCGACCGTATGATTGGCCAGCGAAAAGCCATTATGATTGGCGGTATTGTCATGGGCCTGGGGCAGGCAGCCATGGCCTATTCCGAATCTATTAGAAGCGTGGTGAGTATGTCGCCCGAGGCGATGATGGAAGCACGTCAATACTGGCTGTACATCGGGCTGGGATTACTCATTTTGGGTAACGGTTTTTTTAAGCCCAACATTTCCACCATGGTAGGGCGGCTTTATGCCGACGGCGACCCGCGAAAAGATTCTGCATTTACTATTTTTTACATGGGAATCAACATTGGTGCTTTCCTTGCACCGCTGGTGGCCGGGTATCTTGGCGAATCAGTCGGCTGGTCATGGGGATTTGGCTCAGCATCGGTTGGTATGTTTTTAGGAACTTTCTGGTTTTGGACCCAGGAATCCAAGTTGGGTACAATCGGTTTCGGTCCCAAACGAAAGTTTACTACCGAAAAGGCGAAACTTACCGGACGCGACTGGTTGGATGTGTTGGTTTGGGCAGGTGGTATGATTGCCATTGTTTATCTTTTTGTGAAAACCTGGTGGACACTTCCCGAAACAACTACAACCATAATTATTCGTGTAGGAATTTTTGTTGCAGTTGCTGCTATTGCTTATATTATTATTAAAAATACAACGGGAAAAACAGAGTGGAGCCGTATCGGTGCCATCCTTGTTTTTGCCTTCTTTAATGTGTTCTTCTGGTCTGGCTTTGAACAGGCCGGTGGTACTTTTAACCTTTTTGCCCGCGATTTAACCAACCGCATGATTGGCGACTTTGAAATTAACGCCACATGGTTCCAGTCGGTGAATGCCCTTGCCATTGTTGCACTGGCACCGGTTTTTTCCATGTTGTGGGTGGCGCTGGGCCGCAGAAATCCCTCAACTCCCGTGAAGTTCGGATTAGGGTTGTTCCTGCTTTCACTGGGGTTTGTGGTGATGTTCACCGCTGATTCAATGGCTTCTCCGCAAAACCTGGTTAGCCCATTGTGGCTGGTGGGTGTGTATGTGCTTCATACCACAGGTGAACTTTGCCTGAGCCCAATCGGTCTGAGTATGATCAGCAAACTTTCTCCTCCCAAAATTACTTCGCTGATGATGGGATTGTGGTTTGCTTCCATTGCGCTGGCCAACTACCTCGCAGGTGCCCTCAGGAATATTCTGGAAACATATCTGCCCGATATGAATATTTTCCTCTTCCTGGTGATCACCTCCGGCTCGGCTGCATTGCTTATGTTTGCTATCTCACCCTGGCTGAAAAAGATGATGCGCGGGATAGATTAAAATCTATTGGATAGCGGAGAAAGAGGGTAGCTGAAAAGTTTATTGCAACGTCATTCTGAACTTCCTGCCGACTGGTCAGTCGGGGGTTCAGTGTATAACCTGAAATTCAGGGGGACGTGTTTTGCAGAAACAAAACTTTCTATCTACCTTTTTTTTGTTCGTAAAACTTTGATGATATCAGGTTTTTTGTAATTTATTTTAATTTTGTGTTTTGTTTTAATTGATATTTATGTGTTTAAAATCAGTTTATTAGATTTTAAGTGATAAGTTTTCCGATTTGGGTTGTATGTTTATGTTATGTTTTTTGATGAATGGTTGGTTCTAACTGCTTTATATTTGGTTCATCGAAAACATACCAGAACATGAAGAGACACAATGTAGAAGATTTCTATCGTCCGATAAATAATGATGAAATTGGCCAGTTGATTTACCAGGGGTGTTCATCCCCCGACTGGAACCTGGTTAAAGTTTCCCCCGATTTTTCGCCCGATAATATAGAAAATGCCAAGTTCACCGGGCACATCCGCCTCAACAGCTTCAGGAAGTCGGTTAACCTGGTGGGTGGGATCACTTTCCATACAGGCATTTATAACGCCTGGCTGCACAATTGCGAGGTAGCTAAAGACGCACTGATTCATAATGTAAGAAGCTATATCGCCAATTACTACATCGGCGAGGGGGTGGTTATCCATAATGTGACCACAATTGCCGTGGATGGTGAATCTGCTTTTGGCAACGGTGTGGAGGTGGAAGCCATAAACGAGGGCGGCGGGCGGGCCATCCCAATTTATGACTTCCTTTCAACCCATATTGCCTACATGCTGGCACTTTATCGTCACCGGCCCACAGTGATAGCCAACCTGAAAAACATGGTGGAGAATTATGTTGAAAACATAAAAAATACTTCCGGAACCATTGGTGCCCATTCCAAAATTCTAAACTGCAACACGGTGCTGAATGTAAAAGTCGGGCCGCTGACTTTAATCGACGGGGCGAAAAAATTGCAGAACGGAAGCATTAACAGCACCACCGAGGCACCTGTAGTTATTGGAGAAGGGGTGATAATGGACGATTTCATTGTTTGTTCCGGAAGCCGGATTACCGACGCTACGCTTATTTCGAAATGTTTTGTGGGGCAGGGGTGTACTCTCGACAAGCAGTATTCGGCAGTAAACTCGCTGTTTTTTGCCAATTGCCAGGGATTTCACGGCGAGGCCTCCTCTGTTTTTGCCGGCCCATATACGGTTACGCACCATAAATCTACCCTGCTGATTGCCGGGATGTTTTCGTTTTTAAATGCCGGCAGCGGCTCCAACCAAAGTAACCATTTGTACAAACTGGGGCCAATTCACCAGGGAATTATGGAGCGCGGTGCCAAAACCACGAGCGACTCGTACTTGCTCTGGCCATCGCGCATCGGGGCCTTTTCGCTCGTGATGGGACGCCATTACAAACATTGTGATACCGCCGATTTCCCGTTTTCGTACCTGATTGAAAGCAACGACGAAAGCATATTGGTGCCGGGCATAAACCTGAAAAGTATAGGAACCGTGCGCGACACCCAAAAATGGCCCCGCCGCGATAACCGGAAAGATTCCAATCTGCTCGATTTGATAAATTTCAATCTGCTTAGTCCTTACACCATTCATAAAATGCTGAAAGGCCGGCAAAAGTTGATGGATATCCGAAAATATTCGGGCGAATTTGCCAGTGAATACAGCTACGACAAAATGAAGATTGAAAAGCGGGCACTCGACCGCGGCATTAAGCTTTACGAAATGGCTATCTGGAAATTTCTGGGCAATTCACTGATTTCTCGTTTGCGGGGCAAGAGCTATGGTTCAAACGATGAAATTAGGGAAACACTTAATCCGGACACCCCTGTAGGTAAAGGGTTTTGGGTTGATTTGTCGGGGTTGATTTGCCCTTTCGAAGCGCTTGACAGATTATTAAAGTCGGTTGAAAATAGTGAAACAACCACCCTGGAAGAGGTAAACGCTGCTTTGTTCGCCCTTCATAAAAATTATTACAATTACGAATGGACCTGGGCTGCCGATGTGCTGGGCACGTTTTACGATAAACCGATAAACGATTTCACCGCTTCCGACGTGATTGCCGTGGTGGAAAAATGGAAAGATAGCGTGTTGGGCATCGACCGGTTGCTCTACGAAGATGCCAAAAAAGAGTTTTCGCTCACCAAAATGACCGGCTTCGGGGTGGACGGCCAAAACGGCGCACGCGAGCTCGATTTTGCTGAAGTACGGGGAGAGTTCGAAAAAAATGAAACGGTAAATGCCATTCAGGAACACATGAAAACCAAAGAAATGCTTGGCGACGAGCTTATTAACCGGATGAATCTGACCATGAAACCGAAGGTTGAAGTAAATTGAAATAATTATGTGCGGAATAGTAGGATACATTGGAACCCGGGAAGCATTCCCTGTTTTGTTAAACGGTTTGAAAAAGCTGGAGTACCGCGGGTACGATTCGGCAGGTGTTGCCTTGCTGAACGGATCGCTGGAAGTTTTTAAAAAAGCGGGAAAGGTTTCCGATCTCGAACTGTATGCCGGTTCAAAAAATATTGCCGGCGACACAGGAATTGGGCACACCCGCTGGGCTACCCACGGTGAACCCAGCGACAAAAATGCGCATCCGCATTTATCGGCGAATAAGATTTTTTCGGTGGTACACAACGGGATAATCGAAAATTATGCCCGGCTGAAAACTGATTTGGAAAAACATAATTTTAGTTTCAGCAGCGAAACAGACACCGAGGTGCTGGCCAATCTGATGGAGTATTTTTATACGCAGAGTGAAGAAGTTACAGCAGAAATGGCGGTTCAGCTGGCATTGTCGAAAGTGGTAGGTGCATACGGAATCGCCGTGTTGTGCAGCCGCGAAAAAGACAAACTTATAGTTGCCCGGAAAGGCAGTCCGCTGGTTGTGGGGCTGGGGAAAAACGAGTACTTTGTGGCCAGCGATGCTTCGCCCATTGCCGAATTCACCAGCCATGTGGTTTACCTGAACGATAACGACATGGCCGTTCTTCAAAAAAATAATTTCACCCTGAAAAATATTGAAAACAAACCGGTTTCGGTTACCATTTCAAACCTCGACATGCAAATTGGCGAGCTGGATAAAAATGGGTTCGAACATTTTATGCTGAAAGAGATTTTCGAGCAGCCGCAAACCATCGAAGATACTTTTAAGGGCCGCCTCAAACCTGAATATTCGGATATTGTGCTGGGTGGCCTGCATCATGTTTTTCCGCGAATTGCCAAAGCTGAACGGATTGTTATTATTGGCTGCGGCACCTCCTGGCACGCGGCGCTTATTGCCGAATACCTGCTGGAAGATTTTGCGCAAATTCCGGTTGAAGTGGAATACGCATCCGAATTCAGGTACCGCAAACCCTTGCTGGGCAAAAACGATGTGGTGATTCTGATAAGCCAGAGCGGTGAAACGGCCGACACGCTGGCTGCCCTGCGGCTGGCCCGGGAAAAAGGCGCGCTGGTGCTGGGCATCTGCAACGTGGTGGGCTCCACCCTTTCGCGCGAAACCGAAGCGGGCGTTTACACCCATGCGGGCGTGGAAATTGGGGTGGCTTCCACCAAAGCATTCACGGCACAGGTGACGGTGCTGATCCTTTTTACCCTGAAACTGGCCAAAACCAGGGGGACTATTTCTGATGAAGACTACAGTCTGCTGGTGAAAGAACTGGCCGAAATTCCCGAAAAGGGGAGGGCCATTCTCGAAAACAATGAAAAAATCAGGCAGGTGGCCGAAAAATACAAAGAGGCGGTGAATGCCCTTTACCTGGGGCGCGGTACTTTATTTCCTGTGGCGATGGAAGGGGCGCTGAAACTGAAAGAGATTTCCTATATCCATGCCGAAGGGTATGCCGCCGGCGAAATGAAACACGGCCCCATTGCCCTGGTGGACGATAACCTGCCCGTGGTGGTGGTTGCCCCGCAGGATGCGTGGTACGAAAAAATTATCAGCAATATTCAGGAGGTGAAAGCCCGCAAGGGCAATGTAATTGGCATTGTTACCGAAGGCGACACGGGACTGAAAGAACTCACCGGCGATGTCATCGAAATCCCGCGCTCACATCCGGCGCTGGCACCGCTGCTGGCAGTAATTCCGCTGCAACTGCTAGCCTACCACATTGCCGTTTTGCGCGGCTGCAATGTCGATCAGCCCCGCAACCTCGCCAAATCGGTCACCGTGGAGTAGGCC
>Ga0194138_10000867_pt1 | contig 14466 bp, 8 predicted proteins | sample TARM_MetaG_T2_14_FD_134022 | JGI IMG/M metagenome (GOLD analysis project Ga0194138, IMG submission 134022) | Freshwater microbial communities from Pennsylvania, USA, analyzing microbe dynamics in response to fracking - TARM_MetaG_T2_14 (version 2) | ecosystem: Environmental > Aquatic >...
AAAACATTCTGAAAGAATATGGCACCCACGCTTCATTTGTCATGTTTGCACTGGGAAATGAGCTTAGTGGCAGTTTCGACCAAATGCAAAAAATGGTGGAGTACCTCAGGGCGCTGGCACCTGAAAAGCTGTTTGCATATGGTTCGAATAATTACCTCGGAACACGCGGCCAGGCAGAAGGCGAAGATTTTTTTGTCACCTGCCGCGTAGGTGCCGACACCGATAACTCATACAGTACTCACGTGCGGGCTTCCTTTTCGTTTGCCGATGCCTGGGAAGGCGGCTACCTGAACGGGGTCTATCCTTCAACCGACAGAAATTATGCTGAAGCCATCAGCAAATGTTCGGTTCCGGTTGTTGGCCACGAAATAGCGCAGTTTCAGGTGTATCCCAATTTTGATGAAATTGAAAAATACACCGGTGTGTTGAAACCCTGGAACCTTGAAGTTTTTCAGCGTCGTTTGGAAGCCGCCGGCATGGCCGACCAGGCCGATGATTTTTTCAAAGCTTCCGGAAAACTGAGTGCACTCTGTTACCGCGCCGACATTGAAATGGCGCTGCGCACACCCGGTTTTGGCGGTTTTCAGTTGCTCGACCTGCAGGATTTTCCCGGTCAGGGAACTGCACTGGTGGGAATGCTCGATGCATTTATGGAAAGCAAAGGACTGATTTCTCCGGAAAAATTTTCGGAATTCAATAATCGCGTGGTCCCGCTGCTGATTATGGAAAAATATTGCTGGACAACTGCTGAAACGTTTACTGCAAAAATTCAGGTGGCCAACTACTCCTCCGGTGATATGCAGAACCAGGAAGTAAGTTGGCAGCTGAAAAATGCCAATGGAGAAATTATTACAAATGGTTCAGAAAATAGTACAATTCCGCAAGGAATTTTATCAGAAACAAATACCATTCAACTTTCGCTTTCTGAAATTGAAAGTCCGCAAAAACTTACGCTTGAAATCACTCTTCCGGGAACAGCGTATAAAAACAGTTATCCGGTTTGGGTTTATCCTGAAAATGATAACATCACCGTCCCCACAGATATTTTGATTGCTGATGAGACGGATTTCGAAGTCACAAACACCCTGAAAGAAGGCGGTAAAGTGCTGCTTTTCCCCGACCATAAAAAATTTGAGGCCTATTCGGTTGGCGGACTTTTCACTACTGATTTCTGGAACTACAAAATGTTTAAAGGCATTTCGGAAAGCATGAATAAACCGGTTTCGCCGGGAACAATGGGAATTCTTACCAACCCCGATCATCCGCTTTTCAACTCATTTCCAACTGAATTTCACAGCAATTGGCAATGGTGGCCCATTGTAAAAAAGAGCCGTCCGTTTATCCTCGATTTGGCACCCGAAGGTTACCAGACACTCGTTCAGGTAATCGACAACATTGAGCGGAACCACAAACTGGGATTGATTTTCGAATTTAACGTGGGCGATGGGAAACTGCTGGTTTGCATGTCGGACTTGAAAGCTGTTCAGGAAAAACCGGAAGCACGGCAACTGTACAAAAGCATTCTGGATTACATGAATTCCGATGCTTTTCAACCATCAACAACAATTTCTCCCGAAGGATTGAATACGCTGTTTTCAACAAAACCTACCGAAAAAAATATTCAAACCATTGGAAATATTTCGTACTAATAGAAGTGGATGATGTACGGGTTTAGCAGGAAATGTATTAGTTCGGGATAGAACCGTTCTTTTTGAAGAGAACGGTTCTCTTTTTTTTATCAAATCTCAAGCAACAGTTTTGCGGCATCCTGTCCGCCTGTGAAAAGCCGTTCCGGATTCTCCAGAAATTCTTTGACCTTCACCAGGAAGCCAACAGAATCTTTTCCATCGATAATTCGATGATCGTACGACAGTGCAATGTACATCATGGGGCGGATAACCACCTGTCCGTCGATGGCCACCGGGCGTTCCTGGATGTTGTGCATCCCCAGAATTGCCGACTGCGGAGGATTTATGATGGGTGTGGAAAGCAGCGAGCCAAAAACGCCGCCGTTGGTGATGGTAAATGTTCCACCGTTTAATTCTTCCACCGATATTTTTTTGTTGCGGGCTTTTCCTGCCAGCTCTTTTATTTCCAGCTCGATTTGCGGAATCGATTTACTTTCAGCATTTCGTACAATTGGCACCATCAAACCTTTGGGCGTTGAAACCGCAATGCCCACATCCACAAACTGCGGCGAAACAATTTCGTCGCCATCCATTTGGGCATTCACCATAGGGTGAAAATCCATGGCGAGCGCTGCTGCTTTGGTAAAAAACGACATGAAACCAACCTTAAATCCATGCTTTTCAACAAACTGATTTTGGTATTTTTCACGCAAATCCATCACCGGTTTCATGTCCACCTCGTTGAAAGTGGTGAGCATGGCCGTTTCATTTTTCACCGAAACCAGTCGTTCACTGAGCTTCCTCCGCAGAGACGACATCCGGTTACGCTCCACCTCGCGCGAAGCTTCTTTTTGGGGAGCAACAGCTTGAGGAACTCCAGCCGGCGCATTCATGGCTGCTTCCACCTCATTTTTGCCCAAACGTTTCAGTCCTTTTATCACATCGTCAACCGACAGACCATGTTCTTTCATCAGCTCTTTAGCTACCGGAGTTACTTTTACCTTATCCGTTTCGGCTGATGTTTCTTCTTTGGGGGCTTCCTTTTTTCCCTGAACGGGTTCAGCATCTTTTTTCTCCGGTTCCGGTTTTACTTCTTCCTTTTTATATTCTTTCCCGGAATCCGATTTCTCAGCTTTCTCTTCTTTTTTAGCTTCCGGGGCCACGCTGTTATCGATGGTACACACCACTGCTCCTACCTCCACAGTTTCTCCTTCTTCAGCTTTCAACTCAATTTTTCCCGAATCGCTGGCAACAATAGTCAGGGTAGCTTTATCCGATTCTACTTCAGCAATTTCCTGATCTTTTTCAACCACAGTTCCGTTTTCAACAAGCCAACTGCCAATTTCAACTTCGGTTATTGATTCTCCCGGACTGGGAACTTTTACATCTACTATCATCGTATAGATTTTTTTGTCAATTATCTGAAAAATCAATTAAGAGGCAACAACTTTTTCTTTTTGAAAAATTGCTACCAGAATTTCATCCAGGCTCTGCCTGTGTATTTCCATCAGGCCGGCAGCAGGGCTTGCACTCTCGGGCCGGGCTACCAGTTTAAAGCCAAGGCTGTGCAATTTACGGTTTATCATCGGCCAGGCACCCATATTTTCAGGTTCATCCTGCGCCCAAATCAAATCAGCCGTATTGTAACGTTTTAAAATTTCGTTTATCTGTTTATTCGGGATCGGATAAACCTGCTCAACACGTACAATGGCAGTATCTGAAATACCTTTTCCCATCTTATGTTTTAACAAATCGTAATAAAGCCGCCCGGTGGTAAACACCACTCTTTGAACTTTTTCGGGGTGAGCAGTAGAATCATCGATAACTTCCTGAAACATGCCGTTTGCCAGGTCTTCAACTTTGGAAACGGCCTGCGGATGGCGCAATAAACTTTTGGGAGTAAAAACAACAAGAGGAAGCCGCATTTTCATTTTTACCTGCCGGCGCAACAAATGAAAAACATTTGCCGGGGTAGTGGGCACCACTACCTGGATATTATTGTTGGCTGCCAGCTCGAGAAATCGCTCCATACGGGCACTCGAATGCTCAGGGCCCTGGCCTTCGTAGCCATGCGGGAGAAAGAGCACGAGGTTATTCATTAACCCCCATTTCTCGAAAGCAGAAGTAATATACTGGTCAATTACCACCTGGGCTTCGTTGCTGAAATCACCAAACTGGGCTTCCCAAATTGTTAATCCGTTGGGTTGCGCCAGGGCATACCCGTATTCAAACCCCATAACTGCATATTCTGAAAGCAGGGAGTTAAATATGTGGAATGGTGCCTGTTTTTTCGAAACATGTTTAAGCGGAAAATATTTTTCATCGGTTCCTTCCACCACAAACGAAGCATGCCGGTGGGCAAATGTTCCCCGTTCAGAATCCTGGCCGGAAATGCGAACCGGATGGCCTTCGTTTAAAAGTGTTCCGTAAGCCAGCAATTCGCCCATTGCCCAGTCCAGGTTATCGTCATGAATCATCATTTTCCGGTCGGAAACAATGCGGTTCACCTTTTTGAAAAAGGTCAAATCCCCGGGCAGGGTATTAATTTTTTCGGCTATTTTAACCAGTAAATCTTTTTTTACCCGTGTATCAACCGTTTGGTCGAACATGGATTTTGGGGGCATCTCATAAGATTCGTACTCCCGTATGAGAAACTTGCGAATTTTCAGCTTTTCAATTTTTTCCGATTCGCTGTATTTTTCATCCAGAAATTTATCAAATTCCCTGATCTCTTTTCTGCTTTCTTCAAGCGTCATTACGCCGAGTTTATCCAGTTTTTCGGAATAAATATCCCTCGGGTTAGGGTGCCTGGTAATGGCTTTATACAGCATGGGCTGAGTGAAACGGGGTTCATCTCCTTCGTTATGTCCGTATTTGCGGTAACAAAGGATATCGATAAAAACATCGCTGTTAAACTTCTGGCGAAACTCCATGGCCAGTTTAATCGTGAAAATCAGTGACTCCACATCATCGCCGTTCACATGAAAAACAGGGGAACGGGTAACTTTGGCCACATCGGTGCAATAGGTACTGGAACGCCCGTCGAGGTAGGGAGTTGTAAACCCCACCTGGTTGTTTATGACCAAATGAATGGTACCACCGGTTTTGTACCCGTCCAGCTGCGACATCTGGATGGTTTCGTAAACCACGCCCTGGGCTGCAATTGCTGCATCGCCATGAATTACAATACCTGCAGCTTTATCAAAATCTTTTTTATAAACCGAGTCGATGCGGGAACGCACCATTCCCTGCACAATTGGCCCCACAGCTTCAAGGTGCGACGGATTGGGCATTAGTTTCAGCTTCACTTTTTTGCCAAAATCGGTCATTACCTCATTTTCGTAGCCCAAATGATACTTCACATCACCTTGAAGAATATCATCTTCATACTTTTTCCCGTAAAATTCTTTAAAAATATTCTCGTAAGGTTTTTCAAGAATATTGGCCAGCACATTAAGCCGGCCGCGGTGAGACATTCCAATAACAAACTCATCGATTCCCAGCTCTGCACCACGTTCAATAACCGCATCAAGTGCCGGAATCAGTGATTCGGCCCCTTCGAGCGAAAACCGTTTCTGCCCTACAAACTTTTTATGAATAAAGCTCTCAAAACCAACAGCCAGTTTCAGATGATAAAAAATATGTTTCTTTTCTTCAGGGTTAAAATCCTGGGAATTACGGGTGCTTTCCATCCGCTCTTTCAGCCACACCACTACTTCGGGTTTGCGCATGTAAACATATTCAACCCCAATTGAGTGGCAATAGGTAGCTTCCAGGTGTTCGACAATATCTTTCAGTTTTGCGCGGCCAATCCCAATATTATTACCTGCCTGAAATGTTCGTTCAAGGTCACTTTTCTCCAGCCCAAAATTTTCTATCTCGAGCGTTGGTGAATATTGCCGACGTGTTCGTACCGGGTTGGTTTTTGTGAACAAATGACCACGTTGGCGGTAGCCATGAATTAAATTCAGAATGGCAAATTCCTTATCAATATTTCCGGTAATAGTTTCACCGGGTTTTGCCGGGTAATGTTTTTTGGCCAGTTCAAAACCGGAAAAAAAATGTCTCCAACTTTCGTCAAGCGATTCAGGGTTTTCGAGGTATGTTTGGTATAGGTCGTCAATTGCTTCCTGTTCCTGGTTTCCTACTGAAGAAAAATTATCCATTGTTTTCTATAAAATTAGTCAATGATTGTAAAGAAAAACAAAGCAGTTTTTTTATTGTTTATCAAACAACGTTTATTCGAAAGTATAATGTTTTCGAACGAAAGAATGAATATCCCACACGCATTCGAGACCGGCAGGGAAAGTCACAAAATCGCCGGCTTTTATTGTTTTCGATTCAAACTCTGAAACAATTGTTGCTTCACCTTCGAGGATATAGCACTTTTCAGTTTTTTCGTAATACCACTCAAACTTATCTTCCTCATGTTCCCATATTGGCCATAAGAAAACACCTTCTTCTTTTAGTTCGTCCTGTTCCGGTTGTTCAATATCTATCTTCATTACACACTTTTTTTGTCAAAAATAGTAAAGTTAAGCATTCAACTATCAGGTGTTATACCAATTGTTTTTCAAAATGAGCCTTAAGCGAAACGCTGAAATTACAATGGTTAATGCCGATAGAAAATTAAAGAGACTTTGGGAGCATGCGAACTAAAGGCTCAATTTAATTTCTAATCGGTATTAATTGACTTTTTATCCGGCTAAACTCAGGCTAAAACAAGACAGCCGTGTACATTAAATGCACACGGCTGTCTTGTGGATTTTAATTTTAATGCACTGTTAAAGAACCGCAGAACAAGCGTCAATCAATTTCTGAGCATTCTCATTTGAAGCATCCAGCTCTTTGGCCTTTTCCAACACTTCAACGGCAGCACGGAATTCAACCTGTGCTTTTTTCACTTCTGCGTTGTAAGCATCGTCGGTAGTTTTCAAACTGCCATCCTTAATTTTTTGATTGGCAGCATTTAAAATGGCTACACCTTTTTTGTATAATTCATTTCCTTCTGAAACATACACATTGGCAAGGGCTGATGAAATTTTATCATCTCCGGGGAATTTTTTAACGCCTTCTTCCAATGTAGCCTTATACGCTGCATTATCGCCTTTTTTCCTCAGGGCTACGGCTTTGTAATACAATGCCGTTTCGCCGCGGTAACCGTTTTCAACGCTTTGTCCGAAAAGCTCAACTGCCTTATCGAGCATATCCCCACGGTAAGCGGCTATGGCTGCATTAAATACCATTGATTCGGTATCGCCGTCGGCAACTGCTATTGCGTTTTCATAGCTTTCAACTGACTTGGCATAATCTTCTTTATCATTGTAAATTCTGGCCATGTACTCGTAACTATTCTCGAGGTTCACTCCAACATTAATAGCTTTTTGGAAATATTCCAGCGCGCCATCCATATTTCCTGCACGGTAAGCTGCTATGGCAATGTTGTAATTAATTGTTGAATCCACCTGAACATCACCCAGGTTTTTCATTGCCTCATCGTAAAGCTTAAATGCCGTGGCATAGTCTTCTGCCTGCATGGCCTCGTTGGCCTGGTTGATTTTTTCGGCTGCATCCTGCCCAAAAGTTACTACCGAAAATAATACGGCCAGTGTTAATAAAACTACATTTTTCATCTTTCTTGATTTTTAATTTTAAACTATTTCTTAAACTATTTTTAACTTTTTCGTAAGAGAGGTTCCAAAAATAATAATAATGGTCAAAAAACCTATAAATATTTTTTTTGAATAATTCACCGAATTTCCATATTCGTAGTAATTCAAATACCCTGCCACGTTTAAAAACGGCACTGCAAAACCACTTAAATCAAAACTTTAAAAAACTAACTAATAAACATTTGCAAAAACCAAAGGTTCCCTTTCAAAAAAAACAAATTAATGGGAGAATTCCACGCTATTTTTTTTGAATTGAGGCTATCAGTTTCGCCAGTTCGAATGAAAAATTGTAGAGCAGTTCCCTGCTGTATTTCATGGAGTTTTCCAATGATAATGGTTGGTTTAAAAAACTGAAAACTCCGTTGAATGCTTCTGAAGCCTCCTTTTCAACACTGCCGGCAATTGCAAATACAGGCTTACCGTTTTGGTGTGCCAGCATGGCCACAACAGCGGGCGCTTTGTCGTTTAGTGTTTGTGCATCAATTTTTCCTTCGCCGGTAATTACGCAGTCGGCCCATTTTACATGATTCTCAAAATTTAATTTCTTCAAAATGAAATCAGCACCCGGTACAATTTCAGCATCCGAAAAAGCAATCAGCGGTAAAGCTATTCCACCGGCTGCACCGCCACCTTTGAGCGATGACAGTTTTTTGCCGCTTTTTTTTTCAAGAATTGCACACCAGTTTTTTAAACCGTCTTCCAGTTGCTGAACTATTCGCGGAGTTGCTCCTTTTTGCGGGCCAAAAACAGTGGAAGCGCCATTTTTTCCCAGCAAGGGATTATTTACATCGCTGATAATTTTCACCGAGACATGGTTCAAAAAAGCAGCAGGTTTTTCAATCCGGTCAATTTTTTGCAGATTCTCTCCGTTGCCGTGAAGCAAATTGTTTTGGTTGTCGAAAAACCTGAAACCGAGGGCTTCAAGCATTCCCAAACCGCCATCAACAGTGGCGCTTCCCCCCACCCCGAGCAAAATTTCAGTACAACCCTTTTCAATTGCATCTGCAATGAGCTGCCCGGTGCCAAAAGATAAAGTTTTCATTGGATTCAGTTCTTCAGGAGATAAATGTTTCAACCCCGACGCAGCAGCCATTTCAATTATGGCTGTTTTGCCCGAGATGGCATAACCCGACTGAATTTTTCTTCCCAGTGGATCATCAACTGTTGTGGTAATTTTTTGGGCATGCATTGCCCTGCCCAAAACCTCCCCTGTTAAATCGCCCCCATCGGCTACAGGGACTTTTCGGAGAGAAAATTCAGGGGAACAATCCTGAAAAGCTTTTTCAACCGTATCGGCAAATTCAAAGGCATCCAGGCTTCCCTTCATCGAATTTGGTGCTATTAATATCTTCATTTTTCGCCTCTTGTAACTGAAGTAATTCCTTTTACTTTTCTCATTTTATGGAGCAAAAACTCGAGGTGATCGAGGTTATAAACCGATATTTTCAGGATCCCTTCAAATTTTCCCTTGTCGGAGCCAATATTTATGGAGCGCAGCTGAGCTCCCGTATCTTTTGCAATAATATGCGAAATTTCTGAAACAATTCCTCTTTCGTCGGTACCCGAGAGGTAAAGGGTTGTAATAAACGCCCCGGGGCTTTCGGTGTTTTTCCACCTGGCTTTAATCACACGGTAAGGGAAACGCTCTTTCAGCTGCGGTGCATTGGGGCAACTGTTGCGGTGAATTTTTATCCCCTGGTTAATGGTTACAAACCCAAAAATGGAATCGCCAAAAACCGGGTTGCAACAGCGTGCCAGTTTATAATTTACATTCTCCAGGTGGTTGTCGATGATTAAATAGTCTTCTCCCCCGTCGAAAGTTAAATCCTGCAACTCTTTTTTGGGAAGCAAATCTTCCACCTTGCGCCGGGTTGATTCTACTTCCGGCTTTTCAGTGATAATCGATTTAACCTCCAGCGGGTCAATTTTTCCTTCGGCCAGTGCGCAGTAAAAATCGTTGGCAAGCTTAAAACCGTACTTTTTCAGAATTATCCGAATGGCTTCATCGTTCAAATCGAGTTTCCAGTTTTTAAACTTTCGCAGCAACATTTCGCGCCCCTGCTCGGCCTGAATTTTCTGCTCCTCGTTCAAACTTGCTTTAACGCGGCTTTTGGCTTTGGTGGTAATCAAAAATTCAAGCCAGTCCATTTTGGGTTTCTGATTGTTGGAAGTGTCGATGGAGACCAAATCGCCGTTTTTCAACTTGTATCTCAGGGTAACCTTCCGCCCGTTCACCTTTCCCCCCACGCATTTATCGCCCAGATGTGAATGAATTTCATAGGCAAAATCGAGCAGAGTAGAACCCGATGGCATTTTCTTCAGATCGCCTTTTGGGGTAAAAACAAATGTTTCGTCACTGTAAATATTGGTACTGAAATGGTCGATAAAATCCACCACGTTCAACGAAGGATTTTCCAGAATTTCGCGAATTCCGGCCAGCCACGAATCGAGTTCAGAGCTGTCTTTTCCGCCTTTGTAACGCCAGTGGGCGGCCAGGCCTTTTTCGGCAACCTCGTCCATCCGTTTGGTGCGAATCTGTACTTCAACCCAGCGCCCCTTTGGCCCCATCACTGTGGCATGCAGCGATTCATAACCGTTCGATTTCGGAATGGTAATCCAGTCGCGCAGCCGCTCGGGGTTGGCCTGGTATTGCTCCGTTACAATCGAATAAACAGTCCAGCAATCGGTCTTTTCGTTTTCAGGTTTCGAATCGAGAATAATCCGGATTGCGAACAAATCCATTACTTCATCGAACGAAACCTTTTTTTTCTGCATTTTATTCCATATAGAATAAATCGACTTGGTTCGGGCTTTCATGGAAAAGTTAAACCCGCGCTCCTGCAGCGTTTTCTCCACCGGTTTAACAAATTCGGCCACGAAACCGGCACGTTCACTTTCGGTTTCTTTCAATCGGTCAACAACATACTTATACCCCTCCGGGTTCCGGTATTTCAGAAACAAATCCTGCAACTCTGAATTGATGGCATATAATCCCAACCGGTGAGCCAGAGGTGCATACAGGTGGGATGTTTCATTTGCAAGCCGGATTTGGGAGCTAACATCATAAATATGGAGGTTGCGCATTACCTGAAGCCGGTCGGCTGTTTTTATCAGGATAACGCGCACATCGCCAGCCAGTGCCAGCAGCAGTTTCCTGTAATTTTCAGCATGCAGTTCAACGGTGTCGGTACCAAGGGCATTAATTTTTGCCATTCCGTTGAGAATAGTATAAACCATCTGGCCAAACCGCGATTCAATATCTTTCCGGTCAACTTTTTTATCGAGGCCGGCATACATAATATTATGCAGCAGACCGGTAATAACCGAATCAGGCTCGAGGCCGATTTCTTCGGCAATAATTACAGCCACGTCCAGCGAGTGGTTCAGAATATATTCACCGGTGGCAAACCGCTTATCGCCAATAATTTCACCGGCAAACCGGAAAGCCTCATCCAGCCGCTGCATTTCAGCCTCTTCCCAGTTCATCCGGCAAAATTCCTTCAAATGTTCGTAGCGCGTATAAACTTGTTCCGTTAATTCCATAGTTGCTTTCTTACTTAGCTCCCGACCTCTGCCCCCTGACCCCCTATATCCTCCCATAGGGACAGGCCCGAAGGGGGACCTGGGGCAGTGCTTTAAGCTTATTCAGTATTTCAAATTTACAAAATTTTAGTTTAACACTTCCCCAATAATCATTCGCAGGATGATTGACTCCATAAATCGAGTAGGAGGAAAATAAAATAGTTTTCCTCCTATTTTATTTTCCGACCTCTCACACCACCATACGCACGGTTTCATTGTTTCCATATTACCATCCTGAGCCTTCGCCTGTACCAAGTGTCGATACGTGAAAGCCGGTTCGCATTATAAAAATGGAACCGGCTTTCAAGATAATAAGTTGTCAATTAACAACTCTATTATTTAACTAACTAAACTAACCTCATCGCTATTCGAGTGAACCGTAAACGGTAATTTCACCCAGGAATGCAAAGAAATTGGGGCCTTCGGTGGCCACGTATTTGAAATACCTGGCTTTTGGATTCGAGGTCAACCGGTAACTTTGCGGATCGTCGGTTGAGCTGTCAACTTCAAGTAAACCAAAGTCTTCCCAGTTTTCGCCATCAAGGCTGGTAAGGAACTGAATTTGTGTTTGTCCCCTGCTGTCGCCCAGTCGGCGTACTGTTTCGAAACGACTGATAGTTACTTCCTGCCCCATATCAATTACAAAATAATGCGGGTATCCCGGCGAGCCGCCTGCCCACTGGGTATGCCAGTAGGTGGAATAATCACCATCGAAAGCTGCCCTGACCAGTCCGTTTGGATTTCCGCCTTCATTGGGCTCTTCGGTACTGAAATCAACAACCGACCATTGGGATTTGTCGATTACCTCTTCGGCCAAAGGAGTGATAACAAAACTCTGAACTTCAGAAGTATTGCCCGATTCATCGGTGACCACTACATCAAAAGTGCGTTCATTGGCATTGAGGCCCGAAATGTAACCTTTCCCATCTTCTTCAGACGAAAATGTAGATGAAGTTTTTTCTCCCTCATTTCCTTTGTAGGTTACTTTTACCGATACCGGCTTTCCGGTTTCATTTTCCCATGAAACAATGGCCCCGCCAAAATCGGGAATCATGTCAATGGTGCTGCTGACAATTGAAAACGGAGGCTGGAGCGGATTCACCGAAACACTTACCGGGTCAGAAGGCTGACCGGAATAGTTGTAAGCAGTAAGGGTGAAATCGTAAGTATTGGTATCTGCAAATCCGGGAATGGTATCACCGCTGGCATAGTGGCTTACCTTTTCGCTGCGTTGATTCCCTTTGGAGTCGGTGAAATTTATATCCACGTAGTAGAACCCTTCGGTTGAAGGATTGGTCCATGTTAACATTACTTCGCCGTAGCCCGCATTAACTTCCACATCAGAAACCGGATCGGGCGGAATGCCGGTGCTGTCATCTTTTTCGCAGGCAGCTAAAAATAACATTAGTACAATTCCTGTAAAATATACTAGTCTATTCATTTTATAAAATCTTTAAGTTCAAAAAAATAATTATTCTGCCCCCCATAAAGCATTCTGGGTTAACCTCGGGTTTTTGTCAATTTCGGCTTGCGGAATTGGCATAAAGTACATTTTATCGTCCCACACACGGGTTTCAAAAACGTAGTCTTCATTCCAGAATCCCTCACCTTCGTTTTTATAAATATCGAAACCATGCTTGTCGCCGCCTTCTTTTTCAGCAACGAGCCACCTGCGGTTATCGAAATAACGGTGTCCTTCAAAAGCAAGTTCCACATAGCGTTCGCGGTGAATCAACTCCCTGAGTTTTTCAGTGGTGAGCGGAATCCCTGCTTCAGCATAAGCTGAACGAACATCTGGTACCTGAACGCGTTCGCGCAGTTCATCCCAGTAGGTAAATACTTCTTCCTGGTTGGCAGGGTTTGAACCTGAATTGGCGTAGTACTCGAAAGCAGCTTCGGTATAATTCAGGAGCAACTCAGCGTACCTGAAAATATTAACCGCATAATCGCCTTTACTGGTTTTATTATCGGTTTTCCCAACAAATTTAATAGCCAGCATACCGGTGGTTGAAAAATCGCGGCCGGTTTTGCTTGCATACCCGTCGGGCCCTTCAAAGAAGGGACGGAACCAGATATAGTCAGTCCAGTCAGAAGTAGTATTGAATGCCCAGCGGGTATCAAAACTTTCTTCTTGGTTCCCCAGTACGGCATACGAGTATTGTCCCGGGAACAGGATGTTTGTATAAAACCGCGGATCACGTTTCATGAACTTTTTGTATAAGCGAATGGTATTTCCACTTTTTTCATACGTTTCAAAACCTTCGGCTTCCTGGTATCCTTCATCATCTTCGGGCATTAACCCGTTGGCCATGAAATATTCATTTACATGCTCAATTGTGGGGCAAACTCCGGTGTATCCGCTCCAGGAAATTGGCAGCGAATGTGTCCTTATACTACCGGTTGAAAAGTTTTGTTTGTAAAACACATTCTCAGTACTTGGATGACCACCACGTGCATAGTTAAATACATTCCAGTAAGCTTCATAACCATTTTCCACACTGCTTGTAACGCCGGGTTTGTAAAGCCCCCGATCAGCTGAATTGCACACCTGAATAGCCTCTGCGGTAATATCCATCGCTTTTTTCCACTTTTCATTACTGAAAGTGTTACTTATCAGGTTGTTCCCTTCGTCATCCTGTGGCATGAGGTGCTGATAGCTTTGTCCATCGGGAGAAGTCATTCCGTTATACAGCGGACTGGCAGCATACAGCCACAGCCTTGAGCGCAGGAACCATGCCGAAGCCTGGCTTGCGCGCCCGGCACGTTCGGTTGATGAAGTGGTGTAAAACAGGTCGAGGTGCTCGATTGCTTTTACAAGCAAATCATCAATATATGTCACACATTCATCGAAGCTGGAACGTGGAACACCTTCATTCATAATTTCGGTCAGGGAATTACCGTCGTAAACCTGATCGATAATTGGCACCGGGCCATATTCCTGTAACAGCAAAAAATAGTAATACGCTTCCAGGAAATAAGCCTCTCCCCGCCACCAGCGGCGTTCATCATCGGTCAGTTTTTCATCCTGGCATTCGTCGAGCCTGCTCAAAAAGTACTGGATAGTACGTATTTGTTTGTAAAAATTCCCCCAGTGGTTATAAATTGGTGAAGACTGGCTGTACTGCCCGTTGTCTTTATAATGGGGTGCATAATTACTCCAGTTGAAATCGGCTTCGTCGGCAGCCAATCCCGGGTTATCTCTAAATTCAATTGTTGAATAATGATATGAATAAGCCTGTGTGAGCACTTTAATTACATCGTCTTTCGACTCAAACAGGTTGGCCTCGCTCAGTTTTTCTTCCGGAACCTGATCCAAATAATCGGTACAGCTTCCCCAAACAAAAAGCAGGGTAAACAGAGCGGTAATTTTTGTGATATTTTTTCTAAATAACTTCATAGTTCTTAAAATTTAATTTCAACACCTGCATTAATAACTTTTTGGATGGGATAATACATTCCGGTTGAACTTTTTGATTCGGGATCCCACCACTTAAAGGGTGAATAAGTAAACAGATTTAAACCATTCACATAAATACGTGCATTGTCGATATTGTATTTTCCCAGCACCAGTTTTGGCAGGGAGT
>Ga0194138_10000869_pt1 | contig 14459 bp, 11 predicted proteins | sample TARM_MetaG_T2_14_FD_134022 | JGI IMG/M metagenome (GOLD analysis project Ga0194138, IMG submission 134022) | Freshwater microbial communities from Pennsylvania, USA, analyzing microbe dynamics in response to fracking - TARM_MetaG_T2_14 (version 2) | ecosystem: Environmental > Aquatic >...
GAAATCCCCAACCACAACACTCAGGGCATGCAGGGCTTCGTATTCAATATGCGCAAGCCGATGTTCGCCGATGTGCGGGTGCGCAAGGCCATCAGCCTGCTGTTCGACTTTGAATGGTCGAATGGCCGCCTGTTCCACAACGCCTACAAGCGCAGCAGCAGCTTCTTTGGCAACTCCGAACTGGCAGCTGACGGCCTGCCTGGTGAGGATGAGCTGGTGCTGCTGGAGCCACTGCGCGAGCAATTGCCAGCGCACGTGTTCGAGCCGGCCTGGATTCCGCCACAAACCGATGGCAGCGGCATGATCCGTGAGCAGATGCGTGAGGCCTACGCACTGCTGCAGGAGGCCGGCTGGCGCATCGAGAATGACCGTCTGGTGAACGAGCAGGGCCAACCCCTGAGCTTTGAGTTTCTGCTGGTGCAGGCCGATTTCGAACGCATTCTGCTGCCGTTCAAGCGCAATCTGGCTTCCCTTGGCATCGACATGACCCTGCGCCGGGTAGATGTTTCGCAGTACATCAACCGGGTACGTTCGCGGGACTTTGACATGCTGGTCGCCAGCTTCGGCCAGTCCAATTCTCCCGGCAACGAGCAGCGTGAATACTGGCACTCGAGCAGCGCCGACAACCCCGGCAGCCGCAATCTGATGGGGCTGCAGGACCCGACAGTGGACACTCTGGTCGAGGGCCTGATCCGCGCCGAGTCTCGGGCCGCACTGGTCAGCCACAGTCGGGCATTGGATCGCCTGCTACGGGCACAGCATATTCTGGTACCGAATTTCCATACCGATGTGTACCGGGTAGCCTACTGGAACAAGTTCTCCCACCCCGAGCAATCACCCCGCTATGATCTTGGGCTGTACACCTGGTGGGTTGACCCCGACAAGGAAGCCGCCCTGCGCACCCGCAGTGCCCAGAGCCAGAGCGAGGATCGCTGAGCATGCTGGCCTACATCATCCGTCGTTTGCTGCTGATCATTCCGACGCTGTTCGGCATCCTGCTGATCAATTTCCTGATCATCCAAGCGGCACCGGGTGGCCCGGTAGAGCAGATGATCGCCCAACTGGAAGGCTTCGAGGGAGCCACCAGCCGCATTTCCGGCAGCATCCACGGCGAGGTCGCCAGTGGCGGCAGCTACCGCGGCGCCCAGGGACTGGACCCGGACATCATCGCCGAAATAGAGCGCATGTACGGCTTCGACAAACCGGCACATGAGCGCTTCTGGCTGATGATCAAGGGTTACCTGACGTTTGACTTCGGCGACAGTTTCTTCCGTGATGCCAGCGTGATCGACCTGATCATCGAGAAAATGCCGGTATCCATCTCGCTTGGACTCTGGACCACGCTGATCACCTACCTGATCTCCATTCCACTGGGCATCCGCAAGGCGGTGCATCACGGCTCCAGCTTCGACGTCTGGACCAGCTCACTGATCATTGTCGGCTATGCGATTCCCGGCTTCCTGCTGGCGATCCTGCTGATCGTGCTGTTCGCCGGTGGCAGCTACTGGGACTGGTTCCCGCTGCGCGGACTGACCTCGAACAACTGGGAAGAACTGAGCACCTGGGGCAAGATCAAGGACTACGCCTGGCATCTGGTGCTGCCGATTACCGCCATGGTGATCGGCAGCTTCGCCACCCTGACCATGCTGACCAAGAACTGCTTCCTCGACGAGATCGGCAAGCAATATGTGGTGACTGCCCGCGCCAAGGGGCTGTCACCGTCGCGGGTGCTGTATGGCCATGTATTTCGCAATGCCATGCTGCTGATCATTGCCGGCTTCCCCTCGGCGCTGATCAGCGTGTTCTTTACCGGCGCCCTGCTGATCGAGGTGATCTTCTCGCTGGACGGCCTTGGCCTGCTCGGCTTCGAGGCAGCGATCAACCGCGACTACCCGGTGATGTTCGGCACCCTGTTTATCTTCACCCTGCTCGGGCTGGTGGTGAAGCTGATCGGCGACATCACCTACACCCTGGTCGATCCGCGCATCGACTTTGAAAACCGGGAGGGTTGAGATGCGCCTGTTCAACCTGTCCCCGCTGAATCAGCGCCGCTTTGCCCGGTTCAAGGCCAATCGGCGTGGCTGGTGGTCGCTGCATGTGTTCATGCTGCTGTTCGTGCTGAGTCTGGGTGCCGAGCTGATCGCCAACGACAAGCCGCTGCTGGTGAAATACCAGGGTGAGCTTTATGTGCCGGTATTCAAGCGTTATGCGGAAACCGAATTCGGTGGCGAATTTCCCATCAGTGCCGATTACCGCAGCCCCTATATCCGCCAGCTGATCGAGGAACAGGGCAATGGCTGGATGCTCTGGCCGCCAATTCCCTACTATTACAGCAGCATCAACTATGACCTGCAGGTGCCGGCACCGGCACCGCCCTCGCGGGACAACTGGCTGGGCACCGATGACCAGGCCCGCGACGTGCTGGCCAGGGTCATTTACGGCTTCCGCATTTCCGTGCTGTTTGCCCTGACCCTGACCATTCTCAGCTCGATCATCGGCGTTGTCGCCGGCGCCATTCAGGGCTTCTATGGCGGCCGTATCGACCTGTTCGGCCAGCGCTTTATCGAGATCTGGTCAGGGCTGCCGGTACTCTACCTGCTGATCATCCTGGCCAGCTTCGTGCAGCCGAACTTCTGGTGGCTGCTGGGCATCATGTTGCTGTTTTCCTGGATGGCGCTGGTGGATGTGGTACGCGCCGAATTCCTCAGGGGACGCAACCTGGAATATGTGCGGGCGGCACGCGCCCTGGGTGCCGGCAACCGCACCATCATGTTCCGCCACATACTGCCAAACGCGATGGTCGCCACCCTGACCTTCTTCCCGTTCATCCTCACCGGCGGCGTGATCACCCTGACCTCGCTGGACTTTCTCGGCTTCGGCCTGCCACCCGGCTCGCCCTCGCTCGGCGAACTGATTGCCCAGGGCAAATCCAACCTGCAGGCCCCCTGGCTGGGGATAACCGCATTTGTCGCGCTGTCAGTGATGCTCAGCCTGCTGGTGTTCATTGGCGAGGCCCTGCGTGATGCCTTTGACCCGAGGAAATGACATGGACCAGCCACTGATCCGTATCGAGCAACTGGCGGTGAGCTTTGCCCAAGGGCAACAGCAGAGCGTTGCCGTCGAGGATGTCAGTTTCGACATCCGCCCCGGTGAAACCCTGGCACTGGTCGGCGAGAGCGGCTCGGGCAAATCGGTCACCGCCCATTCGATCCTGCGCCTGCTGCCCTACCCCAGCGCCAGTCACCCCGCCGGGCGCATCCTGTATCGCGGCACTGACCTGTTACAGGCTGACGAGAAACAGCTGCGCAAGGTGCGTGGCAACCGCATCTCGATGATCTTCCAGGAGCCGATGACCTCACTGAATCCGCTGCATACGGTGGAGCGGCAGATCAGCGAGGTACTGTTCCTGCACAAGGGCCTGAACAAGGCCGAGGCCCGCGCGCGCACCCTGGAGTTGCTGGAGCTGGTTGGCATCCCGGAGCCGGCAAAACGTCTTGGCGCCTACCCGCATGAGCTGTCCGGCGGCCAACGACAACGGGTGATGATCGCCATGGCGCTGGCCAATGAGCCGGAATTACTGATTGCCGACGAACCCACCACCGCCCTTGACGTTACTGTCCAGCTGAAAATTCTTGAACTGTTGCAGTCATTACAGCAGCGACTGGGCATGGCGCTGCTACTGATCAGCCATGACCTGAACCTTGTGCGCAGAATTGCCCACCGGGTATGTGTCATGCATCGCGGTCGCGTCGTCGAACAGGCAGATTGTGCGCAACTGTTTGCCGATCCGCAGCATCCCTATACCCGTCAGTTGCTGGCGGCCGACCCCAGCGGCAATCCGGTGGAGGCCGATCCGCTGGCACCGACGCTGATGCGCTGCGAGGATCTGCGGGTGTGGTTCCCGATACGCAAGGGTGTGCTGCGCCGTGTGGTCGATCACGTCAAGGCGGTCACCGATGCCGGCTTCAGCCTGCAACGCGGACAGACGCTGGGTATAGTTGGCGAGAGCGGCTCGGGCAAGACCACACTGGGTATGGCACTGTTGCGACTGATCGACAGCCAGGGACTGATCGAGTTCGATGGCCAGCGTCTGGACGGGCTGTCGCAGAATGACGTGCGGCCCTGGCGCCGGCAGCTGCAGGTGGTCTTCCAGGACCCCTTCGGCAGTCTGAGCCCGCGTATGTCGGTGGCACAGATCATCAGCGAGGGGCTGGATATCCATGGGATTGGCACTGAGCAGGAACGCGAGCAATGGGTGATCGAGGCGTTGACCGAGGTCGGACTGGATCCGGACAGCCGGCACCGCTACCCCCACGAGTTTTCTGGAGGGCAGCGCCAGCGTATTGCGATTGCCCGGGCACTGGTGCTCAAGCCGTCGCTGATACTGCTCGACGAACCAACCTCGGCGCTTGATCGTACAGTGCAGAGCCAGGTGGTTGAACTGCTGCGCGAACTGCAGCGCAAACACAATCTGACGTATCTGTTTATCAGTCACGATCTGGCCGTGGTACGCGCCCTCAGCCACCAGCTGATGGTGATCCGCCAGGGTCGGATAGTAGAACAGGGACCGGCGCACCAGGTGTTCGCCGCACCGCAGCATGACTATACCCGTCAGCTGCTGGATGCGGCCTTCGCCCTGCCGGCTACCAGCAACCGGGTCCAGATGACCCCGTAATTACAGGAAGCAGACCATGGGATTTCTCAGCGGCAAGCGCGTACTTATCGTTGGTGTAGCCAGCAAGCTGTCGATTGCCTCGGGCATCGCAGCCGCCATGCACCGCGAAGGCGCGCAACTGGCCTTCACCTACCAGAACGACAAGCTCAAGGGTCGTGTTGAAGGCTTTGCCAGCGAATGGGGCTCAGGCCCTGAGCTGTGCTTTCCCTGTGACGTCGCCGACGACGCACAGATCGAACAGGTATTCACCGAGCTGGCCAAGCAATGGGACGGCCTCGACTGTATCGTGCATTCAGTTGGTTTTGCCCCCGGCGACCAGTTGGACGGTGACTTTACCGAGGTCACCACCCGTGAAGGTTTCCGCATCGCCCACGACATCAGCGCCTACAGCTTCGTGGCACTGGCCAAGGCCGGCCGCCCACTGATGAAGGGTCGCAATGGCAGCCTGCTGACCCTGTCCTACCTGGGTGCAGAACGCACCATGCCCAACTACAACGTGATGGGTATGGCCAAGGCCAGCCTGGAAGCCGGCGTTCGCTACCTGGCCACCAGCCTGGGCCCAGAAGGTACCCGGGTGAATGCGGTTTCCGCCGGTCCGATCCGCACCCTGGCGGCTTCAGGCATCAAGAGCTTCCGCAAGATGCTTTCGCACAACGCCAGCCAGACCCCGCTGCGCCGCAATGTCACCATTGAGGAAGTTGGCAACGCCGGCGCCTTCCTCTGCTCGGATCTGGCATCCGGCATCAGTGGCGAAATCATGTATGTGGATGGCGGCTTCAACATTACCGCCATGGGCGGGCTTGACGAGGCCTGAGCCACAGGCCACCCCGGCCATGGATGGCAGACACAAAAAAGCCGCACTCCAACAGGGTGCGGCTTTTTTTTGTCGAGCAAAGATCAGTAGCGTTCGATCTTTGACTTGCTGCGCAGATACTCCTGCAGGGCGGAGAAATCCTGCTGGGCGGTCTGGCCGGCAATAAACTCGCCAAACATGGGGTTGTCGACCTCTGCCTCGGCCTGCTCAGCCACCGTCACACCGGTCAGGCGAACCAGCCACTGACCACCACCCGGACTGGCAAAGTGGGCAAAGCGGGGAGCCGCTCCATCGGGTCGGGGCATGGCAAAGACATGCTGCAAAAGAACTGCAGAGAGATCACGCTGACCACGCCGCACCGCCTCATGCTTGCTCAGCTCCAGACCTTCGGCATCAGCCAGTTGCTCCAGTTGCTGCTCTCCGGAACGCAGCGACGCAACCAACTCGCCAGCCTTCTGCCGTGCCTGATCGGCAACACGCTGCTGGCGCAGGACATCCGTAATTCGCCCAGCCACAGCCTCAAGTGGCAATTGCTCGGGACGCTGGTGCTCACGCACACGCAACACCACGACAGTATCTGCATCCAGCTCGATCAGCTGACTGTTTAGCCGGTCGACCAGCACCTCCTCTTCGAAGGCGGCACTGACGACCCGAGGATTAGCCAGGATGCCTTCCCCACCTGCACGGGTAAAACCAGTGTGCACGGCAACCTCAAGCCCCAGTGCTCGAGCCGGGTCAGCCAGATCAGGTGACTCATAGGAGAGGTTCGCCAGTTCGCGAGTCGCCTCGACAAACCGACGCTCGACCTGCTCCGCCTTCAGCTCTGCTTCAAGCTCGGGACGCATTTCATCAAAAGACGGAACCTCGGGTGCCTGCAGGGCAGTCAGCTTGATCAGGTGATAACCGAACTCGCTGCGAACAGGCTCGGAGACCTCGCCTTCAGCGAGGGCAAACAGCGCCTGCTCGAAAGCCGGATCAAAGCTGCCGGCAACAGTAAAGCCAAGATCACCACCAGAGGAAGCACTGCCAAAGTCTTCCGACAACTCGCGAGCCAGTTCTGCAAAGTCCTCACCACCTGCCAGGCGTTCAGCCACCTGCTGCAGGCGTTCGAGAGCCTGTTGTTCCTGCGCCGGATCTGACACTTCGAACATGATATGCGAAGCACGACGCTGTTCGGCCAGGTTGCCAATCTCGCGCTGATAAATGGCCTCAAGCTGGCCTTCATCCACCTCAACCTGGTCAAAGAAGCTGCTGCGCGACAAAGTCAGGGTTTCCAGTACCAGTTGCTCCTGACTCATATAGTCAGACAGATTGGCAGCATAATGGTCAGCCACTTCTTCGTCGCTGATCTGAATGTCCGACTCATCAACACGCAGTTCAATCACCGCAAAATCACGGGTCTGGTTTTCCAGGCGGGCCAACTGGCGGCGCTCGCCCAGCGTGGCAAAGCCGGTCGCCTCATAGGCATTGCGCAACTGCGACATTTTCAGTTCCTGACGAACCAGGTCGCGAAACTGCAGACGTGAGGCCATCCCCATATTGCGGATAACAACATCGAAACGACCGGCATCAAAACGCCCGTCGACCTGAAAATCCGGGGTTGCCAGAATCAGTTGGTCAATCATGCTGTCTGAAATATACAAACCAGCATCATCCGCAGCACTGATCAACAGGGCACGTTCAACCATACCGTCCAGCACTGACTCGCGCAGTCGCGCCTCATCGATCATGCCTGGATCAAAGTTGCCGTCACCCAGTTGCTGCAATTGACGGTACAACTGGCCTCGCTGGATTGATACCGCCTGATCCAGCTCGGTACGTGAAATAACGTTGCCGTTGACCTCTGCAGCCTTTTGCGCATCGCTGGTAAAGCGTGAAATCGACTCCCAGCCAGTCAAGGCAAAGACAAGCACGATAACGCCGACGATCACCTTGGCGACCCAGCTTTGTGCGTTGTCTCTCATGTTTTGCAGCATTGTGCCCCCATCCTGCAATACCGTCGCAGACTGTCAGTCCACGAGAAATGAAAAAAGGCGCATCACAGGTGATGCGCCTTCCGAAAATGACAGAACCCGTGGGTTAACACAGTGACATAAGCCATGGCTCTGCCTGGCCCCTGTCCGGCGAACTGCCGGTCAGGGCCGACGCAATCAGTTGACAGCGTCTTTCAGAGCCTTGCCAGCCTTGAAGCCAGGGATCTTGGCAGCGCTAATTTCAATGGTGGCGCCAGTTTGCGGGTTGCGGCCAGTACGGGCAGCGCGCTCCTTGACAGCGAAAGTACCGAAACCAACCAGAACCACGGAATCGCCACCCTTTAGAGCACCGGTGATGGATTCGATGACGGCGTCCAGAGCACGACCGGCGGTGGCTTTTGGAATATCGGCAGACGCTGCAATTGCATCAATCAGTTCAGACTTGTTCACTCTGAGTCCCCTTGTTCTTTCAGTTTGGTGTAATCGTTTTATTCTTTACGCTGCGCCAGGGCGCAGACCGCAAGTCTTGCTGCATGGTCGTGGCCGCTTTATAGCAAGCCATGAAAAACCGTGTCAAGGAAAGCCGTTGAGCCGAGCGGCACGCGTCCGGCTCTGGCGTACCTATCGAATTCAGTGAGTGCTGACGCGCTCCTTGCCATCAGTCGGACGATTGTCATCCTTTGCCAGGATATCTTCAACCCCTTCCGCCATGGGCTTCGGGCTGTATTGCAGCGCAATCTGCAGCACCTCGTCAATCCATTTCACCGGGATAATCTCGATATCTTCACGAATGTTCTGGGGAATCTCCTTCAGATCAGGCAGATTGTCGTGCGGAATCACGACGGTACGAATGCCTCCACGGTGCGCGGCCAGCAGTTTTTCCTTCAAGCCGCCAATCTGCAGCACCTGGCCACGCAAGGTAATTTCACCAGTCATCGCCACGTCTGCGCGCACCGGAATACCTGACAGTGAGGACACCAGTGCTGTACACATACCGATACCCGCACTTGGGCCATCCTTGGGCGTTGCGCCCTCCGGGACGTGAATGTGGATATCCTGCTTCTCATGAAAGTCGGGGGCAATGCCCAGTGTCGCCGCCCGGCTGCGAACAACCGTCAAGGCAGTGCTGATAGACTCCTTCATCACGTCACCCAGCGAACCTGTATTGATCAGTTTGCCTTTGCCCGGCACTACTACCGCCTCGATACTCAGCAACTCACCGCCCACCTGTGTCCAGGCCAGGCCGGTCACCTGGCCAACCTGATCCTGCTCTTCGGCCAGGCCGTATTTGAACTTGCGCACGCCAAGGTAATGTTCGAGCAACTCCCCTTCGACCGTTACTGTCTTGCGCGCCTTGCTGCTTCCGGTCTGCTCACGCACCACCTTGCGGCACAGCTTGGCCAACTGCCGCTCCAGATTCCGCACCCCGGCCTCTCTGGTGTAGTAGCGGATAATATCGCGCAACGCCGCATCAGGAACACTGAGTTCAGTGTCACGCAAACCATTGTTGCGGATCTGCTTGGGCAGCAGATATCGCTTGGCAATGGCAACCTTCTCATCCTCGGTGTACCCAGGAATGCGGATAACCTCCATGCGATCCAGCAAAGGCGCAGGGATATTCATTGAATTGGAGGTGCAAACGAACATGACATCGGAGAGGTCGTAATCCACCTCGAGGTAATGATCGTTGAAATTGTGATTCTGTTCCGGATCCAGCACCTCGAGCAGTGCCGAAGACGGATCACCACGCATGTCGGCGCCCAGCTTGTCAATCTCGTCCAGCAGAAACAGCGGGTTACGCACCCCGGCCTTGGCCAGCTTCTGGATCAACTTGCCCGGCAGCGAGCCGATGTAGGTGCGACGGTGGCCGCGAATTTCGGCCTCATCACGCACTCCGCCCAGCGCCATGCGCACAAACTTGCGGTTGGTGGCGCGTGCCAGCGACTCACCCAACGATGTTTTGCCGACGCCCGGAGGACCAACCAGACAGAGCACCGGCCCTTTAAGCTTGCGAACACGCTTCTGAACCGCCAGATAATCAAGGATGCGCTCCTTGACCTCCTCCAGCCCGTAATGATCGGCCTCCAAGACCTCCTCTGCACGCTTCAGATCGTGCCGAACCTTGCTAGCCTTGCTCCATGGCACATTGATCAGCCAATCGATGTAGGAGCGCACCACTGTGGCTTCTGCAGACATCGGAGACATCATCTTCAACTTGTTCAGCTCAGAGGTCGCTTTTTCCAGCGTTTCCTTGGGCATGCCGGCAGCGTCAATCTTCTGCTTCAGCGCATCCAGTTCGTTAGGGCCGTCCTCACCCATTTCCTTTTGGATGGCCTTCATCTGCTCGTTCAGATAGTACTCACGCTGGCTGCGCTCCATCTGCTTTTTAACCCGCGAGCGGATACGTTTTTCCACCTGCAACAGGTCAATTTCGTTATCCAGCAGCCCAAGCAACTGGTCAACCCGTTCACGCAGCGGCAGCACCTCAAGCAGCACCTGCTTTTGCTCCAGCTTTATTGCCAAATGGGCCGCCATGCTGTCAGCCAGACGGGCGGCATCCTCAATTGAGGAAAGGGAAGCGAGAACTTCCGTGGGAATCTTCTTGCCCAGCTGCACATATTGCTCGAACTGGTTCATCAATGCCCGACACAAAATCTCGCTCTCACGGGCATCAATTGTGTCCTCATCATGCAACTCGGTGTCTGCCAGTTGCATTCCATCAAGTTCATACAACGCATGAATGCGCCCGCGCTGCTCACCCTCAACCAGCACCTTGATAGTGCCGTCTGGCAGCTTCAGCAATTGCAAGATGTTGGCCCGGGTGCCAATTCGGTAGAGATCACGCTCGGCTGGATCGTCTACAGCAGGATCTGTCTGGGCCACCAGCAGCACCTGCTTGTCTCCAGCCATTGCCTGTTCCAACGCACGGATGGATTTCTCCCGACCGACAAACAGCGGAATGACCATGTGCGGATAGACCACTACATCACGGAGCGGCAGCAGGGGAAGTTCAATCAAATTCGTCATGCGCAGAGTCACTCGCAGCAAACGTCGGACAGCAGCCCGACTTTTATGGGTTACCGTTTCAACATGAGGGCATTATCGGGAAAAAACAAGGGTAAAACAGAGAGGAAGATTGCAGGATGCTGCAGACGCAGGCATCAATACACCCGGCAGACGAAGACTGCCGGGTGTCAGAGCGGGATAATCAGTCCTCGGGCATGGCCTTCGGCTGATCGGCAGTCTGATAGATGAGCAGAGGCTTGGATTCGCCCTTGATCACATTCTCATCGACCACGACCTTGCTGACATCCTCCGCAGACGGGATCTCGTACATGGTCTCGAGCAGTACGTTTTCCAGGATCGAGCGCAGTCCACGCGCGCCTGTCTTGCGCTCGAGCGCACGAGAAGCAACCGCACGCAGGGCGTCGTCACGAAACTCCAGCTCAACCCCTTCCATCTCGAACAGCTTGCCATACTGCTTGGTCAAGGCGTTCTTGGGTTCGGTCAGAATCTGGATAAGTGCTTCCTCATCCAGCTCGTTGAGCGTGGCAATCACCGGCAGACGACCGACAAACTCGGGAATCAGGCCAAAACGCACCAGATCCTCCGGCTCCACATCACGCAGCGTCTCGCCCACCTTCTTGCCTGCATCCTGACTGCGCACGGCTGCATTGAAGCCGATACCACTCTTTTCGGAGCGGTCGCGAATGACCTTTTCCAGTCCGGCAAAAGCACCACCACAGATAAACAGGATGTTGCGGGTATCAACCTGCAAAAACTCCTGTTGCGGATGCTTGCGACCACCCTGCGGAGGCACCGAAGCGACCGTGCCTTCGATCAGTTTCAGCAAGGCCTGCTGCACGCCTTCGCCCGATACATCACGGGTAATCGACGGGTTGTCAGACTTGCGCGAAATCTTGTCGATCTCGTCAATGTAGACAATACCCATCTGCGCCTTTTCAACATCATAATCGCACTTCTGCAAGAGCTTCTGGATGATGTTCTCGACGTCTTCACCCACATAACCGGCTTCAGTCAGCGTGGTTGCATCGGCAATGGTAAAAGGCACATTCAGCAGGCGTGCCAGCGTTTCGGCCAACAGCGTCTTGCCGGAACCGGTCGGGCCGATCAGCAGGATATTGCTCTTGCCCAGTTCGACCTCATCCTTGCCGCCGCGCTGATTCAGACGCTTGTAATGGTTATATACAGCCACTGCCAAGACTTTCTTGGCACGCTCCTGGCCGATCACATACTGGTCGAGGATGCCGCAGATTTCCTTGGGCGATGGCAGTTTGTGACTGCTGCTCTCGGCCTGGTTTTCCTGCACTTCCTCACGAATGATGTCGTTGCACAGATCAACGCATTCATCGCAGATGAATACGGAGGGGCCGGCAATCAGCTTGCGCACTTCATGCTGGCTCTTGCCACAGAAGGAGCAATACAGCAGCTTGCCGTTGTCGTCTCCCTTCCTGGTCATGTCGGTCATCTAAAACCTCTGATTTCAAGCGATCTCGCCTGCAAAGATGGCGCCAATGATTCGCCATTGCAAGGTCAGCCTGTGACAAATTCCATACCGGGCGACAGGCTGCGCCCGGAACCCAATATTTATTCGGCGCTCTGACGGCGTTCCAGAACCTGATCGATCAGACCATATTCCATGGATTCGGCAGCACTCATGAAACGATCGCGATCCGTATCACGCGCAATGACATCAAGCGACTGCCCGGTGTGGTGAGCCAGGATGCGGTTGAGCTTTTCACGAATAGTCAGGATTTCCCGGGCATGGATTTCGAAGTCCGACGCCTGCCCCTGGAAACCACCCAGCGGCTGGTGAATCATCACGCGTGAATTGGGCAACGCAAAACGCTTGCCCTCGGCACCGCCAGCCAGCAGAAACGCTCCCATGCTGCAGGCCTGACCAATGCACAAGGTGCTTACATTCGGCTTAATGAACTGCATGGTGTCATAGATAGCCATGCCCGCAGTGACCGAACCACCCGGAGAGTTGATGTACAGGTGAATATCCTTGTCCGGGTTTTCCGACTCAAGGAACAGCAACTGCGCGACCACCAGATTGGCCATATAGTCTTCCACCTGCCCCACCAGAAAAATCACCCGCTCCTTGAGCAGACGGGAGTAGATATCGTAGGAGCGCTCGCCGCGGGCCGACTGCTCGACCACTATGGGCACCAGGCCGCCTGCAGCCTGAATTTCCGGGGGGAGCTGATTGAAGCTGTTGTTAATCATGGATTGCCGTCACTCCGTCTCTGGCCGTGCGGTACAGTGCACCAACCCCATGGCCGTGCCTGTCGCTGAAAAACGAGAGCCAGCCCGAAGGCTGGCTCTCTGGTTTACCTGATGGCTACAGGGTTACGCCTGCTCGCCGGCTTCCTCGCCTGCCTGCTCAGCCTCATCGGCCAGCGCCTGCTCGGCCGGCTTGACAGCGTCCTCGTAGGACTTCTGTACGCTGGTTACCTGTGCCTTCTGAAGAACAGTATCCACCACTTGTTCTTCCAGCACAACCGACTGAACCTCGCCCAGCTGCTGCTCATTCTGGTAGTACCAGCTGACCACCTGCTCCGGCTCCTGGTAGGCAGATGCCATTTCTTCAATCATCGCACGGACGCGATCATTGTCCGGCTTGATCTCGTTCTGCTTGACGATTTCAGCCACGATCAGACCCAGGCTGACACGACGCTTGGCTTGCTCTTCGAACAGCTCGGCGGGCAGTTGATCAGGCTGGATATTGGCGCCGCCAAACTGCTGGACGGCCTGGACGCGCAGGCGATCGATCTCGCTGGCAACCAGTGCGGCAGGCACGTCGATACTGTTGGTGTCGAGCAGACCGTCCATGACCTGGGTCTTGACCTTGGTCTTGATCGCACGTGACAGCTCGCGCTCCATGTTCTTGCGTACTTCGGCACGGAAACCATCCAGGTCGCTGTCGCTGACACCGAACAGTTCAAAAAACTCGGCGTCCATCTCCGGCAAAACTGGTGCAGACACAGTATTAACGGTGATTTCAAACTCTGCTTCCTTGCTGGCCAGCTCAAGGTTCTGGTACTCAGCAGGGAAAGTCACCTTGACAGCGCGGGTTTCACCGGCAATGGCGCCGACCAGGCCGTCTTCGAAACCGGGAATCATGCGACCGGAACCCAGCACCAGATCCACGTTCTCGGCAGTGCCGCCCTGGAAGGCCTCACCGTCGATGCGTCCGACAAAATTGATATTGACCTGATCTTCCAGAGCCGCAGCACGCTCAGCCACTTCAAAACGGGTATTTTGCTTGCGCAGAATGTCGAGCATCTTGTCCAGGTCGGCATCGGTCACTTCTGACTCGATACGCTCAACGCTGATGCCGGCAAAATCGGCCAACTGGATTTCCGGATAGACTTCAAAGGTGGCAACGTACTCGAGATCCTTGCCGGCTTCCAACTGACGCGGCTCAACATTGGGAGCGCCTGCCGGATTGAGCTTTTCCTGCATGATGGCTTCGTAGAAGGAAGACTGGATCACTTCACCAATCACTTCCTGACGAGCCGAGTCACCAAAGCGCTTGCGGATTACGCTCATTGGCACCTTGCCGGGGCGGAAACCATCCACGCGGGCACGGCGGGCAGTCTGCTGCAGGCGCTTGTTGACCTCATTGTCGATACGCTCGGCGGGAACGCCAACGGTCATGCGGCGCTCGAGGCCGGAGGTGGTTTCTACCGAAACTTGCATGGATAGTCCTCGTTGAACAAAGGTTTTATGTTGGTTTTACGATCACCCGGATGCAATAGACAATACCGGTGATCCTTCGCAAAGCCCGACATTCTATTACCTTGCCGAAGATAAGAAAACACCAGAGCCTGCAGATTATCGGCAACACACGGCAAGCACGAAGCCACCTGACCTTCTTAATCAAAAGCCAGGGGCGCTGAAGTATCGGGAAGTTGATGCGGCCGTTACAGCCTTTTTTACTTGAATGGTGCGGACGGAGAGACTCGAACTC
>Ga0194138_10000871_pt1 | contig 14434 bp, 19 predicted proteins | sample TARM_MetaG_T2_14_FD_134022 | JGI IMG/M metagenome (GOLD analysis project Ga0194138, IMG submission 134022) | Freshwater microbial communities from Pennsylvania, USA, analyzing microbe dynamics in response to fracking - TARM_MetaG_T2_14 (version 2) | ecosystem: Environmental > Aquatic >...
AAGTACGACAAGTGCGAGTTCTGGCTTGAGCAAGAATTGGAGCGCGTGCGAGAAGGTCGCCGCGAGCATATCAACAAAAACAACCTGAACAAAGATGACAAGAAAGCAACTGTTTGAAAGCCTACTTGGCGAAGAAGTCGAGTTTCACGTTCCTGACTTTTTAGGTATTAACTCAATTGGAGTTGTCGAGAAAGTCACTGAGCATTACGTGATCATTTCTGGTGCCGTGTACGCACTGCAAGATGTGGAGGTTGAGTGAGATCTCTATCTGAAAGGCGTCATCATGAGCGACGCCACAAAAAGAAGGCTCTTAAGATCGTGAAATCATACGATGGCGTTAATCCAACAAAGAAGCGCGTAGGAATGACTGCCGCAACAAAGTGCAACTGCTCTTGCTGGATGTGCAATAAGCCAAGAAAAGTTTTTGGCGAGCCGTTTACAAGGAGCGAAAGCCTTTCAGGAAACCTAATTGATTACGCAGAAAAAGAATTGCAAGAAAACCTGTGCATAATTGACGATTTTTACGGCAGCCATCCAGAGGATTTGATTTGAAAAATAAACGAAACCTAGTTGTCGGCGGATCGCTTGCAATGGCTATGGTTGCATCAATGACTGCTTATTTCGAGTCGTCAGGAAAGGTAATCACCAAGGCTTATCTTGACCCAGTTGGCATTCCAACAATCTGCGATGGCATAACCAAAGGCGTTTACATTGGCATGGAAGTTACGCCTGAGTGGTGCAGGCTCGCCAAGGAAAAGGAAATCACCAATCACAGCCGACCGCTGAAAGATGTGCCTTATGATTTGAAGGTGCGTGAGAAGGTGGCATTTACCGATTTAGCCTTCAACATTGGTGAGTCTGGATTGGCTAACTCAACCATCATGCGCAAACTGAAATCGGGCGACACTAAAGGCGCTTGCGATGCAATCTTGATGTGGAAGTACGCCAAGATTAACGGCGTTAAAACAGACTGTTCAAAGCAATCAAGCGGATGCCACGGAATATGGATTCGCCGTAATGCAGAGCGCGATGTTTGCCTTGGCACAATCTCTGTTCGTGAAGCTCAGAAGCTATTTGTCAATCTTCCTATTGGCGGTGAACTATGGGAACAAAACTAACCATTCTGGCCGTATCAATCGGCCTTTTTTGTGGCTCGCTGTATGGCGCATACCTGCATGGCCGATCAACAGCTACAACGGAGATTGAGTCAGAGCAAGCAAAGCAGCACAACAAGCAATGGAGTGAGTTGTTTGAGCTGCAAGGCCAGCTAGCAACTCGTGATTTGCAGCTAGCTGAAGAACAACAAAAGAAAGCGCAGGTTCGCACAGTTAAGGTAATCGAGAAAGAGGTTGTCTATCGTGAAAAAATTGAAGATGCTGACACCGCTAAGTGTGTTATTGATAGCGGCGTGCTCCAGCTCATCGACGCAGCCAATGGGGTTGAGCCCTCCCAGTAGTGACCTGCTTATACCACAGCAAGATCCACTACCATTGTGTTGCGACCTGAAAAAACTTCCACGCAATGCTGAGCATAATGGCAAGTTGCTAAACTCAAGCAATGACAAGCTGATTAGGTGGCAAGAGTGGTGGTCAAGCTCAACCAATGCCAGCGCCAACAAGGATAGGGTGAGGAAATAAACAACCAAAGCCGATGCCGAGTTAGTGTCTCAGGCGAATAATTTTAGCCGTGCGTGAAGGCTATGGATTATGGGAAACCTGAATCGCATGATTTGCTGATGGAATACTGCAAAATGAAAAGCCCCTGTGAAGGGGCTTTTTTTTATTGAGAAATCAACGTGGGCAGGTATGGGTTTGCGGCGCTGATTTTGCCGTTGTACCACCCTGTGTTGCCTGGGGAGGCCACCACCCAGTGCACCCGCAATCGCGTCGCGATGAAGTTTGTGTCAGCTCCATCCAACTTGATTGCTTTAGTACCAGTTCTTTCCATCCCTACATAACTGCTCCCAGTGTAGACGGAGTGCGTCCACGAACTGAATCTCCAGCCGGCCCGGTACTTGTCCGCATTAAGCTCAAGCGCACCCTCAAGCTCAGCAAAAACATCGCCGTCCATTACGCCAGTAAGAACCTCAAACTCAGCTCCAACGGGTTTGCTTTGGGCCTGCACCTGAAACGGGCTTACTTTGCCCGCTGCGCCACTGATCGACACGGGGGATGGCTTGGCGCTTCCGACTGCGATTGTGCATTCTTCGATATGCTCATCACTGTTTCCACTGCGCAGCCCGAAACCGCTGTTCAGCCAGCTGAAAGAGTTGGCAAAACTGTTGTTGTGGGTAGTAAGTTTCAGATCTCTAAATCTGATATCACTATTATTGAACAGCCTCTTGCACTGATTTGCTGACACGTTCCCTGCACCGGATACCCCAGTCAAAACAAAATCGAGCAAGTCCAGATTGCTGTTTTCTAGCTCAAGCGTTGCCGTACCCAATGACAGCAGGAACACCCCATTGCTAAGGAATCCGTTTGACGTGTTGATGATTTTTCCTGAATGAGTCTTAACCGAGCTGTTCTTAAAGCGCAAAACGGCGTTGTCGTGAGGGGAGTTAAAGAACCACGAGCTGTAAACATCCCCAGTTGTGCCGTTTGCAAATCTAAAACCTGATGTGTCCACGGATATGTTATCGAACTCGGTCTCAAGACTTTCGATGCTAAACCCGTTGAAAGCCTTGTACCCATCAGGCACATCCCCTATGACCTTAAAGTTGCATGATGTGAACTTGCACTCACCCTGACGGTTAGCCAGTGCTCCAGCTATAGGCCTATCCAGTGTACTCACGAACCCCTTTATTGTTGAAGCATTGCCCGCCACGGGTTGAAGCGCAGATGCCAGCCACTCCGTGTTGCGATTCAGGAAGAAATCACAAGCGGTGAAATAGTTGTTGTTCTTCAAACCAGCGACGTATTGGTCACTGTACTGCTTGTTGTCTTCCACATCGCGCAACAGGTTATCTGCAAAGACGCACCCGTTAAATGTCATATCACCTATGCCGCCGTGGCGGTCGAAACCTTTTCGGTAGTTTTCGTAGAAGTGAGCGCCACCGACAACAAGTACACGGTCAACGTACTGAGACGCAGATATGCCGTAACCAGTGGCCAATAGACCACGAGTGCCGTTGTGGTAGAACTCACCGCCAGACACAAACAAGCTGTTGCAATATGAGAGCCAGTACCCGGTGCTTGTGTTATCGAAACCGTCTGAGTTTATGATAGAGACTTTTGTTCTTGCCCAGAGCAATTTACCAGCCGCGTCGACACTCATCCCCCTATAATTGCATTTTGTTACGTCAATGCCATTAAATCGCACGCTGTCGCAATCTTGATGATGGGCGAACCACACGGCTCCGTAGTACACGCTGGGGTTGCTTGCTGACGGGTCTGTGCTTCCGTCAATTGTGCCTATCTTCGTTGTGCACTTGGCAGACAAGTCTTCGTATACAACCCGTTTAAACCCGGTCAGGCGCAGCAATACAGAGGCCTGTGCCGGCTGAACATTAACGCCGATGGTGTCTGTGCGCTCCTTAATGAAATCAAGGATCGTGGCGCCTTTCCCAGCACCTTTAAAAACTATCGTGTGGTAACGACTGGTCGCCGTTCTGGCTATTTCAGTTTTAAAACCAAAATGGCCAGCAGGTATATCAATGGTGAGCACACCATCGCTGACAAATCCGTAATCCAGAAGTGCGGCCAGAAGAGGTGAGTTATCGGACGCTGTTATACGTGACTGATCGCTTCCATCGTATAGAGGCGTGCCACTATAATCCGGCACACCAGCGAGCGTGTTTTTAAGGATCTTGCTCTTATCGATAAAGCCCGCCGTGCTGGTTCCAGCCGGATAAGTTCCGGTAGGCCCAGAGAACGACTTCCCTGTCGCCTCATCAAGCGCAACATCGTTGTCGCCAGAAAACGTGAAGCCAGCCTGGAACGACCCACCAACTAGGTTTAACCCTGCTTCTTGATAGCTGCGACGGATTGACTCTCGAACAGTTGGCGCGAGGATGTTATTTGTTACAGGTTTCCAGGCGCCCTCCACAAGGCCACCGCTTGTTTCTGGTGTTGAGTTTGGTGAAATGACCTTTGGGAATGCACCTTGCCATGCATACCAGTTATTATCTCCTGATGGTTCTGGATTGAAAACAGCCTTGTTTCGATCACCAGAAAAAAGAGTTCCGCCAGTAACAAAATCAAATGATGCAGGCTGAAAGCCAGTCTTGCGAATTGACCCTTCTATTGTCTGTCTGTCACGACCAAGCCTATCAGTGAACAAATCAGACATTGAGTTAGAGAACTCATCGAAATTCTTTGCGTTGTCAGACATGTCTCTCACGTCTGCAGATTCAATTGGATTTCCAGTGTTATACCGAGTTGACATCTCTAATCCTCGTTCGTGTTTGTTGTATTATACCATTCGAGCCATGCGTTTAGTCGCAACGGCCAAGTTTCATCTGAGCTATCAAGGCGGCACCATGATTTATCGCTAATCAGTATTGCGCATATCTGCGAACCATCTGCATATCCGAACTCGCATCTGGATCCAGTTGCTTTCGCGACAGACCAAACCGAGTCTCCGAAATCACACATTTATGTATGTCCGCTCGTCGTAGTTGATGCAGGATATTTTAACCGTTCCGTCAGAAGATGGTTGTTTGTCTGTGATGACGTACAAGTCAGCCTCTTTTTCTGCCGTAGTGCGAATAATGAATCGGCTCCCAACTTGGCTGTTAATCTGGTCTGCAACATATGCCCCAGTCATTGGTGATGCGGTTGTGAATGATTGCTCATCCCATGAAACCAACTCAACCCAATCAGTTGTCTGCCCATTAGCTTTTGTGCATGTTGCCCAGTAAATCACTCCGGCCTCAAGGTCGCCAAGCCACGCGCTTGAAGTGTAGGTGTTGCCAGATATCCCGATGACTTCGCCATTCACCACATACTCGTCGGCGTACTCAACGAATCGCACCATGTCTCCGAATCTCGGTATAAATCCGTCATCAACAACGTTGAATGTAACTGACTCGTTTTGGTAAATCAGTTTGTTAAACTCAAGTTTTGCCCTGTGCATCGCCTGAGTTTCGTTACCGCAACCAAGGAATTTAATTTCTTTAGGGTGGAAGCTGTCAGACTCTATAACATTTCCGCCGCTGTCTAATGCAAGATTTATGTAGCGCTTCTTGTTCTTATCGTTTACGTCAACCCACTCAAGCCTAACCCCTGTGTATTGGTCTTTTAGCATGAATGAGTACGTCTTGCTGTATTGGTCATCGGCAAGGTTGTAGGCGTCAAACTGGGCAACAACAATGCTTCGAGTTTCATCCCTGACAAAGAACTCCTTTATTCCGTCATAGCTTGTCTCAATATCAAGCAGGAGGGCCAATGTCTTGACGCGATCCCCTAGTGCTTGGTCTGCGTCGTCAAACGTGATGGAGCACTTTGTAAGCTCGGGATTGATTGCGTAAACCTTATCGTGAATTGCATAAAGTTCGTCAACGTCAATTTCATCAACTGAGCCGCCGCCCATAACGATATAGTTATGCAAAATACCATCAGCAGCAAAATCGCTGGCTCGAAGGTCTGCTGGTATTTCTTTTCTGGTTGCGGAATTCCATCCACGAATAGTTGAGCCATCCCACCAGATCATTTTCCGGCTCGCCATGACGTTGAATTTCATCTCCGTTCCAGTCTCTGCGTTACCTGCTGTTGACTGGATTGTGAGCGTGGTATCTTCTGGATGAACAACGTTTGTTTTAACCCTGACAGCAGATATTGACTCAAGAACTGACTGCGATTCCCTTGAAGAGTTGTTTGTCCTTCTTGCCCTTACTCGGTAGTAACTTAATTGCAGTGACTGTATTTTATATGTGAATGAAAGGTCGTTTGCGGTGTCATCTCTATATATCACAACCTGAGATGCGGCTGAACCGCTTGGGGTTCCTGCGGAGTCACAAGGTTGATATTCAAACTCAATTACCGCATCTCCCTGCAAACCAAGTCTGAACACAGTATTAAACCAAAGTTCGGTACACTCAACAGTTGACAGGAACCAGCCAACATAAAGCGCCTCTGTCTCTGTTATTTTTACATTGCCAGTAAAGTTTATGAATCCAGTGGTCTCGCCCTTAAAATCAGGTGATGACACTGTGAACGTGTCGGTTCCAGAGTCATATGACATGTAAGCGAATGACGCCACATATTCAAATGCCTGTGTGGCACCGAACGAATTTTGCATGGAGTAGTTAAATTTGATAGCCTCTGCGGGTATCTTGTCGTCAACTGTTCTTCCGTTAAACCATGCCCCAAGCTGACCGCCACCGCCTGACGACGGAGGAATGCTGGGCGTTGGGTTGCTATAAACAACGGTAAACAGCAGGGATCCACTCAACGTAGTGCTAACAGTTGGCGAGTCATATGTTGGAGCTGATGGGTCTGTCTCGACTTCATTCACGCCTTTCAGCTCTGTGCCGGATGAGTCAATTTCAGGGAATGAGAACTGCTCGCGAACGATAGGATTCACCTCGCCAGGCTGATAGACGGTGTAGGTCGATCCTTGGAATGTTGCAAGCGCGGAATCAGAGAACCTGAATTGAGTGAGGTCGTAATACCCAAGCCCGATATTGAAATAGTGCGTCAAAACCTTTTTGTTGTTTACGTATTCCAGCAAAGCCTCTCCGATCAAATCTGGATACGCCCTCACCTTTCCGTAGATGTCAGGTCTCTGGCTGTAAAGGCGAGCCGTGTTTGTCTGGCCTGTGAACTCTGTGTTTCCAGAGGATTTTCCAGACCTGTCGCTAATATTGCCCATCGCCCTGCGGGCCAAGATGAACGATGCGGCTGCGGCAACAACAGACACCACAAGAGATACAATTAGGGATTCAGCTTGCGGCCTTACGCATATGGTAACAGTGTCGCCATCATTAGGCCTTGCATTGCAATCGAACTTGCGATTCTTGATTCGCTTGCCGTTGAGATTGATGGTGGTGAAATCAGGATCTAAAAGTTGTGGATGGGCCGAAAGAATGTTTTCAGCCCATGTTTTTGAGGTGTCAAGCTGTCGGCGAATCTTCTTGAGCGGTGTGTCGATTATCAACATTTCGATAGAATTCCAGTCTATGGCGTCTGATTATTCCTATTCTATCGCATTGCACCCTTGTGTGTCTGGCGTGAAGGATTAGCTCTCCACCGCCAACAACAATACCAACGTGGCGCGGCTCTCCTAGTTGGTCGAATGCCATGAACACAACGCCAGCGTCTTTTTTATCGCAAGGCTCCCACGCCTCAGACTGAATCTCGCGCTCGAATCCGCCAGCAATGTCATCATCGTGGTGATCATCAAGCTCAACGCCAAGCACATCACGATAGTAGCGCACAACAAGAGCCCAGCAGTCGATGCCGGATTCATCGCTACCTCTAACGCGATATGGCTTGCCAACCCAGTGGCCAATGAACTCGGTCTCTGTCACACCCCCTCCAATCCACTCCACTCGTCGATTCGGTATATGCGAGAAACGCCTCTAGTCATAATATTGATACGCTCAACCTTAAAAGTGACACTATCAACCGACATTGAGACGCCTTCATTGCTCAAATCCAGCTCATAGCTGAACATCGGTGTTGTCAGGTCTGCGTCAGACCAGTGAGACATAACAACCTTCACGGGCTCCTTGATGCGCATGAATGGCGGAATGCTACGAATGGTGCGCTGCACGATGTCGCCAACCACAGGGCGAGCCATTGAGAAGCTGGCTTCCGGCTGTGACTCGCCATCTATCTTCGGATATTGCACCTCTACATAGCATGGCTGGTACTCGTTACCAAGCAAGGTAATCTGGTCGTACTGGTTCGCCACAATGCGGATGGTGTCAATAGATGGGTGGCTAAACTCGATGGTGTCAAACTCAAGTACGGGCGCCTTGGTTGTCCATATCGTTGCGTTATCTGGCATTACGCCTCCGGTAGTTGCTGGTTCATGACCAAATCAAACAGGCTGCGCTGCGCGAAGAATTCAGAGCTAACCAAATCTTCATGGTCAAACCACCATTGCGGAATCGGCACTTTGCGAGCGATTGCTGTTGCTTGGTATGAGAATACGTTATGCGCCTCTTGCGTCTGCGAGAATGTATCCGGCGTTAGCTGTAGAGTGTGCAGCAGTTTGCCGAACTCGGTATCTATCTCAAGCCGAAACTGATTGCGGCCCATCGCTAGACCGCTGGCGCTCATGCTGTAAAACCAAGTCTGAAACTGTGCAGCTTGGTCTCTTGTCATTCGCCAAGTCAGGTCATAGGTCACTGGCGCGTCATTGTTCAGCCGTTTTACGTATCCAGGCCCTCGCAACGGCTGAACAAGCTGGAATGTCTGCGCCTGAGTGCGGCTGATGCTGATGAGCGGCTTTGGCACTTGGCTTGGGTAATCTACGATTGCCATGATGAATCCTCGTTTGTTGCTGACATTTTACCACGCATCACTGAGCCTTCCATTTCGTGGCAGTCGAGGATGCCAATGCCCTACCAACGCCGCCTCGACGCTGACTTATCTGTTTTGCCACCTCTCCGATAATCACATCAAGCTGCTTGCCATCCATCGACGTTTTGGTCTGCACATTCTCGCCAGAGTAGTTGTGCACCTGAACGTTTTGGCTGAAACCACCTCCGCCGATTTGGTCGTTTGGAATTACTTTCCCGCCGTCACCTGGAATCATGAAGTTTTTGCCGCCGGACTGGAAAATCTCAGGTGCTCCACCCTCACCAACCCGGTACATCTTGCCAGCATCCACTGGCCCGCCGAACTCGCGAGCGCCAGCAAGAGGGGCCATTGCAATGGCTGGGGTACCTAAAGCCTGAGCTGTTGCAGCAGCAGCGCCAGCGGCGGCTGGAGCCAGCGCAGGCCCCACGATTGGAATTGCCGCTGTAGCGGCAAACGCCGCCTGAGCCGCCAATGCGGTTTGCATTCCAACCTGAGCTGTTACAGCGGCGGTCATTGCAGCACCCTTTGTGGCATTCATAGCCTGCTCTGCGGCGAATGCGGAGCTGGCGACGACTTGGTTTTTGACGTACTGCAAGCCAATCTCAACAAGCGCACCAATTGCTTGATTCATTATCACGTTGGCAAAATTCTGGATGGCCTCAGTTGCCGACATGGTGCCAGACAGCAAGCCGGATATTGCATTTGTGGACGCCTGACCAAACGCATCAATGCTGTTCATCAGGAATTCGTTAGCCTCAGATTGCGCCTTGAAATCCTCGATGACTGCTGCCTGCCTTGCTTCTTGATATTGCCTTTCAAGTGCCGCCTTTGTCGCCTGATAACTCTCATCCAGCTTTCCAGCCTGCTGATAATAGGCATCCAGCTTTGCCAAATCCTCCTTGTACTTGGCATCAACATCCTCAGTTTTTATGACTGAACGCTTAACGCCTTCAAAGTCTTGGTTTATTTTGTTTCTTTCTGATTCAGCTTTTTGCTGCTTTCTTATTTGCTCTTCTAGCTTTTTCTGCGCAAGAATCTGCTCTGCAAGAGCGCTTATTTGCTCCTTGCTTGCCTGCTTGTTTAGCTGCTGCTGCGCCACCAGTCGAGCTGATTCTATGCTGTATCTTGACGTTGCGCCTGACGCCTCATCTGTGCCAGCCTTAAGGTTTGCCAGCTCAAGCCTAAGCTGCTCTGTTTTCAGCTTCGCATCTGCAATTGCGTCGGCGTTTTGCTCTCTTGCTTTAGCTGCCTTCTTGGATGCGCTTTCGGCCTCCTTGTCCGCCTTCGCTGTCTCTTTGATGTTTTTAAGGTAATCTGGCTGCTCCTTTTTCTCTTCAGGCGCTTTAGTCCTTTTCTTGGCGTTAGCTTCGTCTTGGTCTGCTATCTCGCCAAGCAACTCAAGCCTTCTTTCCTCTATCTGTTGAAGTCTGACCTCTGCCTTTGCAGCATCTCCAGCAAGCCTGCCCCTTACTGACAGGTCTCCGTTGTTGAATGCTGAAACTGTTTCGTTTAGCTTCTTCTCTTCAATCTCTAGCTTTCTAAGCTCCTCGTTCGCTCTAATGATTGGAGTCGAATCCATATCAAGCACAACTTGGTCGATCCCTTTTGATAGCACATCAAGGAACCTTGCTAGGTTTTTAGAGGCCCCAATAGCAGAGTCTACACGGCTGATTGCGTCACCAAACGAGTTCAAAAGCGCATTGCTTGCCTGCGCAACAGTGCGCGGCATCTTCTCAAACTCGCCATTTACGTCGCCTACTTGCGAGTAGATAGCGCCAAGCACTTTCTTGCTTGTCAGCTCGCCAGCAAGCATCTGCGCACGCAGTTCACTGAATGGAATGCCAAGACCAGCAGCAATCTGGCGGCCAAGCTCCGGCATCTGCTCGATGATTGAGTTGAACTCTTCTGCTCGCAGCGTCCCGCCGGAAATTGCCTGACCCAACTGACGTAAGGCGTTTGACATCTCTTCTGCGCTTGAACCACCGACTACGCCAATTTTTTGCAGCGTTTCAACAAGAGTTTGCACATCACCTGATGTAGCGCCAAACTCTTTAAGTGTTGCGGTCAACCCCTCCCACAGCTTGACTGTATCGGCAACGCTTGAGCCAGTCTTGTTAGCAATGGCAACAAGGTTATCGAAGTTCTGCGCGGCGGTTGCTGCATCTTCAGAAAGTCGAGTGACGCGAGAGCGAAGCAGGTTGAAGCCTTCTGATAGCTTTTGAAGTGCAGCCAACTGCTGGACGCTGATTGCCGCAGCAACTGCAACGCCAACCTTTGTCATTGCCGTTGAAAGTTTGCCAGAAGCGGCGGCAGTGCTATTCATTTTGTTTTCCAAGCTAACCATCTGCTTTTCGGCTCGCTTGGTGTCGGTGATCATCCTTGCCGTATCGACATCAACGGTATAAATCAACTCGCCTGCGCTAGTAGCCATTATTTAGCCCCTTTCTTTTTCTCGATGTCGCGCATTAGCGCCATGTAAGTTTCTTTGTTCATGATGTCGCGATCTGGTTTCTTGGCGTCTGGATATGCTTGGTCAATCAGGCGCTGGAAGCGGGTCATGGTTAGCCGTTCTGCCTCTGCAAGCGGCAGCTTTAACGCCGTGCGGGCTAGGTCGATGAACTCTGCCGGATTCCACTGCGGCACGTAGTCGCCACCGCCTTCTGATTTTTTGGTGCCAATCATGCCGTGTTTGAGCAGCGAGCGAGCCAGCGCGATGATGTTTTCAGTTGGCATCTTGCCTACCTGGTAGAGAATCTTGGTGCCGTGGTAGTTAGGAGTGAACCCACCTAGCAGCCTGACAAGTCCTCCATCATCTTCACCCTCATAGCACGAATACAGAATGGGAAGCGCGGCCTGCAAAACTGACTTGTGCGCAAGCTCCATCAGGCGCGGCATGAACGCGCTAGGGCACTCTCGCAGCATTCCGTCATACGATGCGCCGTACAGGTCTCCGAAGACGCTCACAATCTCGCTAGGTGAGCCTATGCGTGACAGGTTTTTGAAGCTAGGACGGAATACCCACTCCGTCACCTCTCCGGTGGCCGTGTCTATGTGCTCCACCATGCAATCGCCAGACGTTGTATCTATCATGAATCCTCCTGTGATTGCATGATTTTACCACGTTGGGCTTGACGGCTATCTCACGATGAGTTGTAATAGTTTCATCTTAACAAAGGAGAATGAAATGAAAGAATACCTGAAGATGAGCAAGCATTTCTCTGGTGATGTAACAATTGACTACAATGGCAATATCTGTGATGAAAGGAGCTTTTTCGGAAGCACTGACATTGCAGAGGATTATTACGATCACGTATGCCACGCCATCAACTCGCACGATGAGCTTGTTAGCAAGCTGGATATTGCGGAGTCAACTATTTATGAGGTTGAGCGCGTGCTGTCTGAAATGCAGCGAAATGGGGCTTTTGGGCTGGATGATGTTATCGCAGAGGTTGAGTGCTGCATAAAAAGGCTGTCTCAATAAAAAAAGGGGCGTAAAGCCCCTTTCTCATGCGTTGAGCACTGCCAGCTTCAACCCGACAGCGCCAGTGATTTATACGACACCTTCAAAAAATGCTCTGCGATAGTTTACGTTCAGCACTCTGAGAATGCGCCGTCCTGAGCAAGTCTAATTGAACTGATGGCAGCCATTATGCGCCATCCAGCTCATTCATTATCATGAACTCAAACGAGTATGTCCCGCCATTATCATAAGGATCACCTCGCTCCCAGTTTGTTGCCAAACCAAAGATATATCGAGTGCCCTCAAGAGGGGTTTCGTACTTAATCCACAGGTAAGGCTCGCCACCTTGGTCAACAGGATCTGGGAAGTCAATTGCCTTGCCAAGGTCTTTCAGGTTGTATGCGGCATCGTCATACGCAATACCGTCAACGGAAAGAGTTTTCTCTTTGAATGTGACGATTGACTGCTGGTTATATTGAGGACTGTCACTAGTGGTAACATCTGCGGTAGTCCAGCTTGATGTTTTGGTTTTACCGCGAGTTGCACCGATGTGCAGGTATGTTTTGGCTGACACTGTAGCCAAGTTGTCATTAATGTCGTCCGCCTTAGCTAGGCAGAATGATACCTTTGCTGCGCGGCCTGCCTTTACGCCCATGTTTTAACCCTCTTTGTTTGCCAATATTCGTAAATTGATTTGGCAGTATGGCCTGCCGTCTTCGGTTCGCGCCGTGATTGAGATATCACTCACTGGCACCATCAGGAAGTTGTGGCCTTGGCTGTAACTGTCCTGCATGGCCTTGATTATACCATTTGCGCGGTCAACAACGCCGTTTGCGACCTGGTGCGCTTCGGCCTTCTGGCCGATGATGAGCAGGCGAGCGAATGGAGAGCGGAATTCACCATTAACAGGCTGCCCGCCATCCGGTTGAATCACGATGAATCTATCAGTGGTGATGGTCGAATCTTTCCACTCGTAAGGCTGCACCTTGTAGCCAGTAACAAGGTTATTTGCAATCAGCCATGCGCGTATGTCGTCGATGTATTTCATATCTTCATAACTCCAGCGATTGCCGATTGCATGTCATCGCGTGATTCCTCGGCGGATTTGGCTAGCCACTGGTCAATGGCGTCTGGCCGCTTCCAGTTAACGCCTACCATCGCATGTACAGCAGCCGCATATGACTGGTGAAACTTCAGTGTTGCGCTAGCCACTGTGCCGGATTGTTTCAGCTCGATAGAGCGGTTGTTTGCCAATGCTGATGTATCAATAGGGACGTTTGTCGCCTGATAAGCATCAAGCACTGTCGCGGCTGCATAAACTGCGCGGCCAGCTTTCTGGTCAATCTCTGCGATCACCTTCGGCATGTTGTTGATAAATTTCGCCTTCTTGATAGCCATCAGACGTAAACCTTGTTCAGGTCGGATGAACCAAGCGCATCAGCAGGAACCAGGCCAACGCCAATTACAACGGATGCACCAGCCGCGATCGGGTCAATCCATGTTGATTCACCAAACGCGATGTATGACCCGTTGGTTACTGGCGTCAGCTCATCAGACAGATACATGGCCTTAGCTGCAACCTCCTCGCCTCGCTCGTTGCGAATCAGCTTGAAATCCCTCTTGTACCAGCATCTGGCAACTACTGGCGATGAATAGGTATCTTGACCAGTCCAGTCGTCGTGACCAGTCTTGAGCCAGTACGTGCATTTCAGCGTCATGAAATCTGCACCGATGAAATCAAGAGCCAAGGCGCGACCTCCACATTTCAGCTAGCTGGTGATAGTTGTACGCCGTTTCGCCATCCTTGGCTTCGTCGCGCTTGCGCTCACACCATTCAACGACCTTATTCATAGCAGCCGCCAACAGTCATAATGAACGCACTTCCGCCGCCTTGAGCTGGGATATCGACGATACCATCAAGATCTGCCTCGCTAATGCGAATCGACAGCCAATCATAGGTATCTTCAAGAGTGCCGTACTTGTACGATTTGCTGAGAACGTCGACGCTCTGCGATGCAGTCTGGCGGACGCCATTGATTGATTGCAGCGCTACCAAGTACAGCTTGATTTGGCGAATCTTGGCGTCGCTGTAACCTGCGGCAGCGAATGCAGCGTCATAGCCATCAGCAACTTCGATAAATGCGTCAAACTCAATCTGAGTTAGCGGCTCAAAACCAAGCTTGGTGATAAATTGCGCCGCTTCTTGCTGGGTGATGGTAGCCATTACTCGGCCTCTTGGCGCTTATTGTATTGGCGCTTTGGCTTATCAGCGGCAACTTCTGGGGTGGCAACTTCGAGCTTCGCCTCTTCAATCTCAACTGCGACAGGCTTCAGCATGTCACTGAGTTGCTCAGTAACAATCTCATCACCTGCCTTCATCCCGCCGAAATCTTGAGTTAGTTTGTAACGTGGCATTGAGTAATCTCCAAAACAAAAGGGGCCTAAGCCCCTTCATAATAACACACTGAATCAGCCGTTAGGCGACCACAGAGAAGTTGAACAC
>Ga0194138_10000874_pt1 | contig 14402 bp, 11 predicted proteins | sample TARM_MetaG_T2_14_FD_134022 | JGI IMG/M metagenome (GOLD analysis project Ga0194138, IMG submission 134022) | Freshwater microbial communities from Pennsylvania, USA, analyzing microbe dynamics in response to fracking - TARM_MetaG_T2_14 (version 2) | ecosystem: Environmental > Aquatic >...
GGCAAGGATTGTAAGTAAAATCGCTATGCCATCCGCAATAGGTGTTGCTAGCCAAACGCCTGTTAGTCCTAAAAATTTAGGCAAGATAATGACGACAGGTAGCAAAATGACGAACTGTCTAAGCGACCCTAAAACAACAGCATAACGTCCTTTGGCAATAGACTGGAAAAACCCTATGCCTAGTAAATTGATGCTGAGTAATGGCAACATGAGTATGAATAGTTGAAGGCCTCGTGCGGCAACAGAAACAGTACTCGACTGTGCATCTAGGAACATGCTTACAAAGAAATCGGGAAAAAGCTGCAATACGATAAAGACAAAGGTCGAAAAAATAGTGCCAACAGCTAGCCCAAGCTTAAGAGCCGCTTTTACCCTTTCTGGAGAATTTGCACCATAGTTATAACCAATGATAGGTTGTAAACCCTGCTGTAATCCCATGATAGGCATGATAAAGAGGGTAAACAAGCTGTTGATGGCCCCCATAGAGGTAATCGCACTAACACCGCCATATAATGCAAGGCCGCGATTGATAAAAATCATTGAAACACTCGTCCCAAGTTGTGCAATAAAAGTTGAAAAGCCAATCACGACAATCTCATTTAAGATTGACCATTTGGGTATGAAATAAGCGCGTTTAAAACGAAGGGCACTGTTACCGCTGAGGTAATAGCGAACAAGGAATAAAAGCCCTACGAATTGTCCAGAAATAGTGGCAATGGCAGCCCCTTGTACACCCCAGTTAAAGCGAATGATAAAGAGATAGTCTAAAACAATATTGGTAATGGCAGATAAGAGCATGGTCATCATAGAGAGCATAGGATGCCCTTCAGTACGTACGGCGCCATTGAGTGAAAAAGCCCACATCTGAAAGATAAAACCAAGTAAAATAATATTCATATAATCAGTAGCGTACCCTAAAATATCTTGTGTTGCCCCGAATAAAAGTAAAATGGCGTCGAGGTTGAAGAAAATGGTAACAAGAGTAATCATTGTAATCAAAGAGCCTAGCGAAAGCATATTGCCAAAGACATTGCTAACGGCATCAAAATCTTTACGTCCAAAGTGTATACTCATGAGGGCACTTCCCCCAATTCCTACGAGTCCTGCAAAAGCAAAAATAATCATCATAATTGGAAAAGATATTGTTAAGCCTGCAAGGGCATTTTCACCGACGAAGTTACCAATGAAAATTCGGTCGACAATATTGTATATAGCATTGACGAGCATTGCAATAACCGCAGGAATGGAAAACTGTGCCAATAGTTTTGGAATGGGTAGTGTCCCCATAATCGTTGTCTTTTGTTGTGCATAATCTTTTTCTTGATCAGTATCTGGTATCTTTTTTTTATTTGTTGTCAAAGTGTTACCTCTTTCTAAGGATAAGAATGTGTGTAAGTGAATAGTTAGATATCTAACTATAATGAATAAGATAACACACCTAAAAAACGAAGTCAATCTTAAAGTAAAAACATTCACATATTATTCATAATAGGTGGGAGAAGTTCTAAATTGCAGGAGGGGGTCACATACGTGGGAGAGATTGAGAAATCTGTTTAAAGACCCTTGTCATCATTGTTGAAATAAGGGTATATAGTGATTAGATAAGAGGATAAATCACGGTGAATACACGTACTCTTTAAAGACAATAAACATAAGAAGGAGGTATAGTTCAATGAAAAGAAAAATAATTCTTAATCTTGCAATGAGCCTAGATGGGTTTATAGCGGATGTCGAAGGAAAATATGAATGGATTACAGGTGATGGTTCACATGAGTGTGACACTAAAGAAGCTTTTACATTTGATACCTTTTTAGACCATGTCGATACAATAGTGATGGGAAGGAAAGCTTTTGAAGTGTGTGATCCTAAACTATTCAAGGATCAACATATCATCGTGGCCACATCAGGCGTCAGAAAAGATTTAGAACATGTCTGCTTTATCGCTGAAGACCCTGTCAGACATGTTAACAAACTGCTTGAAGCTACGGGAAAAGATATCTGGATTTTTGGAGGAGGCATCTTGGCAGATGCATTTATTAAAGCGGATATGATTGATGAATATATCATTGGTATAATTCCAGTCATCCTTGGAGAGGGGATTCCTCTCTTCTTAGGGTCACATGATCCAAGGCATCTTCACCTCAAACGCTACTATATGCAAGAGGGCATTGCAATTCTACAATATACAAGGCGGCAAACAGAGATGACCGAGGGAGCCTAAACGCTCAGATGAAAAGACCTTTAGTAGATTGTTTTCCCAAAGAGCCATTTTTACTTAAAAGTCTAAAGAGAGGATACTGTAAAGGTATTGTCTGATGAAAGGATTACCATTAGAGATTCCTTCTATACGCCAGTCGTGATTAGTCATCAGCACATAAACTCAAATCATCTACTGTGAGCGCAATGGAAAAGCGATAGCCTTTGCCAACCCTCTCAGGTTGTAGACACGAAAGTTCTGTATAGGGATGGTCAAAGAGCATGAGCTCGGCATCACCTTCCCAGATTGTTGAGACGGAGACATCTCTTGATTTTAGTTTTACAAGTTCATCAAATTTTGGTTTAGCCTGTTCAGATTTAATGAGTTCTGGAAAATAACGGTTTAACATAGCGCCTGAAAACGTAGGGGTTGGAAGCGCCTTTGTGATGTTTTGAAGCTTAATTTTTGCAGTGGCGAGCTGTCTGTGGTTAGCAAAAAGTGTTGCGCCATGTTCTGTGCCCTGCGCAAGTGAGACGCCTGCTTTTGAAGGCAAATCATAGCACCTTGTCAAGAAGGTTTCACCGAGCTGTTTTGGCCAGCCTTGAATGAGACCGCGCATGAGGGAACGATCTTGATCAACCCAAATAAAAGGACAGTAGGCAACCGTTTCGCCCTTATAGGATGCAGATATTAAAAAAATGGTTTCACGGTATTGGCTATAAGCTGGGTCTAAGTATTCTCTCCCCTCGTCACTAGCGTACTGCCATTCGATAAAATAGACACAGCAGTGGTTGTTAACGGGTTTTAACCCCTTAGGGAGTAGACCTTTTACAGCATCAAATGATGCTTCAAAAGTAACTGCCATGACATCGCCAACATAATGCCAAGGGGGACTTGGGACGATGCTTGAAACGCCGGATACTGTACGTGGATGTGTATAACCTTTTAGCATTTGAACCTCCTTAAATATAGTCTAAAAAATGATCGGGTACTAACCCAAAACAAAAACTGATATAATGAAGCATATCGAATAGCCACCGTATTGGCTTGTACAAAATTGCATGACAAGGCCTTTAATATGAGGTCACCATGCAAGAACTTTGAGCAATACAGGGTGAACAAATAGGATGTTCTAAACAATAAGAGGCCAACAAAGAGAAGGATGAGACAAGATGTATCAAGGTTCCCACCCACAGGCAGGTTATAAAATTACATACTACAAAAGTGGCGACACAGAGATCAAAGGTTGTCGTGGACATGCTTTTGCTACAAAGTCTCACCTTCATGATGAACTTTCGATTGGTATTATCACAGAAGGACAGACGAGCTTGGAGATTGCAGGAAAACCTTATACGTTTGAAGCAGGTGAAGCAGTTGTCATCTATCCTGGTACAAGTCATCTTTGCAAGCCGAAGTCAAACCATATCTTTGAGTTTGTCATGGTCTATAGAAAGTCTCATAGCCCTAACATGGGTTTTGGAAGATTAAAGCTGTCTAAAGATACAATGGCGCAGGTGACATTAATACTTAGGGCTATCCTAGAAGAGCAAGTGTGCGAAAAACAGATACACGTTTTAAAAGGAATTGTAAACCATATCATGGAGGCTTTATCAGAAGAGGTCATATTATTGCCGAGTCAACCTGTCCGAGAGATGGAACGTTTCATAGCCCAACACGCAGATGAGGTCTTATCGCTAAACATGATTAGCAAAAGATTTCATACAGATCAGTATGCAATGATAAGAGCGTTTAAAGGAATGATCAATACAACGCCAAGTGCTTACAAACAGCAGATCAGGCTGTCTAAAGCAAAAGCTATGTTGCAGACAGATTTATCCATTGTCGATGTGACTTATGCATTGGGGTATTACGACCAATCTCATTTTGTCAGACAGTTTAAAGCCGTGTATGGTCTAGCTCCTAGTAGATATAAACAAAAATTGACTATAAGCTCACAGAAATAGTTTCATTGCATCTTGCACCAGACATGGAAACATGGTAAAGTGTATATACCGACAAACGGTATGATATACCGCATAACGGTATATATGAAATAATTTTAAGGCTTACAAAAAACATACAAACACGGTATAATTAGTTTAGATTAATGGTGATGGAGGATGCGATGGTATATAAGGATTTTGATTCACTTATCAAAAAAGTAAAAGATTTTGAAGTCGTAAAAAAAGTAGTTGTCATTTGTGCACATGACAGTCACACACTTGAAGCTGTCTTCAAAGGTGTAGCGGAAAATATTGTGTCTCCAATTCTCATTGGAGACAAACTTAAAATTGAGGCTATTTTAACAGAGATGGCAGTCACTATTGATCCTGCCCTCATCTTTGATGTTGAAAATGATACAGAGGCGGCTAGCCTTGGTGTTGAAATGATTCGCGAAGGTAAAGCGGATTTTATTATGAAAGGTAAAATAAATACAGCTGACTTATTAAAAGCAGTGGTCAACAAAGAAAAAGGTCTTAGAACGGGTAGTGTGATGTCGGTAGTAGCCCTTCACGAAGTACCTGGCTATCACAAACTCTTGTGTATCACTGACGGTGGTATGATGATGTATCCAAACCTTGACGAAAAAAAACAGGTTCTAGAGAATGCTGTTACGACGTTTAATAATATGGGCTATGAAAATCCTAAGGTAGCGGTTTTAGCAGCGGTAGAAGTCGTTAATCCTAAAATGCCTGAAACTGTTGATGCAGATGCGCTAAAGCAGATGAATTTAAGCGGCGAAATCAAAAATTGTACCGTAGAGGGGCCTATTTCATATGATTTAACGATGAGCAAAGAATCTGCTAATATAAAGGGCTTTAAGAGTGATGTATGTGGTGATGCGGATATTCTGTTAGTGCCTAACATAACCGTTGGAAATATTTTATCAAAAGCTATCGTTTACTCTGCGGGTGCAAAAATGGCAGGTTTTATAGTAGGTGCAAAAGTACCGATAGTGCTTACATCTCGCGGTGCAACCACTGAGGAAAAATACTTATCTTTGGTATTGTCGGCATCAGCTGTAAAGTAAAGTGACCAGTTATTTAAAGATCAGATTATCATTGTTGGATATGTCAATATAAAATGGGGGGATCATATGGCACATTATATTTTAGCAATCAATCCAGGGTCTACATCGACTAAGATTGCATTGTTTGAAGACGAAAAAGAACTTTTCTGTGAAACATTAGATCATAGTATTGAAGAACTAGCAAAGTACGACCATGTACAAGAGCAGTTCAAAATGCGCAAAGCGGTTGTGGTAAAAGCGCTTGAGGAAAAAGAATTTGACATTCAGAAGTTATCTGCCGTTGTAGGACGAGGAGGTATGCTACCACCTGTAAAATCAGGCGCTTACCGCGTCAATGAAAAAATGGTGGATTTTTTGGCCAATAGACCTGTGATAGAGCACGCTTCTAATTTAGGAGCCCTTATTGCCTATGAGCTCGCGGAATCAGTAAACATTCCGTCGTATATTTATGACTCGGTTCGCGTAGATGAATTAAAACCAATTGCAAGGGTGTCGGGTATGCCTGAAGTGCCTAGAACAAGTACTGTTCACGCTCTTAACTCAAGAGCAATGGCAATGAAAGCGGCTCAAATGCATGGCAAAAAGTATACGGATGTAAATTGTATTGTCGCACATCTTGGCGGTGGGATATCACTAAGTGTTCATGAAAAAGGACAGATGGTCGATATCATGAGTGATGATGAAGGACCTTTTTCACCAGAGAGATCCGGCCGTGTACCGTGTAAGCCCCTTATTGATCTTTGTTTTTCTGGCAAATACGACCATAGGACACTTGGGAAAATGTTAAGAGGTAATGGTGGACTCAAAGCCTATCTTAATACCGTTGATGCAAGAGATGTAGAAAAAATGATTGAAGAAGGCAATGAAGATGCCAAATTAATTTATGAAGCAATGGCTTATCAAGTAGCCAAAGGCATCGGTGAATTGGCAACAGTTGTGAGTGGCAATGTAGATTTTATTGTGTTGACAGGTGGTATTGCCTATTCAAAAATGTTGACAGGATGGATTATCAAACGTGTTGAATTTATTGCGCCAATAGCATTATTACCTGGTGAAAATGAGATGGTTTCTCTTGCAGGAGGAGCACTTCGCGTTTTAAAAGGTATTGAGGATGCACGTGAATATGAATAAGTAGTATTGACAGCAAAAAGAGAAAATACCAGACCAAGAGTCTGGTATTTTTTATGCCAAAAATAAAGGTATGGCAGAATTTTGGCAAATATGTTATGATGATTTTTGAAATAAAAAGAGGAGAATATAATGGCCGATATAAAATCGAGATTAGGATATATCATGTCGCTCTTAGGTGTCACAGGAAAGACGTTGGCGCTAGAAGTTGGCATTGATATGACAACCGTTAGCAAGTGGAAAAATGGACAGAGAAAGTTAAAAACACGATCAAAACATGCTGAAAAATTGGCTGAATATTTTTTAAGTGAATCATTTACATATCAAAGAAATCAAATATTAACCCTTTTGACATCATCAGATTTTGAAACAACCTGTATGGATGACAATGAACTTGTTAAAGCGCTTGCCTTATGGATGACGGAAGATACCACATTATATCCAACGCTTGAAAATGCAACGGAAGACAAAGAAGATGCTGAAGTGGTGATTCGTATTTACAAAGGATATGATGGCTGGAAAGAAGCCATGGAGGTCTTTTGGGGGAAAATTATTAGTTTGCCCGCAGGGCAACACATCTATCTCGGTGATTTTGGTGATATTGAATGGGATCTTGTCGATTCTAACATGATGAAATATATGATTGACAACATGTTAAAAGTCATCAGTTTGGGGCATAAAATTACTATTATTGACTACATGACCAACACGTATAAACCCTATGTTGTTATATTGAGGTGGCTACAAGTCTATTTATCGCCTAATGTGGAGGTCCGCTATATCTACAAACAGGAAGAAGCTTATTTTAACGAAGCGATTTACGTTGTGGAAGGGCATATGGCGGTGGTTGGTATGAACATCGAAAAAAGTCATGGCGATCATGTGACCATGATTCACCAAGATGAGACAAGTAGTATGTTCTTTGAGAAAGCGATTAAAGTTTTTTATGATCGATCTCATCAGCTCATTGAGGTGACGGGTTTAAAGGACCCGTCAAATATTCTGAAAGTCATGGCAGATCATTTTAAAGAGAAGCAAACGACTTATATGATCAATCCCATGCCTACCTTCAGAAATATGCCCATAGACTTATTGAAACGTATCCTCGATGACAACGATGTTCCGCCTTATATTCAAGAAATGTGTCTTGAGGCCAATAGAAAAAGACGAGAACTTCGGAATAGATGTCGATACGTTCAGATTTACAATCTTGATGCTCTGGAGGCTGCTGTAGCAAAGCCTTTTGTCATCGACTACGATTTATCTATTATTGTTGGGAAAGAAATCAAGATAAAACAGCATTTGTTCAGAGAACACCTTGAATACTTAACCACAATATCCAACAGTGATCACTATACCATGGTACTTGTCTCATTTGATAATTTAAAACTTAATGTAGACCAAAGTTCCATTTGCGTACAAGATGACAGTATTGTCATAGCATGGCACCCAGAAAAATTCGAACGCGCAATCTACTGCAAAGAATTAACGGTCATAGGGGAGTATTTTCATTACTTAAAAGAAATATGGCACCAGATCCCCCCTATTTCAAAAAGTGATCCATGGCGTCAGAAACAACTGAGTCGCTTGCTTGACCATTAACGATTAGCGCTTCTACTTCAAGATAGGTTTGAACTAGCATGAAAGCTTGATTCCACAAGAACAAGGTCATTTAGACCTTGTTTTTATTATACAGAATACGCCAAACAAACGCCAATATATTACTGTCTAATACATATTGACAAATAGTTGGCTATTCTTGTATAATCAGATCAGTTAAATATTGAAAGTGTTATGGGGCTAGTCCAGAGAAAATAACAATAGCAGTTTTGCCAAACAAATGCCAATATATTGTTTTAAAATGTATATTGACAAAATATAGACTTTAGAGTTATAATCATAACCAAATTAAAGAGCACAGAGACAAAGGCGTTGTATCTAATTAAAGATGCAGCGCCTTTTGCTTTTGTACTCTGTATAGTCGAGAGGAGAGTTTGGTATGAATCGTACAGGGAAATTAGGATTGGGAAGCGCAGTTGCTGTGTGTGTAGGTCTTATAGTGGCAACAAGTTGTTTATTATCATTAGGTTTAGGCGTGGGGTTATCAGGTAAAGCCTTTATATTGCCATTATTAGTCGTAGTATTTTTAAACGCCTTTATTGCAATCTCATTTGCAGAGTTACATCAATTGATGCCAAATGTAGACGGTGGCGTTGGACAGTATTCGCTGGTTGGTATGGGGCCTGTAGCCTCAATGATTTCTAATATTGCAGCGTATGTTATTACCATGATTTTTGCCTCAGCAGTTGAAGCGGCAATGTGTGGCATGGTCTTAAGTGAATTTATGCCTGCAGTACCAGCATCACTTATTAGTTTAGCCGTTATCGGCATCTTATGTACCGTCAACTTCTTTGGCGTAGATATTTTTTCAAAAGTACAAAATGTAGTCGTTATTTTATTAATAGGTTCATTAGCTGGTATGGGCATTATTAGTTTCTTTAAACTTGGTACAGGTACAGTGATTACTGCTGCAGAACAAACGGCACCGACGGTTACAGGTGTGGGTGGTGTTATGAGCTTAGCTGCGATTGCCTTTTGGTTGTTTATTGGCGTTGAATTCATTATACCAGTCGCAAAAGAACTTAGAAATCCTAAGAGAGATGTTCTCTTATCTATGATTTTAGCACTTGTATTACTCTTTGTGGTACAAGGCATCTTGGGTGTAGGTATGACAAATTATGTAACGCTTGACGCGCTGGCTGCATCGCCAATGCCACACATGCTGTTTGCTGAAGCGGTACTCGGAACAGCAGGAAAAGTTTGGATGGGGATTATAACCATTTTAGCAGGTATTAGTACTCTTAACACAGTCTTATCAGCAAGTGCACGTATTATTATGGGAATGGCTGAAGAAAAAATGTTCCCTAAATTCCTAGCTAAAACTAATAAACTAGGGGCACCAATCTACGGTTTACTCTTTATGGCTGGTGCAGATGCCCTTATGATTATCACAGGTTATACAAATTCAGCAGGTCTTACAAATATTATTTTAGCAGCATCTTGTTTCTGGTTAGTTTCTTATATTATGACGCATATGAACGTTCTTATTTTAAGAAAGCGTTACCCAGACAGAGAGCGTAATAAAAAGCTCATCTTTGGTGGCTTACCACAAATTATTGGTATCCTCGGAAACGTATACATGATTTGGAATATTAGTGCTGATATGCCATCAAGGCTTGCTATTTATAAAGTATTTGGTATTCTGTTTGCCGCACTTATAGTTTATGCATATGCTTGGGTTGTTGGCGTTATGAAAGTAAGTCCGTTTAAGCCAATGGATATGGATAAAATCAACAACGATGCTATTGATTATGAAACGGATGTAGAAGTAGTACCTGCAGGTGCGTAAGCAATAGTCAGTAAAGAGATTTTAAAAGGTTTAAAGATTAGATAATTGAGAAAAAAAGCATAGTATTATACAAAAGAAATCCTTCCTCAATAGAGGAGGGATTTCCTAAATAAAGCAAAGGAGCAAAACCATGGGGAGAGATAGATTTACAGGTTTAGAAATAAAGACACTCGAAGAGATAAAAGCGCAAATTAGAGAAAATGACATTGAAATGATTCGCCTCGAATACACCGACTTACTTGGCGTCAACAGAGGAAAACTAATGCCGGTTCACATGATTGACGAAGTGCTTGGCGAGGGTATCGCATTTTGTGTGGCGGCAATGGCCATGACTTTTGACAATGATATCGTCCCATCAAAATTTATTAAAGATACCAGTGAAGATATGAAGGTTATTGGTGATCCATCGACCTTTTCCATTATTTCTCATTGTGAAAAAACAGCACTTATCTTAGGTGACCTCTATATGAACGATAAACCACTGGTTCAGTCGCCACGAGGTTTTCTTAAAAAAATTGTAGCTGAATATCATGCACTAGGTCTTGATCCCATTGCTGCAAGTGAACTTGAGTTTTTCGTTTATAACAAAACAGAAGATGGCAGTATCTCACCTTATGCAAACATTCCATCTTCGTGTTATACCGCAAATAAACGCGTTGATCCAAAACGGTTTTTATATCAATTAACCCATACTTTTACTAACATGGGATTCAATGTCCTCTATATGAACCATGAGTTTTTTCCTGGTCAATACGAGTACAACTGGAAACATTCAAATGTCGTAAGAGCTGCCGATGAGTCAGCACTCTTTAAGGCAATGAGCAAAGACGTCGCAGAAGCAAATGACCTTATGATGTCATTCATGGCAAAACCAAAAGAGGCACCAGGGGGAAGTGGTTGTCACTTCCACATATCCCTTAATGATTTAGAAACAGGAAAAAACATGTGTGATGACCCAACAAAAGAAGACGGTATTGCAGATCTTTTGAAGTATTTTATGGGTGGTTTGTGCAAACATGCTATGGGCATTACCCCTTTCCTAGCACCAACCGTTAACTGCTATAAGAGATACCAACCTGACTCATTCGCGCCTATCTTTGTAGGCTGGGGTTATGATAATAGAACCACTTATATTAGAGTCCCTAACGAGCGTGGTGCGGCGACGAGAATGGAGGTTAGGGCAGCAAGTGCAGCATCAAATGCCTATCTTTCGCTGGCGAGTATTTTAGCAGCTGGCCTTGATGGTATTAAGAATAAAATTGAGCCACCTGAAGTAGTGCTCACAGATTTATACCATGACACGAGTAGACAAACACAGTCGTTACCAGATAGTCTTACAGCATCGCTTAATGAACTTGAAAGTGATGCCTATTTAAAAGAAGTAGCAGGTGAAGAACTAGTAGAACTCTTCTCTGCTCTCAAAAATCACGAGGCAAAGGCTTACAATAAATTTGTAACAGACTGGGAATGGATGACATATGCCTTCCATATATAAGGAGGGCGCCTTAATAAAATCAGAATTAGGTATACCAATCAGTAGGAGGAAATCATATGTGTGGTATTGCAGGAATAATTAGTAAAAATGATATGGATATCTCATCTGGATTGCTCAAAATGCTTTCTTTTATCCAACACAGAGGGCCAGATGCAAGCGGCATTGCGATATTTAATACATGTAAAGATTGTACGCTTAGGGTATCAATGCAGTCAGTTGAACAACTTGAATCACTTAAAACCATTATCTTAAAATATGGTGAGATAATAAGTGAGTTAAGTATTGAGGCCATGGCCACTATTCCGCTTGTAGAATTTGAAATCAAAATAGCAGAAGAAAATATCAAGCCTCTTCATCTAGCCATTAACACGGTCAAAGGACTAACCGTACATTCTATCGGTGATGGCATAAAAGTCTACAAAGAAGGGGGATCCCTTTCGGATTTATTATCAAAACACACCATTGACTACACTGTATGCAAACATGGTATAGGGCATGTGAGAATGGCGACAGAAAGTGCGGAAGATATTAATGCAGCACATCCTTTTGTATCTCCTTTTTATCCGGAACTCGCGCTAGTTCACAATGGTCAGTTTACAAACTATTTTAAACTGAGACGCTTTTTAGAGTCCAAGGGTGCCATGTTTAAAACACTTAATGATTCAGAAGCAGCAAGTCATTTAATCGCATATGCTATGCAAGAAAACGGTGGTGATCTCAAAGCGGCACTTGAATACGCTTCAAGAGAAATGGATGGCATATATTGTATTATCGCATCAACCAAGAATCAAATTGGCTTTGTAAAAGATCAACTTGGTATCAAACCTTTACTCGTTGTTGAATCTGAAGACTATATTTTATTGGGCTCAGAGCAAATTGAGTTTAATGTTGTAGATGAAGAAGTATTTGCAGTGGAGATGGAACCAGGAGAGGTGCACGTATGGAATATATAGACATTTCAAAAATAGAAAAACAGGCTGTTAATCACGTGATTAGTGAAACGCTTAAAGAAACGCCGCAGATAACCTTAACGCACGTCAATGCTATGCATAATATTTGTGCAGGTTTATCTGGAAAGGGCGAGGTTATTATTGATGATAGCACCGGTCTTTACACAGGAAGTTTTTTAGAAGATCTTACAGTTCGCGTCAAGGGTTCTGTTGGCTGGTATGCCGGCGATGACATGATGTCAGGTGAACTCATTATAGAAAAAAATACGGGATGTAATGTCGGCGCCTATATTAACGGAGGCAATATCGTCGTCTATGGCAATACGGGAAGTCGAGTTGGCTACGGCATGAAGGGTGGCAATATCATCATCTGTGGCAATGCTGGCAGATGGGGCGGTATCATGTCCATGGGTGGCTCACTTATAGTTCTGGGCAATATAGGAGCAGAAACAGGCGAATCCATGTATAACGGCAAAATTTTTACAAGAGATCCCGAGGCAGAAAGAAAAATGGGCAATAATGTCTTTTTAGATAAGATTACAGATGAAGAAATTGAAACACTCAATCAGCTCTTTGAGCAATACGCTATTGATGCAACGGGTGAATCATTTCGCGTGATTCGTCCACTAAAAACAGGTCGTCATTCGTATCAGCTCTTCAAGCCAGTGCTTGAACCTGAAAAAGCGAAAAAGCATATGATTAAGAAAGGGTAAAGTGGGTGGCGCAACATGAATAATACAAAATCAAAATGGCATAATGAAACGCTTAAAGAGATAGATTATAAGGCAAAACATGGTAAATATAGAATTGAAGGATGTGCATCACCACGTTATTTTCCACATTTTGAAGATCTAATGATTTTACCATCGCAATTAACGCGCATGCCTATAGATACCTACCGTGAAGATTGTGAAACGCGCACAGTGCTCGGTGGACGTTTTGCTAAAAATCCCATCGTACTCGAAACACCTATTATGATTGCAGGGATGTCGTATGGGGCGCTTAGCAAAGAAGCTAAAATTGCACTTGCAAAAGCTACAGCAAAAGTAGGGAGTATCATTAGCAACGGTGAGGGAGGCATTTTACCTGAGGAATTAGAGCATTCATACCGTCAATCCATTCAAATGTTACCAAGCCGTATGGGTTTTACAAAACGCAGCATTGAAGTGGCAGATATGATAGAAGTCCTTTATGGCATCGGTGCAAAACCTGGTTTATCTGGCCATCTCATGGGAGAAAAAATCACGGATGAAATTGCTAAGATGCGTCAAATTCCAATTGGCATAGACCTACATTCTCATCCGAGACCTGGTGATGCCTTTGGTGCCGACGATATGGTTGTTAAGATGGAACAACTTAGAGAACTCACCAATTGGGAAACGCCAATCTTTTGCAAAATCGCAGCGGGACGTGTCAAAGACGATGTAAAAATTGCCATAAAAATTGGCTTTGACGGTATTATCCTCGACGGCTGCCAAGCGGGAACTGGTGCGGCACCTGCAATGGCAAAGAATCACCTAGGTATCCCAACCATGCCAGCACTTGTGCAGGCTGTAAAAACCATGGAAGAAATGGGTGTTAAAGATGAAATGAGTTTGATTGTTTCTGGTGGTATTACGGATGGTTCTGAGCTTGCAAAAGCACTCGCCATAGGTGCAGATGCCGTCGCAATCGGAACGGGTGCTATGGTTGCCATGGGATGCCGTGTCTGTATGAAATGTGAAGCTGGAAACTGTGCCTTTGGCATTGGAACACAAAACCCTGAACAACGTGCAAAACTTGATATAGAAGAAGCAGCTGAACGCGTCGCCAATTATATGAGAGGCATGACAGCGGAAGCCATTTTGCTGGCAAAAGCAGCGGGCAAAACAAAACTTAAGAATTTAGAGAGAGAAGATTTAAGGTCTTTGACACTTGAGGCATGTGCTATGACGGGGATACCACTTGTAGGTAGCGATTATGTCATTGGTGAAGGGTTTGGATTTACAGCAGGATAACCCCTGCAAATAAATCAGATGAAAGGCGTGAATACAATGCGATTAAATGAACATCCTATTTTAGGAACTTTTGAAAAAGGAGATCTTGTTACATTTGAATTTGATGGCAAGGCAATGGAGGGCTATGAAGGCGAGCCCATTGCAGTGGCACTTAGAGCAGCTGGCGTAATGACACACCGCCACACAATGAAAAAC
>Ga0194138_10000875_pt1 | contig 14399 bp, 9 predicted proteins | sample TARM_MetaG_T2_14_FD_134022 | JGI IMG/M metagenome (GOLD analysis project Ga0194138, IMG submission 134022) | Freshwater microbial communities from Pennsylvania, USA, analyzing microbe dynamics in response to fracking - TARM_MetaG_T2_14 (version 2) | ecosystem: Environmental > Aquatic >...
AAGTCTCCATAAGCGGAGCTCACCGGGTTTGCTTGCCTATAGCGGCATGTAGGGCAATCGGCGCAGCTTGCTCTGACTATAAGCAAAGCGAAGTAGACAGAGCCTAGCCGATTGAGCTGGAAAAGCACGAACGTCAGTGAGGATTTGAAAGCGACCGCCGCCATGGCAAGCAAACCCGGTGAGCGAAGCTAAACCTAAAATACATTTACTTCTGATGATTCTTCAACTAATTAAAAGCCCTTTACATCAAAAAAAAGAAGATATCCATAAGATATCTTCCCTAACCTTTAACTTGCAAATTTAAACATAAGAATCCCTGCTGCTACAGCAACATTTAATGATTCTGCTTGACCAGGCATCGGAATATAAATCGCTTGATCAGCTAATTCAATCCACTTTTGGGCCACACCAGCACCTTCATTCCCCATTACTATAGCGGCTTTAGAAGTCTCTGTAATTGATTGATATTCAATTGCAGTTTGATGCAGTGCAGTCGCATAAATAGGAATAGCTACTGCTTTTAGTGCATCGTAAGCTTTATCTAATGAGATGCTAATAACTTCTAAGTGCCAAATAGACCCTTGTGTTGCTCTCAAAACTTTATCATTATACACATCAACGGTTCCTTGTCCTAGTAAAACACCATCAAAACCAGCTGCATCAGCAGTTCGAATCATGGTCCCTAAATTACCTGGATCTTGTACACTATCTAAAAGTAAATATTTACTTCCATTAGGTTGCCAAGACTCAATTTTTTTCGGTAAATCCAACACAGCAATGACTCCTTGATGTGTTTCAGTAGCACTTAATGATTTTAATACATCAGCAGCTACTAGAACTGGTTGAAGATTTACTGGCAAATATTTTGCCAATAAAGGCCATTCTGATGACTCTAGATACTCAGGTGTCACAAGCAATTCAACAAAACGTTGAGCATATTTTAAAGCTTCTTCAACTAAATGAGTACCTTCAATCAGAAAATGTCCTTGTTGCTTTCGTCCTTTAGCTGTTAACAGTTTTCGCCATAACTTGATTTTAGTATTCTGACGAGACTGAATGATTTCGTGTTCTACCATATTAACGCGTTAAACGGTAGATCGCTTCAGCATAAATTGCTGTCGCACGTAATAAGTCATCCACAGCTAAAAACTCATTAGCTTGATGCATCGTATCGACTGAATCTGGGAATAACGCACCATATGCAACACCACGTGGCATCAAACGACCATAAGTTCCGCCACCAATTGTCATTTCAAAACCTTTTTCGCCAGTTTGATTTTCGTACACTTCAAGTAAAGTTTTAACCAATGGATCATCAGCTGGTACATAATGAGGTTCTTTACCTTCATCTGTCGTAACCGACACAACAAAATCTGCAACATTGCGTTCAATCGCTGCTAGAATTGTTTCAGGATCTGTTCCAACTGGATAACGGAAGTTAGCATCAATGCTACCACCATCTGTCATAGAATAGTTAGCAATCCCAACGTTCATTGATAATTCACCCATTACTTCGTGTTTCGTATTCACACCAATTTTCTCTCCAGCAAAATCTAAGTGTAGTTTATCACCTAAAATCTGTAAGAAGTCTTGAGCACTTTGTTGATCATAATTATATTGTTTCAGGAAATTAGCTAAGTATGTAGCTGCATTTACTCCTTTATCAGGCGTAGATCCGTGAGCAGCTTTACCAATTAATTCTAACTCCAATGTATCGCCAACTGTAACTGTCGATCCTTTTAACTGTGCTTCTTTAACAAAAGCCTTAAAAGCTTCATTAATTGCCTCTAAGTTTTCACCTTTAACAATAGCAGTAGCGTCTTGTGGTACCATGTTAGGACGTAGACCAGCGTTAAAACTTGCTAACCGTAGATCACCCGTTGAAAATTCACCACTGTCAAAAGTAAAGGTCGCTGAAACATTTCCTTTTTCACCATTAATAATGGGGAATACAGCATCTGGAGAAAAACCAAAGTCTGGCATTTCAGCATTGGCGAAATAGTAATCCATACATTGCCAACCACTCTCTTCGTCAGTACCAATAATCAAATGAATTCTTTGATTAAATTCAATCCCTAGTTCTCTTAGAATCTTAATCGCGAAATACGCTGCTACAGTAGGACCTTTATCATCACTTGATCCACGTGCAAAAATTTTGTTATCGATAATAACAGGTTCAAAAGGATCAGTATCCCATCCTGTACCTACTGGAACAACATCCACATGTCCAAGTATACCCAGTAATTGTTCACCTTGACCAATTTCAATTCTTCCCGCCCACGGTCCGAATTGTTTCGTTGTAAAGCCATCTTCTTCAGCCATACGCATGAACTCTTCTAAAGCAGCTAACGGACCAGGTCCAACAGGTGCTTCTACAGTTGCTAATTCATCTTCTCTTACTGAAGGAATTTTTAACAAACGGAATAAATCCTCAATTAAAGCGTCTTTTCTTTGTTCTACTTCTGCTAACCAATTTACCATCTTAAAAACTCCCTCCAAAATACTCCTACTCAAAACCATACGGTTCGAGCGCTTGTGCTTCTTCTTCCGTCAACTCTCGCCAATCGCCTTCAGCCAAGTCCTCATCTAACCATAACGGTCCCATTGAGATTCGCTGTAGCGTTAATACTTCTTTACCTACCTTTTCAAACATTCGTTTTACTTGGTGGAATTTGCCTTCCCAGATTTCTACCTCAATCTCTGATTGGACTGCTTCTATATCTGTAGCATGAATGATAAGTTCAGCTGACTGAGCAATAAAATCACCTAAATCCAAGCCGGCTTTAAAAGCTTCAATGTCTTCTTGAGTCACAATGCCATCAATCGTTGCAACATACCTTTTAGGCACTTTCTTTTTAGGGGAAAGTAGTTGATGTGCAAGTTGACCGTTGTTAGATAATAACAGAAGACCCGTTGTATCTATATCTAAACGACCAACTGGAAACAATTCCATATGTGCATAATCCGGACCTAACCAATTAATAACAGTTTCATGAAAATTATCTTCGGTAGCACTGATAATACCTGCAGGCTTATTTAAAATATAATAATAATATTCCTGATAAACAACTGGCTCACCCATTACAGTCACCAAGTCATCGTTCAAATTAATAATTAGCCCTGATTTCTTGCAGATTATGTCATTTACCCTAATAGCACCACTTGATATTAATTTTTTAACTTCTTTTCTCGTTCCGTATCCAGTATGAGAAAGTAACTTATCTAATCTCATCTCGTTAAAATAACCTCATTTTTTCTTGTAAATCCTTATACTTATCTCCAATTAAAATTGATAATTGACCAAACAAGCCCATAATTCCCATATAAACAAAGATACCGACACCGACACCTAGCATTACTTTCACAAAGGTTAATAAGCGGCCTACATCACCCATAATTAGGTCAAGTAAGCTATTCCATTGAGCCACTGCAATTCCCATAATGACTGTTCCTATTAATATTTTAACGATTTTATTTATTAAGCTAGCCGTATCAATTTTAACTTCACGTTTAATTTTAATCCACATAAAAATTGAAGATACAAGGAATGCAACGGTCGTTGAAATCATCGCTCCGTGTGCGTGAAAAAAGGCTACAAATGGCACTTGAAGTAGCAACTTAACCAATAAGCCAATCATTAAGAAGCGAACAGCTAAACGACGAAAATTCATCGATTGTAATACAGTAGATAATACCGTATATAAACCTAATGCAATACTCATGATAGAACCGGTAACTAATAAAGCTGGTCCACTTACATGTCCTTGCGGATAAAACATTGCATAAAGATTATTAGACACACCCATCATGCCAATGGCTGCTGGTAACATCACAAAACTAAATAATTCAATAATTTGTTCAACTAAATTACCTGTTCCCTGAACATCTTTTGCCGCAAATTTACTTGTAATTAATGGAACGACTGATGTCGCTAAAGCAACTGCTAACGATACAACGATCATCACAAGTTTATCAACGTCTAAACTCATCGCACCATACAGTTCACTAATTTCTCTCAATAGCATCACTGTTGTTGGTAATAAAATTTGTTTGAATGTGTAGGTATCAATTAATTGGGCAAGGATTATCCCAGACCCCAATAGAATGAATGGTACACTATCCATCATCATGATTTTCATGCTTTCTTTAAAATCAATCTGGATTGCATCCACAGAGCGCTCTTTCAGACGATTAATAATAGGCAAGCGTTTAAAGTATAAAAAGCCCAGATAAACTAAGGAAGCTAATGCGCCGACAAAAGCAGCAAATGTTGAGTGAACAACTGCTTGAGTAACTTCACCACGATAGACCATCATAATAGCATAAGTGGCAGCAAGTAAATAAACAACACGAGCAATTTGTTCAATTATTTGTGAAATTGCGGACGGAACCATATCATTGAATCCCTGGAAGTACCCTCTAAGAATACTCATAAGCGGTAAAATGAATAACGCGGGCACTAATGAACGTATTACCATTGTAGCCCCAACTGGATTATCAGTTGATGTCATAGCAGCTAAGGAGGGAGCCAATAAGTATAAAAGACCTCCAGAAATAACGCCACTCACAAGCATTAAAATAATACTATTTTTAAATAATTTATCCGCTACACGGTATTCTTTCTTTGAATGATAGAATGCCATTTGCTTCGCGATAGCACTTGGGAAACCTGCGGTTGCAATCGCCAAAAATAAAGAATAGGGTTTATATCCCGCACTATATAGTGTATTCGCTTGTGTATACTCAGCACCTAACCAAGTACTCCAAGGAATAATATAAAGAGCGCCCAATATTCTAGAGAATACACTACCGATTGTCAGCCAAGCTGCTCCTTTGACAAAACCGTCTGATTGTTGCTCTAACGCATCATCAATTGTTAAGTCATCATTACCTAATACTTCTTCTAGTACTTGATCGGTTAGAATAGGCTCTGAAAAACGTCGAGTCTCCTGACTTGCTTGTTCACTTAACCTATCTACTTCTTCGTCACGAATAGACTCATTTTCTATCTGTTCCGTCACGATTTCATTAAAGACAAGCTCTTCTTCAGGTGAAGTAATTGAACTTGTTTTTAAATCCTCTTCAAATAATTTGTTAACTGGTGCAACCTCTATTGCAGGAAGTGTTTCCGACTCTTTAGGCGAGTTATCAGCATCTAAAACAAGTTCATTCTCATCTTTATTACTATTAAACCTCTCTGCCCTTGCTTCAGTTTCTTGTGCTAATTGTTGTTTTCTTGTTTCATTCTTGTCCAGTGCAGCTGTAATTTCTCGTTCCGTAACTAATGAATCTGACGAAAAGTTTTGTTTGAATACTTCTTCTTGTAACTCAGTTGATGAAGATTCTTTATTTGATTGTGTACGTCTTTGATTTATTTTATTTTTGGCACGATTATACAGTGAAGTTTTCTTTTCCGATTGATTCTCATCCACTAATTCTACATCATTTTCGCTAGTAACTTGGTTATCTTGTAGAAATTGTTCGAACTCTACTGCCTCTTTAGCATCAATCAAAGATTTGACACGTTCAACAATGGTTGGTTGTGTATCTGATTCAATCTTGGTCTTAAGTTTCAATCGCTTAAACGGATTATTTCTCTGTACTTTACTTCGTGCTTCAGTTTGTTGTTTCTTATCCCCACTCTGACCAGTGGTCTCAACTGGACTAGAATGCTCCCAGAAATCCATTTCTTGGCGTTCATACTCATCCCAATACTCAACATTTTCTTGTTCAATCGCTTGTTTAGACTCTTCTTCTAACTTCGCTTTGATTGGACTTTTATATCGAAATTCATTGTCTTCTGGCGCCTCTAATAGCCCCTTCTTCTTTTGGGATGATAATGAGTCGTCCTCTTGTTCTCTTGTTATCAAATCTTGATCAGCCTCTTTAAATGAATGCTGATTATTATCAATAACTTGTTCTACTGAATCACTATCAAAATAATCATTATCTAACGGTTGATTATTTGGTTGTCGAATCTTTTTCAAATCTTCAGCCGTAAATTCAATTGTTTCAAACAATGAGTTATCATCAGTTTTATATAATGGTGGATTTTTAAAATCCCTTTTTTCTTTCTGCGAATTAAAATTATCACGCATTTTCTCAACTCCTTTACGCATTTTCTCAACTCCTTTACGCTTTTTTAGCATCTTTGAGATTTAATCATATTATAACGATAAATCTTCAAAGATGCTAAACAAGAGCTGTAGCTTTATATTTAATTTGCTACGATATTTACAAGTCTATTAGGAATTGCGATGATTTTACGAACCGTTTTTCCTGAAATTTCAGCTTGAATCGTTTCATCTGCTAATGCCAATTGTTCTAAATCTTCCTTAGACATATCTAATTCGATTTCTCGTTTAGTTTTAACTTTACCATTTACTTGCAACACAATTTCAATAGTACTTTCAACAGTAAGTTCTTCTTTAAATGTTGGCCACTCTGCTTCTGATAAACTTTCAGTATGTCCAAGTAATTCCCAAATTTCTTCCATCAAATGAGGTGCTAATGGCGCTAATAACTTAACAAAACCTTCAGCATACTCAATTGGTAATACACTTTGGTCTTTAGCGGCATTTAAGAATATCATTAATTGAGAAATTGCAGTATTAAAGTGTAAGTTTTCAAAATCTTCTGTCACTTTTTTAACTGTTTGATGATAAACACGAGTCAATTCATCATTTGTTGTATTTTGTACAGTTTCTTTCACGGTATGTTTATCTTCATCAACTAATAGACGCCATACGCGATCTAAGAAGCGACGACTTCCTTCCAATCCATTCTCGCTCCAAGCAATCGAAGCATCTAGTGGACCCATAAACATCTCATAAACACGCAATGTATCTGCCCCGTATTGGTTAACTACATCATCTGGGTTTACAACATTACCTTTAGATTTAGACATTTTCTCATTATTTTCACCCAAAATCATACCTTGGTTAAATAGTTTTTGGAATGGTTCTTTAGTAGGAACTACGCCTAAATCATATAAGAATTTGTGCCAGAATCTAGCGTATAGTAAATGCAGAACCGCATGTTCTGCTCCACCTATATACAAATCAACTGGTAACCATTTAGCTAATTTTTCTGGATCGGCAATGGCTTCTGTATTATCAGGATCAATAAAACGTAAGAAATACCAAGAGCTTCCTGCCCATTGTGGCATTGTATGTGTTTCACGCTTACCTTTTAGCCCAGTAACCGGATCAACAACGTTAACCCATTCTTCGATTTTCGCTAGAGGTGACTCACCTGTACCACTCGGCTTAATTTCAGTTGCCTCTGGCAAAGTTACAGGCAATTGGGTTTCTGGAACTAAAGTAGTCGTACCATCTTCCCAGTGAATTACTGGAATTGGTTCTCCCCAATAACGTTGACGAGAGAATAACCAATCACGTAAGCGATAATTCACTTCGTGAGATCCCTTATCGTTTGAACTTAACCATTCAACCATTTTTTCAATTGCATCTTGGGTATTTAGTCCATTTATAAAATCAGAATTAATGTGTGGACCATCACCAGTAAAAGCTCCACCCTCTTGTGATTCTCCTTCTAATACTTTGATAATTGGTAAATCATGCGCTGAAGCGAACTCAAAATCTCGCTCATCATGAGCTGGAACCGCCATTACAGCACCTGTTCCATAAGAAGCTAGTACATAATCGGCAATCCAGATAGGTAGCAATTCTCCTGTAATAGGATGCTCTACATACCCACCTGTAAATACTCCAGTTTTATCTTTGTTTAAAGAAGTACGCTCTAACTCGCTCTTAGTCTCTACCGCTCTCACATATGATTCAACAGCTTCACGTTGTTCATCTGTTGTAACAACTTTAACTAGATCATGCTCAGGTGCTAGTACAAAGTAAGTCGCACCAAATAATGTATCAGGGCGTGTCGTATAAGATTGAAGCGTAGCATCATGTCCTGAAACTTTAAACTTAACAATTGCACCTTCTGATTTACCAATCCAGTTTCTTTGCATTGCTTTTAAGCTCTCAGGCCAGTCCAAATCTTCCAAATCTTCCAATAAACGTTCTGCATATGCTGTAATTTTCAAAACCCATTGTCGCATAGGGCGGCGGAATACAGGGTGTCCCCCACGTTCACTTACACCATCAATTACCTCTTCATTAGATAAAACAGTTCCTAAAGCTGGACACCAGTTTACTGCCACTTCTTCTTCATATGCCAAACCTTTTTCAAACAATTTAGAGAAAATCCATTGCGTCCATTTATAATATTCTGGACTCGTTGTATTGATTTCACGATCCCAATCATAGCTAAATCCTAAAGATTTAATTTGACGTTTAAAAGTCGCAACGTTTTTAGCAGTAAATTCTGCAGGTGGATTACCTGTATCTAATGCATATTGCTCTGCTGGCAAACCAAATGCATCCCATCCCATTGGATGTAATACATCATAGCCTTGAGCTCTTTTCATACGTGCAATAGCGTCAGTAGCCGTATAACCTTCCGGATGACCAACGTGTAATCCTTGTCCAGAAGGATAAGGAAACATGTCTAATGCATAAAACTTTGGATTATTTTCTCTTTCTTTTGTTTGGAACGTTTTATTAGCATCCCAATATTCTTGCCATTTTTTTTCAATTATTCGATGTTGATATGTCACTTTAATTGCCTCCATTTATTTTCTTCAAAACAAAAGCCCTATATTATTTAGCATAACTAAACAATATAGGGCGAATTTTATCGCGGTACCACCTAAATTTGTTATTGTCGTAACAATAACCTCTCACTTTAACGCAGTTATACGTCCTGTTCTACTGAGTTTTTTCAAACAGGAAACAAGTTAGACGAGTTCAAATTAGTTTACTGACTTATTTCCACCAACCATAAGCTCTCTACACAGTCTCTAACTCTACTACTTCCAACGAAGTCATTTTTTATATACTAATAATATATCAAATTCACTGCATTAATTCAAGCTGATTACTTGTCCAACTAATACATTAGATCCACCATTTGCTTCGATTAACTTATAAACATCCACACCATATTTTTGTGCGATAGAGTATAAAGTTTCGCCGGCTTGTACTACGTGTGTACCAGTTGCAACTGTTTCGGTTGGTGTCGCTTCTGTAACCGGTGTTTCACTAACAGCTTCATTTGAAACTTCTGAAGTCGGTGTTACAGTTGATTCAATTGATTCAACTGGAGTTTCAACAACAGCAGTTGAAGTTGCAGTTGCAGTAGAACCTGAAACATTTAATACTTGACCTGGATGAATTAAATTACTTGATAAACCATTTAATGATTGTAATTGAGACAATGTCATACCATGTTTAATTGCGATTGCATATAATGAATCGCCTCTTTGAACTGTGTATGTTCCAGATGTACTACTTGGCGTGTTCGTACTTGTATTATCAGATGACAAAGAGTCTGTTGTATTCTCTTGTGTTGTTTCATTTGATACAACTGAGCTACCACTTACTTTTAATGATTGCCCTGGGTGAATTAAACTACCTGAAAGATTATTTAATTCTCTCAACTGATTAACTGTCATGCCATGTTTAGTTGCAATCGCATATAAACTTTCGCCAGCTTTAACAGTATATGAACCTGAAGTACCAGTTGTTGTATCTGAACCTTGGTTACTATCTGGTTTAGAAGTTTCAGGTGTTGTTGAATCAGTAGTTCCGGGAACTTTTAATGTTTGACCTGGATGGATTAAATAACTTGTTGTTCCATTTAATTTCTGTAGCTCTGAGATTGAAACACCATGTTTATTGGCAATTCCCCAATAACTATCACCAGCTTTAACAGTATATGAACCTGAAGTACCAGTTGTTGTATCTGAATCATTGTCACTATTTGGTTTAGTAGTTTCAGGTTTTGTTGAATTAGTAGTTCCAGGAACTGTTAAAGTTTGACCTGGGTGGATTAAATAGCTTGTTGTTCCATTTAATTTTTGTAATTCGGCAATTGAAACACCATGTTTATTAGCGATTCCCCAGTAACTGTCTCCAGCTTTAACAACATATGTACCACCAGTTGATGGTTTTGTCTCATTATCACCTGATTCATTTGAACCTGAATTAATTTCTTCTACATTATTTGAATTATTATTTGATGTGCCACCAGGTATTAATAACGTTTGGTTTGGTGCAATAAAGTAAGTACTTAAGTTATTAACTTCCATCAATGCATTTAAAGTAATTCCATGATTAGTTGCGATTCTATATAATGAATCCCCTGCTTTTACAATGTAATTACCAACTGATGTAGAAAGTGTTTCTGGTTTAACCGTCTCACCTGGTAGTGCTTCTTCCACTACTTCCTCTTCTACTACATTACCATTAGCATCATATTGAGTTAAGCCATATTGTTCAATAATACGATTTAATTTTGATGCATATGAAGTATCTGTGGCATAACGTCCAGTCAAGTACGCTGTCACATCTTGATATGTTGAAGAATTACTTACACGAGTTCCTGAATAAAACTCATAACGCCAGTTTGACGGGTCGTTGTCACCTGTTAGCAGCGATGCATAATCTTCTAGTGATTGATCATAATTGTCATATTTTCTAAAGTCATCTGTAATTGTATAATAATTTCCAGAACCATCGTCTTCTTGTGTTTCAACGTGAACAGAGTTGCCGTTGTATTTACCTTTAATTCCAAACAAGTTATAGTTTGGTGATTGAGCTAATGTACTGTTACCCCAAGCAGATTCTAACGCTGCTTGCGCGATCATAACAGAAGCATATAAATCATTCTTTGCAGCAATGTCTTTCGCATAACCCGTTATTTTTTTTAAAAAGTCCGACGGACTTAATCTAGCACTTTGAGCATTAACTGTAGTTGACTGTGATTCTGGAGCCAACTGGTTTAATACAGCACTTGCCGCAAACAATACAAGTCCTGTATTGATTCTAATAATGAGTTTTTTTGATGAATCTAAACGCTTAATTGCATTTCGGCGTTCGATGACTGATTGTCTAGTTTTATTCACTCATTTTACCTCCCAGTTTCCAAATATTTTCTACAAACTTATCCTGAAATTTGTAACTACACTCGTTATTATAATAAAACTTCATAGAAATTACTTGAAAAAATCGCTCTTTTTGTTTAGTCTTAATAAATGTAATATTAATGTAACATTGCCTTTTCAAGCCATTACAGTCACTTTTGTAATGATTGAAAAAATATTATATACATTATTATAGGAATAATTTTATATAAGATTTTTATAATCAATAACGAATCAAGGAGGTTATCATGTTAAAAGCTCTACATTACAGTAAAGAATTACTACGTACACTCACAAATCGTTTTTCAAACGGTACATTTATTGATGCTACACTTGGAAAAGGAAATGATTTAATTTCGATACTACTAAATCCTGTTTTCACTGGGAAAGTTTATGGATTTGATATACAAAAAGAAGCGATTGAATTAAGTCAGAATGCAATCAATACGCATAACTTCGCCGGTAATTATCAACTCATTCATGACTCTCATGAAAACCTAGCTAATTACTTGCCAGACACCGAAGAAATTCATGGTGCTATCTTCAATCTAGGATACTTACCTGGTGGCGATCATGGTATTACGACTCAAGCATTATCAACAAAAAAAGCTATATTGGAAATAAGAAATCGTTTAGTTCAACATGGGCAAATAATTATTGTCGTGTACTCTGGCCACCCTGCTGGAAAGTTGGAGAAAGAAGAACTTTTCAATTTCCTAAGTGAGTTCCCACAAGAAGAATTTCAAGTGTTACAGTATGAGTTTATTAATCAACGCAATAATCCACCTATGGTATTAATCGTTGAGAAACGTTGACGATTAATACAGAAAAATAAGCCTATCAGAAATTTCAATAAATCTCTGATAGGCATTTTATTATTTATTTGCTATAAAAGCTTTTAATTCATCAACTTTATCAAGTTTTTCCCAAGTGAAGCCTTGCTCTAATCGGCCAAAATGACCATATGCAGCAGTTTTACTGTATACCGGACGACGTAAATCAAGCATTTTAATAATCCCACTTGGCGTTAAGTTAAAAACTTGTCGAATAGCACTTACTAACGACATTTCATCAATTGTTCCAGTACCGAATGTATCAATAGAAATTGATAAAGGCTCAGCTACTCCAATTGCATAAGATAACTGAATTTCACAGCGCTTAGCAAAGCCAGCTGCTATAATGTTTTTTGCGATGTAACGAGCAGCATAACTTGCAGAACGGTCTACCTTCGTGGCATCTTTCCCACTAAAAGCCCCTCCACCATGACGTGCAAAACCACCATAAGTATCTACAATAATTTTACGACCAGTTAAACCAGAATCTCCGACTGGACCTCCGATTACAAATTTACCCGTTGGATTAATGTAAATAATGGTCTCATCATCAATCCACTCACTTGGAATTATCGGTCTTATAACATGTTCAATCACATCCGTGCGAAGTTGTTCTAATTCAATATCTTCATCATGTTGAGTACTAATTACAATTGTATCTAATCGTTTAATTGTTTCATCTTCATTATACTCAACAGTAATTTGAGTTTTGCCATCTGGACCTAAATAAGCAACTGTGCCATCTTTACGAATAGCTGTCAAACGTTCTGCTAAACGGTGGCTTAAAGAAATTGGTAATGGCATTAATTCAGGTGTTTCATCATTTGCATAACCAAACATTAAACCTTGATCACCAGCACCAATTTCCTTTTCAACACTATCAGAACCACGAGTTTCAATAGCGTCATCGACACCTTGCGCGATGTCTGGAGACTGTTCATCCAATGAAACGAGCACTGCAACATTATCAGCATCAAAGCCGTATTTACGACCTACATATCCAATTTCAGCAATTTTCTTTCTGACAATTTGTTGAATATCTACATAAGCGGTTGTGGTAATCTCACCAAAAACCAGCACTAACCCTGTATTTACAGCAGTTTCACAAGCTACTCGAGCATAAGGATCTTGTTCAAGAATCGCATCTAATATTGCATCACTAATTTGATCAGCAATTTTATCTGGATGCCCTTCTGTAACTGATTCCGACGTAAATAACTTTTTCTCTTTCATTCCTTTTCCCCCATATTAAATTTTGGTTACAAGGCAATTTCACTTGATGAACAAGTGAACCCTATCGGGAACTTTTGGTTGTAACGCTACTAATTATACATTAATATAGTGATTATAGGTAGTTTTTATTGAAGAATTTCTAAGTGTTTTTTTACTACTGAAGTTCAAATGAAAGGTATTAGTCAGAATGAAACAATTTATTAAGTTTTTGCAACACCCACTTATAAAAATAATAGTTTTCCCATTTTCTTTTATAAGTTTTGGACTTATTACTGGAATAACGATGACCTCTGAGATCCAATGGTTAAATATCGGATTACTATATCTAATCGTCACAATGGCTCATCTGATTGAGCATTTTTTCTTTGTTAAGTATTCACGAAAGCAGTCTAATGCAGCTCCAGCTGCACTCTTATATTTTTGTGAAATAATTATGTTTGCCAGTGCAGTGCTTTTTTTCTTACAACAACATTTAATAATCAATCTACTATTGTCAATGTATTTGATTTTCATTCATTTACAATGGTTTCCTTATAATATGACAGGAACATTCTATCATTATCTATTAAATGTTTTTTTCCATGGTTTCATTCTTAATATTATAGCATTTTATACTCAAACTAATGGAATTACTTCCTCAATACTTTACGCAACTGTACCTGTCGTACTGTTTAATTTAGGTAGTCAACTTGAATTAACAAGATTAAAGCAACTCTTAGGTAAAGTAAGTATATCTGTTTGGTTAAAAAACAGCGTAGTTGTATCATTTGTTTTTGCTTTAATTGCAATCACTTTAGGTGTATATTACTCGATTCCAAGTTCAACTTATTACTTAGTGCAAATTTCATTTATAATCTTTTCTTTGCTAAGTATCTTACCTACTTTAGTCATAACCAATCAAATTGAGCAAGCACAGAACAAAATTAATTACTATAGTAGTATTACGCATATTTTTACAGTTTTATATGCACTAAGTTATATCTACTAACCTACTAACCAGTGAATTGATCACTGGTTTTTTTGGTCAAAAAAAAGCGCTGACAGTTTAACCGCCAGCGCTTTTATTAATTAATGTCCGCTAATAACTCCTAGTGGCATAATTTCTTTACCATAAGACTCATTGATAACTTGCCCCATTGCAGCATAGATTGCAGAGAAACCACATACAATACCTTCATATCCAGCAAAAGTTAAAATTGTAGACGATCATTCATTTTTAGGAGGAATTATGATGGAAGTGATGGTTAAAAGATGTGCTGGAATTGATGTGCACAAGAAGACAATTACCGTCTGTACGTTAGTTGGTTCCCTTAATCGATCTAAACCGAAGA
>Ga0194138_10000878_pt1 | contig 14393 bp, 11 predicted proteins | sample TARM_MetaG_T2_14_FD_134022 | JGI IMG/M metagenome (GOLD analysis project Ga0194138, IMG submission 134022) | Freshwater microbial communities from Pennsylvania, USA, analyzing microbe dynamics in response to fracking - TARM_MetaG_T2_14 (version 2) | ecosystem: Environmental > Aquatic >...
GTTCGGGCGCAAGCGCGAGATCGACCAGTCCGCGTGCAACAAGGATTTCTCGTGCGTGGAGGGCTTCTGCCCGAGCTTCGTCACCGTGCACGGCGGCAAGCTGCGCAAGGGCCGGCGCGTGGATGCGGCCGAGCGGCTGGCAAACCTGCCGGCACCGGCGTTCCGCAGCGCGCTCGAAGAGCCCTGGAACATCCTGATCACCGGCGTCGGCGGCACCGGCGTGGTCACCATCGGCGCACTGCTCGGCATGGCCGGGCATCTGGAAGGCAAGGGCGCCACCGTACTCGACCAGACCGGGCTGGCGCAGAAGGGCGGCGCAGTCACCACCCACGTGCGACTGGCGCGCGCGCCGGGGGACATCCACGCCGTGCGCATCGCCGCCGGCGAAGCGGACCTGGTGCTGGGCTGCGACATGGTGGTGGTCAACGACTACTGGGCCTTGTCCAAGGTGCGTCCCGAGCGTTCGACCGTGGTGCTCAACACCTACGAGGCAATGCCCGGCAGCTTCACCACCCACCCGGACATGCAGTTCCCGGCGGCGGACATCGTGGCCGGCGTGCGCCTGGCCCTCGGCGGACAGGACCCGCAGCTGCTCGATGCCACGCAGATCGCCACCGCGCTGCTCGGCGACGCCATCGCCACCAACCTGTTCATGCTCGGCCACGCCTGGCAACAGGGGCTGGTGCCGGTGTCGCTGGACGCGCTGCTGCGAGCCATCGAGCTCAACGGCGCAGCGGTGGAGATGAACAAGACCGCCTTCGCCTGGGGCCGGCTGGCCGCGCTCGACCTGCCCGCCGTGCTCGATGCCGCCGGCATCGTGCGCAACGAACCCACCGCCGCCGAGCGCGTGGCCACCGGCCTGCTGCCCCTGCCGCCACGCCAGTGGGAAGGCAGCGAAGCCGGCAGCCCCAGCGCACCGCGCGCCGGTGCCAGCGACAGCGAGCTGCGCGGCCTGCCCGACGAGGACGCACACGAGGATTTCGACCCGCTCGACGACACCCGCCTGTCGCGCTCGCTGGACGAACTGATCGCGCGCCGCAGCGCCTTCCTCGCCGACTACCAGAACGCCGCGTGGGCGCGCCGCTACGCCAAATTGGTGGGGCGCGTGCGCTCGGCCGAAAACCTCAAGGCGCCCGGCTCCACCGCGCTGACCGAAGCGGTGGCGCGCAACCTGGCCAAGCTGATGGCCTACAAGGACGAATACGAAGTCGCCCGGCTGTACACCAGCGGCCCGTTCGTCGAACGCCTGCGCGCGCAGTTCGAAGGCGACTTCAGCTTGCGCTTCCACCTCGCCCCGCCGCTGCTGGCGAAGAAGGACGCACACGGCCGCCCGATCAAGCGCGAGTACGGCCCGTGGATGTTCACCGCGTTCGGCTGGCTGGCCAGGCTGAAATTCCTGCGCGGCACCGCATTGGACCCCTTCGGCCGCAGCGACGAGCGCCGCGAGGAACGCAAGCTGATCGCCGATTACGAAACCGTGCTGGACGAACTGCTGGCCGGCCTGGACGACACACGCCTGCGCCTGGCCGTGGACATCGCCAGCCTGCCCGAACACATCCGCGGCTACGGCCACGTCAAGCACGCGCACGTGCAGGCCTCGCGCCGGCGCGGCGAAGAACTGCTGGCGCGCTGGCGCAACCCGAAGGTGCTGGACATCGTGCAGGTAGGCTGAACCGGTGCTCCGCGTTGCCGGGTCCGGCCTTTCCCGGTCCCGCCCGGCAGCGTTGCCCGTGTCGATGCCGGTGCAACGTGAACCGATGGCAAGCCACTTCCGCGCGGAGCATTGCCACGCCGGGGCGGACGGGATTATCAAGCGCATCGACCGGCACGCGCCGCGCGGCCATCACGCCCGACGACACGGCTCCGGTCGCCATTCCCACTCATCGCAAGGTCCGCACATGAGCAGCATCCAGCGCGTCATCCAGGTCGCCGCCATCGGCACCGTCCTGGCTTTCGGCAGCACCGCCGTCCTGGCCAAGGGCACCGGCACGCCGCAAACGCATCACTGCAAGCTCGCCGACGGCAGCACCGATGCCGGCAAGACGCACAAGCAGTGCACTGCGGCCAAGGGCACCTGGGCAAAGGATGCGGCGGCTCCCGCAACCCCGGCGAAGGCCGCCGCGCCGGCCGCTGCCGCAGCCCCCGTCAAGAATTGATCGGTGCCGGTCACGGGCCCCGGTCGAATGCCCGGACCCGTGGCCGCTTTCCGGCAAAGACCCGCGTGCGCGGGCCCGCTGGCTGACTGCGCCGGGAATCCGATGGCATCCCGCCATCGAGGACCGCTGCCCGGGCAAGCCCGTCAGGCGAACGCTGCCAGCCAGGACACCGGGTCGAACCGGCAATGCGCGTCGATCCGCCCGGGCAGGTCGAACACGCGCGGCCGCTGGCGGAAATCGAACACGCGATAGAGGCGGTAACTCGGCGCATCGCGGTCCGGGCGCGCCAGCTCGTTGCGGCTGACGTGGAACGGCGTCAGCTGGCCGAACGCCGTGGTCTTCACTTCGATCAATTTTTCGCGGCCGTCAGGCTCGAAGGACAGCACGTCGAAACCCAGCCCGTCGCCACGCGTCGCCACGCGTCGCCACGCGTCGCCGCCGCATGCTCCACCTTGTCGGCCAGCGGATTGCAGCAGCCCAGCTGCCGCTAGCAAGGCCACGCAAGCAAGCGCCAAGCGAACCTGGATGTGAGTTCATGGATGTCCTATCCACCCATGCGGAACCGCGACATTGCGCCCCAAGCAGGTGCAGGACTTGACCACCCGGCTTCCCTGCATGCGCAGCACAAAATCCCGCATGAAGCGGGACCTTGGATCACTGCGCCGCGGCCGTAGCCGGTGGAGATGTCATCAATCTCCGCAGGTCATCCGGTGGCAACGCGACGCCCTGCATCCGCAGAATGCGCTGGAAAGTTCCATCCTGGTTGAACACCAGCAGCACGCTCTTGCTGCTGCTTCTGACCTTGCCGGTCCACATACTGGCGCTCGTGGCAATGTAATCCCACTGATAGCCGATGGCGCCGCTTTTCCCCGCAACGGTGGTTGTGGGGGGCACACCCAACAGGTGCGTCGCATCCTCCACTGTCGATCGACCGACTTCCAGCCGAGTCAACTGAGTGGCATCGAAGTCTTGTCCGATCACTGCCTTCGCAGCACACAGTACCAACGCAAGCAGCAATGCCATTGCAATCCGCATGATTCATCCTCTTCGAACATGTCCCGCCGAAGTCTTGATCGGCCACGCAAGCCTCCACCTCTTCGCGTGACCAATCCTCGCCGCATGCCATCTGCCCGGTCCCCGTCCAATCCGGGACCAGGCTGGCGGCTTGTCTCCGCGAAGTCAGCCTTGCGGCCGACCTGGCACGGGTTCAGCGGCTCGGCAACTCGATCGCGCAACTCGCGGTGCCGTCGCCGTTGTCGCGCAGTTGCCTGACATTGGCAACGCCGGCGGCGCGTGCGACGTCGATCTTGCCGGCGGCGCAGTCGAAGGTGACCGGGCCGGCCAGCTTCAGCGGGGCGAAGCGCCACGGGGTCGGTTCGAGGTCTTTCGCGGTCAGCCTGCCCTTGGCGCGCAGCCAGTCGGCGAGGATTTCGCGGGTGCCGTCCGGCGCGGCCAGCACCACGCTCTTGCCGTCCAGCCCGGGGAAATTGCCGCCGCCGTTGGCGCGGTAATTGTTGGTGGCCACGATGAAAGGCTGCTTCGGGTCCACCGGCTTGCCGTTGAAGGTGAGCGAGACGATGCGCGCGCCGGCCGGCCGGGCCAGGTCGATCACGTACTTCAACCCGCCCTGGATCTGGTCGACGTTGTAGCCCACGTAACGCGTGTTGATCAGTGCCTGCTCGCCGGGCTTGCGCGGGTCCAGCGTGTTGTAGCGCTCGGCCGATTTCTCCAGCCATGCCTTCACGCCCGCGCCGTCGGTTTTCACCGCAGCCAGCGTGTTGGGGTAGAAGTACAGGTCGGCGGCACTGCGCAGGGTGAGCGCGCCGGCCGGCACGTCGGTGTAGTCGTCCGGGCCGCCGAAGCCGGTGCGGAACGGTGCGGCCGCCGACAGCACCGGCACCTTGGCCAGCTCCGGGTGCATCGCGGGCAGCTCGGCCTGCACGTAGGCACGCTGGGCGGCATTGACCACGGCCAGCGCGGTGCTGTTGCCTTCGTCGGCAAAGTAGCTGCTCAGGTGCACCGTACTGTTGCCGATGGGCGTGTTGACGTAGGCCAGCGCCGCTTCGTGCGCCTGCGCCACCAGCGGGGCGATGGCCGGATCGGCGGCCACGCAGTCGTCCTTGGCCTTGCAGATCGGGCGCACCTGGCTGCGGCTGTCGGCGGTATCGATGACCCAGCGCCCGTCCGTGCGCACCAGCGCCAGGTCGATCACGCCCAGGTCCTTGCCGAAGAAGCCGCCCATCACCGCCGGCTTGCCGCGCACCAGCCCGCGTTGCGCGTCCACCTCGGGCAGGCCGGCAAAGCGCGGCCCCGGGAACTCGGTATGCGAATGACCCAGCAGCAGCACGTCGATGCCGGGCACGCCGGCCAGGTGCCAGCCGGCGTTCTCCATGCCCGGCGTGTAGGGCGCCGCATCGAGGCCGCCGTGCAGCACGCCGACCACGACGTCCGGGTGCTGCGCCTGGATCTCGGGCATGTAGCGCTGCGCGGCTTCGACCACGCCGTTGACCGTGACCTTGCCTTCCAGGTTCTGCTTGTCCCATTCCAGGATCGGCGGCGGAGTGAAGCCGATGATCGCCACCCGCAGCGGGGTCAGGTGCGACTTGCCGTCCGCGCCGGTGACGGCGATGTCCTTGCTGACGATGGTCCACGGCTTGAAGATCGGCTGGCCGTCGCGCGCCGAGAACACGTTGCTCAGCACCAGCGGGAAGTTCGGGCCGGCGCATTTTTTGGTGGTGCCGCCGTCCACGTTCATCGGCGTGCCGGTCACTTGCGACAGGAAGCCCAATCCGTAATTGAACTCGTGGTTGCCGGCGGTGCCGCCGTCGTAGCCCATCGCGTTCATCGCCTTGTAGATGCCCAGCGTCTCGTTGCAGGCCACCGGCTTCACCTTGGCCTGGTAGTCGGCCAGCACGCTGCCCTGGATGGTGTCGCCATCGTCGAAAAGGAAGGTGTTGGGAAACTCCTTGCGCGCCTGCCGGATCAGCGTGGCCACGCGCTCGTAGCCGAGCGAATCGTCCTCGCGCTGCTTGTAGTAGTCGTAGCTGAGGATGTTGGAATGCACGTCCGTGGTTTCCAGGATCGCCACCCGCGCGGTGCTGCCATCCGCCACCTGCGCGGCGGCCGCGGCGGAGGCAACAGGTCGCGGCGCGCTCGCGCAGGCCCCCAGCAGGACGGCGACGGACAGGGACAGGGCAAGCGGGCGGAACGTGGAGAAAGACATGGCCGGGTCGATGCGGGAAACGATCCGTCAAAGCTAGCAGACGCCGGTGACCGGCCGCTGACGCAGCTCTTCGTCGCGCACGGGGAATGCAGCGTTGCGCCTGCCGCTGGCGATGGCAGTGCACACTTCACGGCTTTCTGATCGAAAGAGCCACCGCCATGGACATCGGATTCCTCGGCCTGGGCCACATGGGCCAGGCCATCGCCCGCAACCTGCTCGCCGCCGGCCACGCCGTCGTCGTCTGGAACCGCAGCGCCGCACCGGTACAGGCGCTGGCCGCCGCCGGCGCTTCGGCCGCCGCGACGCCGGCCGAAGCGGCGCGGCCGGTGCTGTTCTCGATGCTGGCCAACGACGAGGCCGTGCGCGAGGTACTGCTCGAACGCGGCGTGCTCGACGCGCTGCCGGCCGGTGCGGTGCACGTCAACCTGGCCACGGTGTCGGTCGCGTTGGCGCGCGAACTGGCGGCCCTGCACGCCGAGCGCGGCGTCGATTACCTGGCCGTGCCGGTGCTCGGCCGGCCCGATGTGGCTGCGGCAGGCAAGCTCAACCTGCTCGCCGCCGGCCCGGCGCAGGCCATCGACCACGTGCAGGCGCTGCTGGACGTGATCGGCGCGAAGACCTGGCGCTTCGGCGAACGCGCCGAACAGGCCAACGCGGTGAAGCTGGCCGCCAACTTCTGCCTGGCCAGCGCCATCGGCACGATGGGCGAAGCCGCCGCACTGGTGCGCGGACACGAGGTGGCCCCGGCCGATTTCCTCGCCATGCTCACCTCCACGCTGTTCGCCGCGCCGGCCTACCAGGGCTACGGCGGCATGATCGCGGCCGAACGCTACACGCCTGCCGGCTTCAAGCTGCCGCTGGGGCTGAAGGACGTGCGTCTGGCGCTGACGGCCGGCGAAGCCACGCACGTGCCGATGCCGCTGGCCTCGGTGCTGCGCGACGGCTTCATCGAAGCCATCGCCCACGGCGACGGCGATGCGGACTGGGCGGCACTGGCCAACGTGGCCAAGCGGCGTGCAGGTCAGGGCTGAGAGCTTGCTCCACCACCCGGCACGCAAGGCCTGAAGTCGGAACCCCGCTGCCACCACGGCATCGGCGCCCGTGCTTGGCCGCCGCCGCTGTGCTCTTGTCGGCCGGCATCGCCACAACCGGCCATGCCCGGCGGCGCGCGGCGGACATGCGGCGCGCCGGGCGGCTCAGGCCGGCTTCGGGTACGTGTAGAAACCCTCGCCGCTCGCCACGCCGAGCTTGCCGTGGTCGATGTAGTGCTCCTTCAGGTAACGGGCAAAAACCTGTGCCTTCGGCCCGCCGGCGGCGGCGATGTTGTACGCGGTATTCAGGCCGACGATATCGTAGATACGGAACGGACCGACCGGCGCGCCGGTGCCGATGCACCAGGCCTTGTCCACGTCCTGCGGGCTGGCGATGCCGTCCACCAGCAGGCTGCCGGCGGCATCGAGGAACGGCACCAGCAGCGAATTGAGCACATAGCCCGGCCGCTCCTTGTGCAGTTCGATCGGCACCATGCCGATGACCTTGGCGAATGCCACCACCTGCGCCTGCACCTGCGGGTCGGTGCCGGCGTGGCCCATCACCTCGGCCAGGTTGTGCCGCCAGATCTCGTTGGCGAAGTGCAGGGCGATGAATTTCTCCGGCCTGCCGCTGGCATCGGCCATCGCGCTTGGCAGCAGCGTGGAGGAGTTGCTGGCGAACACCGTGTGCGCCGGCGCCAGCGCGCCCAGCTCGGCGTACACCTTGCGCTTGAGCGCCAGTTGTTCGGGGATGGCTTCGATCACCAGATCGGCCTGCGCGGCGGCGGCCTTGAGGTCGGTGGCATACGCGATGCGCGCCAGTGCGGCCTCCACCGCCGCAGGCGTGGCGTCCTTCAGGTCGTGCAGATAGCGCTGGGCGAGCGCAGAAAACGTCTGCCTTGCCTTGTCGATCAAGGCCGCATCGATGTCGTAGGCGACGACGTCGAAGCCGTGGTACGCGCTCTGGAACGCGATCTGTGCCCCGAGCACGCCAGTACCCAGCACGGTGATGTGGCGAAACGCCATGGCGGCACTCCTGTGCGATGGAATGCGGATTATCGCGTACCGGCGCCGCTGGAATCCGGCTGAACCGCGGCCATCCCGTGGCCTGCCGCCGCATGAACCGGGTGCGCCGTCGGGTCAACACCGCCGTCTTGCCCGACGTTCTCCGCCATGCCTGCCAACGACGGCGGCATTTTCCGGAGAGCCTCATGTCTTCCGCATTGCGTCCCCTGCTGCTTGCCGCGGGTCTCGCGGTGGTTTCCACCTGCATGGTGTACACGTCGGACGCCGAGGCGCGCGTCGTGGTCGACGTCGGCATCGGCGTGCCGCCGCCCTTGCCGCGCCCGTTGCCGCCTCCGCCACCGCGTGCCGGCTACGCGTGGGCTCCGGGCTTCTGGCGCTGGGATGCCCCGCGTCACCGCCACGTGTGGGTGGACGGCCACTGGGAACGGGTCCGCGCCGGCTACGCCTATCGCCCGGCGCACTGGGTGCGGCGAGGCCCGGACTGGCGTTTCGTGCCGGGGCATTGGGCGCGCCGCTGAGCGGCCGGCGCAGTCGCAACGGCAGCCCCGTCCATGTGCGGGGCCACCGGGCTATTTGCCTGCCATGTCCGACGCGGCGGCGCAGCCGCTGCCGTCGATGCAGGCGGCCGCGCGGCGCAACTGGTCGTCGCTGAGTTGCGGCGGCGGCCGGGCCACCGCGGACTGGATCGGGCCCTTCACGCCCGGCAAGCTCTGCAGGCCTTTCGCCGCCAATCCGATCAGGCCGTAGAGGCCGTACATCACGTAGCCGCCACCTTGGCTCACCTGCTCCGGGCTGGGCGGCGGTTTGTAGCCCTTGTCGAAGCGGTTGGGTGCGGGTGCGTACGGATTGCGGTACTTGTACAGGTCCACCGGCTCGCCTTCGTCGATCACCGCGCGCACCTCGCCGAGCGTGGTCACGCCCTGTGTTCCCCCGGCTTGCGACGACGGTTGCATTGCAGCCCCGGCCGGCGCTGCGGCGGCCGGGGTTGCGGCCTGCCCATCCACCTGCGTCTGCACCTGCGCCCGGGCCATGCCGGCCAGCGCCATCAGGCCGAGTACGCACCCGAACCGGGCCACATCCGCCATTGCTTCGTCCTTGCCACATCCGGTGGCGGCAGGATAAGGCCGGTCTCGTTGGTTTTCCGTTGCCGCAGATGAACGCCGCGACGACCGGCCACGCGGCACGCACCGCGATGTGCGGCATGGCGACGACGAAGCGAACTTGAACGCCATGGAAACGCGGTCTTGCCTGCCCAGGCCCGGTACGCGCGGTTTCCGGCCCCTCGGCGATACCGCAACTCACTGTATTCGCTCGCATTCACTTGTTTTAGATGCATATATGGAATGGACTGCATTCAAAAGTTTCATTTTTGGAATGGAATTGTTTCCCGTAGCGTTCGCGGCCTTCCCCGAATACGCAAGGACGAACCCGGTCATGATCATTTCCAGTCCGATGGATTACCGCGAAGCGGCGCGCCGCCGGTTGCCGCGCTTCCTGTTCGACTACATCGACGGCGGTGCGGTCGGCGAAGGCACGATGAACGCCAACGTGCGCGAACTGCAGGACATCGCCTTGCGCCAGCGCGTGCTCACCAGCGTCGGCGTGCCCTCGCTGGAATGCGAGATCCTCGGCAGCCGCTGGGGCTTGCCGGTGGCGCTCGGCCCGGTCGGTGCCACTGGCATGTATGCCCGCCGCGGCGAGGTGCAGGCCGCCCGTGCCGCTGCCTCGCGCCACATTCCCTACACGCTGTCCACCGTGTCGGTGTGCGCGATCGAGGAAGTGGCCCGCGGCGCGAGCGGCGAGCAATGGTCGCAGCTGTACGTGCTCAAGGACCGCGGCTACATGCGCAATGCGCTGCAGCGCGCGTGGGCGGCGGGCATGCATTCGCTGGTGTTCACGGTGGACATGCCGGTGCCCGGCTCGCGCTACCGCGACCGCCATTCGGGCATGTCCGGTCCGTACTCCAAGCTGCGCCAGTACCTGCAGGCACTGTCGCATCCGCACTGGGCATTGGACGTCGGCCTCGCGGGCAGGCCGCTGTCGTTCGGCAACATCGAGGCCTACACCGGCCGGCACATGCGCATGGACGACTACATGGGTTTCATCGGCTCCAACTTCGACCCGTCGATCGGCTGGCACGACCTGCAATGGATCCGCGACGAATGGAAGGGCAAGCTGATCCTGAAGGGCCTGCTGGACGTGGAAGATGCCCGCGAAGCGGTGCGGCTGGGAGCGGACGGCATCGTCGTGTCCAACCACGGCGGACGCCAGCTCGACGGCGCCATCCCGACCGCGCGGGCTCTGCCGGCCGTGGCCGACGCGGTGGGCGACGATCTGACCGTGCTGGTCGATTCGGGCGTGCGCTCGGGCCTGGACGTGATCCGCATGCTGGCCCTGGGAGCAAAGGGCGTGCTGCTCGGCCGCGCCTACATCTACGCACTGGCTGCAGCCGGCGAAGCCGGCGTGTCGCATCTGCTGGACCTGTTCGCCGCCGACATGAAGGTGACGATGACCCTGACCGGCGCGAAATCGCCGGCCGGCATCGACCGCGCCAGCCTGGACCGGCTGGAACGCGAATTGCGCGCCTGAAAGCCCGCGCCGGCGCTCCCGCGGCACGCCGCCACGGGAGCGCACCGGAGAGGTCAGGCAACCCTGCCCTCCGGCACGCACGCCTGCCCCGTCCGCGCGACGGCGGGCTGCCGCCTTCTCCAAGCACTGGTCCCGGACGCATGCCGCCGGTTCGCCGCCTTCGGCGCGCCGGTTGCACTCCGCGCCCCTTCCATTGCCGAGTTTCCGCGTGAACAGGGGCGCCAGCGTGTTCGGCACGTCCACCGCGACGCCGCGCAGTGAACCGGCGGCCAGGCAACAGCCACGCCGCGGATCAAGCCTGCGTCGGCGCGTCCCGCTCGGCCAGCGCTTCCAGCAACGGCTGCGAGGGCACGAAGAACAGCCCGCCGGTGACCGCGCGGCTGTAGTCGAGCAGGCGGTCGTAGTTGCCCGGCGGATTGCCGGCAAACATGTTTTCCATCATCCGCTCGATCGGCCTGGGCGAGCGCGCGTAACCGATGAAATAGGTGCCGAACTCGCCGCTGCCTGGATGCCCGAAGGGCATGTTGCCGCGGACGATGTCGATCTCTTCGCCATCCTCGTCCTCGATCACCGTCAGCGCGTTGTGCGCCCAGCTCGGCTTGGTGGCATCGTCCAGCTCGATGTCGTCCAGCTTGGTGCGGCCGATGATCAGCTCCTGCCGCTCCACCGGCAACGCGTTCCAGCCGGCCATGTCGTGCAGGTACTTCTGCACGACGACGTAGCTGCCGCCGACAAAGCCCGCATCCTCCTGCCCGATCACCGTGGCGTCGAGCGCGTCCTGCCCTTCCGGGTTCTCGGTGCCGTCGACGAAGCCGATGATGGCGCGCATGTCGAAGTTGCGGAAACCGTGCACTTCGTCCACCACCTCCAGCGCACCGTCGAACGCCTGCAGCAGGTGCGTGGCCAGTTCGAAACACAGGTCCATGCTGTCCGCGCACAGGTGCAGCAGCACGTCGCCGGGCGTGGCCACGGCGCGGCGTTCGGCCGGGCCGTACTCGATGAACGGGTGCAGTTCGGCCGGGCGCGGCGTGCCGAACAGGCGGTCCCACGCCTGCGCGCCGAAGCCCACCACGCAACGCAGGCCACCGTCGGGCCGGCGCTTGCCCACCGCGCGCACCAGCCCGGCCACGTCGGCGCACCATGCCCGCGCCTTGGCGTGGCTGGTCGCATCGTGCCCGAGCGTGCCGACGATGAAGATCGCCGCGGGCTTCACGCCCTCGGCGACGGCTTGGGGCTGGGCGGGATGGCATCCGGCAAGGCAATTCATGGCAGGCAAACGTCTCTCGTCGCAAACGGGAAAGGGGGCGCCGTGCACGGGCAACCAGCGCTGCCGCAAGGATAGCCCCGCCGGCATGCGGATCGAGCGGACTGCCTGCCTCCGGCCCGGATGGCCGCCACCGCGATGTCCCCCGCGGGCCGCGTCTCACATCCTGAGACGTCGCCGTGCTTGCATGGCGTACCTCGATCGGCACCGGTGCCATGACGTTTCCCCTCGCACCCCGTACCGAAGCCGGCGAACGGGCGCTGGCCACACTGGACGGGCGCCCCTCGCGCGACGGCGCTCTGTTGAGTGCGCGGCTGGAAAAACGCTATGCCGACCGCATCACCGGCAGCTTCACGATTCCCGGCCGCGAAGGCGCGTTCGCGCCGATCCCGGACGACGTGCCCGCGCCCTTGCGCGCGGCGCTGCAGGCGCGCGGCATCGACCGGCTGTACGCACATCAGGCCGAGGCGTGGACGGCCGCGCAACAAGGCAGGCACGTGGTGGTCGCCACGCCCACGGCCAGCGGCAAATCGCTGTGCTACACGCTGCCGGTGGTCAGCGCGGCGATGCAGGGCAACGCCAAGGCCCTGTACCTGTTCCCGACCAAGGCGTTGGCGCAGGACCAGGTGGCCGAGCTGCTGGAACTCAACAAGGCCGGCGATCTCGGCGTGAAAGCCTTCACCTTCGACGGCGACACGCCCGGCGATGCGCGCCAGGCCATCCGCCTGCACGGCGACATCGTGGTGTCCAACCCGGACATGCTGCATCAGGGCATCCTGCCGCACCACACCAAGTGGGCGCAGTTCTTCGAGAACCTGCGCTACGTGGTGATCGACGAGATCCACACCTACCGCGGCGTGTTCGGCAGCCACGTGGCCAACGTGCTGCGCCGGCTCAAGCGCATCTGCGCGTTCTACGGCGTGCAACCGCAGTTCATCCTGTGCTCGGCCACCATCGGCAACCCGCACCGGCACGCCGAGGCGCTGGTCGAGGACGAGGTGCATGCCATCGTCGAATCCGGCGCGCCCACCGGGCCCAGACACGTGCTGCTGTGGAACCCGCCGGTGGTCAACCCGGACCTGGGCCTGCGCGCCTCGGCGCGTTCGCAGAGCAACCGCATCGCCCGCATCGCCATCCGCAGCGGGCTTAAGACGCTGGTGTTCGCGCAGACCCGGTTGATGGTGGAGGTGCTGACCAAGTACCTGAAAGACATCTTCGACAGCGACCCGCGCAAGCCGGCACGCATCCGCGCCTACCGCGGCGGCTACCTGCCCAGCGAGCGGCGCGAAGTGGAGCGGCAGATGCGCGCCGGCAACGTGGACGGCATCGTCAGCACCTCGGCGCTGGAGCTGGGCGTGGACATCGGCGCGCTCGACGTGGTGGTGCTCAACGGCTACCCGGGCAGCGTGGCGGCGACCTGGCAGCGCTTCGGCCGCGCCGGCCGACGCCGGCAGCCGGCGCTGGGCGTGCTGGTGGCCAGCTCGCAGCCGCTGGACCAGTACGTGGTGCGGCACCCGGATTTCTTCGCCGACGCCTCGCCCGAGCACGCGCGCATCGCGCCGGACCAGCCGCTGATCCTGTTCGACCACATCCGCTGCGCGGCCTTCGAGCTGCCGTTCCTGGCCGGCGAGCGGTTCGGCCCGGTGGACCCGGAGGTGTATCTGGAAGCACTGGCCGAAACCGAGGTGGTACACCGCGAAGGCGAGCGCTGGGAGTGGATCGCCGACAGCTACCCGGCCAACAGCGTGAGCCTGCGCGCGGTGGCCGACGGCAACTTCGTCGTGGTGGACCGCAGCGACGGCCGGCAGCAGATCATCGCCGAGGTGGATTACTCGGCCGCGGCACTGACCCTGTACGAAGGCGCCATCCACATGGTGCAGTCGGTGCCCTACCAGGTGGAGCAGCTGGACTGGGATAGCCGCAAGGCCTACGTCACCCGCACCTTCGCGGATTACTACACCGACAGCATCGACTACACCAAACTCAAGGTATTGGACCGCTTCGACGGCTGCCGCGCCGGCGCGGGCGACTGCCACCACGGCGAAGTGCACGTGCTGCGCCGCGTGGCCGGCTACAAGAAGATCCGCTACTACACCCACGAGAACATCGGCTACGGCCCGGTCACCCTGCCCGACCAGGAGCTGCACACCACGGCGGTGTGGTGGCAGCTGCCGCAGGCCGTGCTGCTGCGCGCATTCGCCGACCGCCAGGATGCGCTGGACGGTTTCCTCGGCGCCGCCTACGCGCTGCACATCGTCGCCACCGTCGCGGTGATGGCCGATGCGCGCGACCTGCAAAAAGCCGTGGGCAACGGTGACGGCGCGTGGTTTGCCACCGCCGACGAAAGCGGCCGCGGCCAGTTGCGCGGCGCAGAAGGCGAAGCCGGCATCGAATTGCAACAGAGCTTCGTGCCCACCGTGTACCTGTACGACAACTTCCCCGGCGGCGTGGGCTTGAGCGAGCCGCTGTGGCAGCGCCAGCGCGAACTGCTGCAGCGCGCGTCCGAGCTGGTGGGCCGCTGCGACTGCAAGGCCGGCTGCCCGGCCTGCGTCGGCCCGGTGCTGGCCGCGCAGGAGGAGGGCGACGGCGCCACGCCGAAATCGCTGGCGTTGCAGGTACTGGGGCTGTTTCTCGCCGATGTCGCCGTGCGCGGGCCGGAAGCCGCCGCGTGAGCCTGACGCTGGACAAGCTCAAAGCCTTGCGCCGCCAGGCCGGCGGCGTGGCCGGTGGCGTGGCCACCACGACAGCACCGGTGCACTTTCCGCACAACGCCGACGCACGTGCGGATGGCACGAGCGCGGCACCGACGACCGCCATCCCTCGCTCGGATACCGCGGATGCGGCCGCAAGCTCCGGTGGCAACAAGACCGGAATCCATGCCGCTCCGCCGCTGGCCGCGATGCAAACCGTTGCGGAAGCGACCGGCATGGCGCACGCCCGGGCCGACGCGCTTGCGCCGGCATCCGCTCCCCGCGACGGCCAAGCCGGCAGCCTCACGCCGCTGCCGCTTGCAGCAGCCACGCCCGCCGGGCACAGGGTGCCGACCACCGTTTCCTCCATGCGCGCCGGGGAATCCCGATCGCCGCAAGCGCTCTGCCCGACGA
>Ga0194138_10000881_pt1 | contig 14376 bp, 20 predicted proteins | sample TARM_MetaG_T2_14_FD_134022 | JGI IMG/M metagenome (GOLD analysis project Ga0194138, IMG submission 134022) | Freshwater microbial communities from Pennsylvania, USA, analyzing microbe dynamics in response to fracking - TARM_MetaG_T2_14 (version 2) | ecosystem: Environmental > Aquatic >...
AATGGATGCGGATTAGGGCGCGTGAGGCGATGCGGATTAATGTGTGTTATGCGGCGATCAAAAAGTCTGCTTAAACTCAATTGCCTCAGTTAATCGCTGAGGCTTTTTTGTGCTAGACAATAAGCGGGACAGGAATGATAGTTATTATAGCATGAAAAACGATATTCCAAAATACAGAAGCATGTCCGACTTATGGAAGGCATTTTACTCAGATTCATTCAATCCTGATGGCTCTAGGAATCATCGCCCGCTATTGCGCGACTATAGAGCCGGAAGAATCCAGGGGATCACTCTCAGGCAACGAGAGCGAAACGGAAAACTATTCCCTGTAGATTTTCGGGTGACTCAAGAAGAGTTTGACCGGCTGATGCGCGAGGGGATCGTAAAGCCAAAAGAGGAAGAGCCTTCGGCTGAAGATTACTTTGAAAAGCATGGCATTGTTTGCCGTGGATCTGATCTTTTTGCGGTTAAAATAAAAGGCCGGATTGAATATGTATCGACCGATGAAAAGGCGATTTGCGCGTTTATGTCTAAGGCATCACTCGACAATGAGCCCGAGGACGTGGCGGCGGAGAATCTTTGCATATAGATTGCATTCTGGCTTTCATTTAGGCGGCTTGGCGTTTTGCTGAGCCGCTTTTTTGTGCTCTTTTTGCTAATCTAATCGTTATTTTTTCGCGCTTAAATCGTTTCCTCGGATTTTTGGGCTCAGAAAAAGTCTAACCCATACTTGTTATACCTACCGTGCACGCCTTACCTGTCCTGTTCTTCCTGTCATTCATACTTGCTAACTTTTTCGCGTTATTGCGTGTTTTTTACAATTTACCTAAATTATTGATTATCAGCCTTTATCTATCATACAAGTATAACAGGTATGATATGTATAACAGGAAAGGGATAGACTTTTTATTTTTAGGAAACGCCAAGGAAACGTGTAAATGCGTTCACAGTGAACAGGAGAGCACTCGCTAACGGTTTTACGTAGGACAAGTAAAATGTATTGACAATGTTGCGCTAGTCGGTTGAGTTGGGCGATATGACAAATACACAAATAACATTAAATATATTCACCATTGCAGTTTCTGCTCTTTGCATTGCTCTTACATTTTTTTTCGATGCTTACTTCTGGGCACATAAAAAAAGCGCACATAATGAAATGCATCGGGTCCATTCTTCTAATTTCTCTTTTGTGTGCCTTTGGATTTTTCTTTGTATCACTTTTGTAACTAGACTTTGAAGCATGGAGAAGCAGCACGGAAAGCAGACGTGCACGGTTAAGCGAAAGCCCTTTACGGCTATAGGCATATAGCACGACTGGTAAGCCGATATGGACGCATTAGCCCCAGTAGCGCGGGGCCTTCTCCATGCTTCTTAATCTAATGTATTGACAATTGAATACAAGTTGACCTATACCCGATTCATGCAAAGCAATAACAAAACAAAGAAGACTACCCCATACCTCGGGCTAGGGCAAATGAAGCCATACACATTTAGACTGCCGGTGGCATGGATGGATGACGTTGATGAGCTTGCAAAGGCCGATGGGGTCAAGTCTTCACAGATTGTTAGAGAGGGCCTCAAGCTGGCGTGTAGGGCACGAGGGCGCGATCTGTGATGGCCTGGTGGGGGCACCGCAAAGGAATCTTTTAAAATTTTTTAGGTCCTCGGCGAGTGTGCCACAACCACCGCGTTTTTCTCTAAGTTAAAAATTACAACTATCTTACCCATTGAGCAAAATTGGCACAAAATCTGAACCAACGCTAACCAGTCAGGCAGGACTCGCAAAGCGGCTGCAAGTGACAGCGCGAATGATTCGACTTTGGCGCGAACAGCATCCGGACGCACCACGAAAGATCGACGGCAAGGAGCCGGTCGAGCCGTGGATGGAGTGGGTGGAAGCCAGAGGCAAAGACAAATTGTCCGACGAGGCGAACGCTTCAATGGAAGCGATGAAGCTGGAAGAGCAGCGCTTGAAAAACGAACGACTGCGCGGCCAGGTCGAGCACGACAAAGAGAAAATCAAAATCATCAAGGGCCAATATATTCCGCGCGACGAAGTGGAGAATCAGATGGTCCCGCTTATCGCAGAGTGGCAAGCCTACGAAAAAGATCGAGACATCGATCTGTCCAATTGGGCGCCAGGCAGATCAACCGGCGAGATCCGCGTCCACCAAGACGAGACGCGCGACGAACTGTTCCGCAAAATCCGTGACGGAATGACAACCTTTATTAATCAACTTCAGAACAGCAGCGCAAAAGCATTAGCTGACGAGAAGACGTCAATCAACATGCCCGGCCAAGGACGCCCGAAAGAGGCGACCAGCGCCCGGGCAAAAAAAGAAGCAACCAAAGCAAGAAAGAAAGCGACCAAGAAATGAATATACAAGCAGGAGATGTTTTAGAAGTAGTGATGGACGGCGACGTTTATCATCAATTTATAGTCCACGAAACGCGAATGAACGTAACAAGAGGAGAAACTCCTGTTACGGAATTTAGAGGGGCAGATTCGCAATGGTTCGTTGAGAGTGATTTTAAATCCGTCAAGGTAATCGGAAGAAAGTTTGAAGAGCCAGAACCACAAGCGCGACTCGGCCCAGATTCCTACAAGCTTGAGATCGGCAGCGATCCACTTCCGTCTGAATACTGGACAGCGCTCAGCAAATCGATCGACTGCCTGTCTGAAAAAATCAGCAAAGCACCGTATGCTGCCGAACACCTGAAAGACATGCAGTCTCGCTTAGTTGCATGCTTTGAGTCTCCGCACAATCCAAACATGGAGTTACCCGCAGAATGAAAACTAAAACAGCATACCGGTTAGACATGACAGTTGCCGCGTTAAATATGGGGCTCCAATTTTGGAGCATTTACGAAGGATATTTTGGGTTACCTATAGTCCATGCAGTGCTCGCACTGATTTTACTTGGATCTGCTTACCGCGGTCAGAAGATTATGAGAATCGAAAAGCTGTGGATCAGCCATTCCCATGAATAAAATAATTCCACTAATTGTCATCGCGCTTATTTTTTCAGTCTTTTCATCAATCTCAAAGATAAAGTAAAACGCGAAGCAAGAGCCATTTTTTGAATACATCGCATCTGATATGCACTATGTCAGATTTGATTTTCATGAGTATGTTGTTTACTCAGGAATGGGCCGCGCCGGAATCACTCACTCTCCGAACTGTGAATGCCATGAAGACTAAAGACCACATCGTGACGCGTATCATCGACGGAGCAAAGCGCTACCTGAGTAATACCGGATGGTCCGACCTGCGCCGCTGTGCTCGGCGATACTACAAGGAAGATGCCCGGCATCTGGCTTACTATATGAGCTGCGACCGCGACGACGATTCAATCTATTTTGAGGAGGCTTGATGGGAGAGTTTTATAACCTTTGGATGGTGCAGCAAGGACGCCACACGCTGCAAGGTTCGAAACCAAGGCAATCCGCCTCTGGCCCTGGGGTCGCCGCCCAGACCCTCCACTCAATCTAAAATAGTGACCACCTCCAACATAGAGAAGATTTGGCGAGCCGCGTTCAATCCACCGGACCGGCGCGACATTTGCTCATGGGCATCTGAAAACATCAAGTTCGGTCCTACGTCTCCATTTCCCGGATACTTCAATGTCGAAAACGTCCCATGGACGCGAGGCTGGTATGAGCCTACGCAGATCCAAAGGTCCGGCGTATCACGATCAGCGGATGCCCTCAGCAATCAGGCAAAACGATATTTGCTCAAATCTGCATGGCTTGGCAACCGGTCAACGATCCCGCGCCAATGGGGTTCTATGCAGACAATCAGGGCAAGGTGAAACGCTTTGTCGAAACGCGATGGCGACACATGCAAGACAGTTGCGAGGCGCTGGAGGCTCGGATTAAGAAATCGACCATTAAGCAGTCGTTGTTTATGGACGGCAGCTTTCTTGTGTTCCTTGGCGCAGAGGCAGAGGGTGATCGCCAGTCTGACACGCTCCGAGTGATCTTCAAGGACGAGTCTTGGCGGTATGACCCGGGCGCAAATCGTGAAATTGACAACCGCAAAGAAGCGTTCAACGTCACAAACGACTGGAAGATTGTCGAGCTTGGCACTGGCGGCATCGCGGGCGAAGAGTTTGCGGAGAATCACCGGAACGGAACTTGCGAAGTATATGAAGTGCCATGCGAGCATTGCGGCGAGTTTTACGAATACAAGTGGGACATCCGCGACGGTGGAGTTTTCCGATGGGAAGAAATCACAAAAGAAGACGGATCGCTCGATTTTCAGAAGACTAAAGAGACGGTGCACATTGAATGCCCGAATTGCTCAGGCAAGATTTACCACGACAGGGGCAAGCAACGCGCGGCAGTGATCGCCGGTCGTTGGCGGGCGACGAATCCAGACGCAGACGGAACGGAGCGCAGTTTTACGCTTCCGATCTTTGTTCCTGGGGCAGATCCGCGCGATTTCGTGGAGAAGTGGCTGAAGATCGGCAAGGGGCGCGATGTTGGCCGGCGCGCAGCACTTAAAGGCGTGATCATGTTCGACCTTGCAGAGTTTTGGAAAGACCTGCCGATTGTCGAAAAGAAAGATTTGCCGATTGGCGACTATACCCGCGAATGGATGCTCAACAACAAATGGGACCGTGAAGTTGTAAGACTGGCAACAATCGACTACCAGCACGGCAAGGACGGCGAGGGCGAGCACTTCTGGTTTGTCGTTCGCGCGTATGCGCAAAACGGAGACAGCCGCTTAGCTGACTGCGGAAAGATATTTGAAGTCACTGAACTGAACGAGCGCATACTTGCTGCAGGTGTTCACAAGGTGAATGCGCAAATGCACGCCTTCAGCCCAGTGGCGATTGACTGCGCATTTAAGCAAGGGACTGTATTTGAGTTTTGCATGCGGTTCATGTGGACCGGCATCAGAGGCGAGGACCGAGACACAAAGAACAACTCTGGGCAATTCCTGCACCGCGTGCAGCAAAAGAAGGGCGGGCCGATTTACAAAGTTTGGCGCAACTTCTCCGAGTTGAAGATGGGAGAGGTTGGAGTTGGTAAGACAACACAGTTTAGCGGATACGCGCCTTGGCGTTCGATCAACAATCAAGGGATCGAAGACATGCTTTTCGAGCTTCGCTCAGGCAGGGCATTGAGCTGGACTGTTCCGAGTGACATTGAAGAGTTCTGCCCAGAGTATGCCGCGCACATGCAAAGCCATCACCGAATCAACGTGAACTATGGCAAGGACGGCGAGCAAGACCGTTACCGGTGGGTAAAAGTTGGCAGCGCAGATGATCACCTATATGACTGCGAAAAGTACCAAGTTGGAAAAGCGCTTGAAGCCGAGTTGGTTTCTGACATGAGCGAAACCCAAGAGGAAGAGTAATTATGCACCTAACAGAACAAGAACAAGAAATGATTAAAGGGTGGGGCTGTAGATGTCGCGCTGTATTTGATAAGACCGGCATTTGCTGGGATTTGTTTCAAGCGGATAAATTTTGGCTATACCTTAAAGGCAAATATTGGGATTGCTGTGAGGAGATCGTTTCTCGATACGAGCGAAACCTGACTTGACATCGCTTCGCGTATTGTGTAACTCAATACAAAATGGCGATTCCGAATCTTGATATTTATACCTCTGCGGAAATCACAGAGTTGAAAACCGCTGTCAAGGCGGAGCGGCTTCGTCGGCTGACTGGCGAGGCGATCACTCAAGGTAGCAAGAACGGGCGAAGCTACAGTCTTGAGCGGATGAGCGAGGCTGAATTGTGCAACCTTGAAAACGCGATTGCTGGAAATCTTGGCGTGTCTTCGCGTCCGATGAAGCGCCGCATTAACTTCAACAACTGCGAAAGATAATGGGCCTCATTTCTGATATTATTACCGGCAAGCTGAGTGCTCAGCGTGCGTATCATAAGCACATTACGCTGCTATACGAGGGCGGAAAGCGCACCCATAAGCGTAAAAATGCAGGCGGAATTTTTACCGATCCAGAAGGCAGCACAGAGACAGTTGAGCGATTGCAGATGATCCGAGAGGCTCGGCAGCTAGAGGAAGACTTTCCTCTAGCTGCAATGATCCTGGACACGTATGACATTTACGCTTTCGGATCGATCCGCTATCAGCCAATGACCGGAGACATCGAGCTAAATCGTGAAATTTCTGATTGGCTCAAATATTGGTTCACCGTTTGTGACTATACTGGGCGATTTGACTTTGATACATTGATGCAGCTCGCGCAACGCGGGAAGAAGCGTGACGGTGAAAGCGGAATCATCGACATCGAAGACGCGGGCGGATACAAGATCCAGCTAATCACCGGCGAGCGAATCGGAAATCCTACGCTTCCATCGTGGTCCAACGACGAAGATCAGAACGGCATCCGGCTTGATAAATATGGCCGCGTGATTGGATACGACATTTACAAGCGCCAATATCACGGTGGGCTATATTCATTTGACAAGCACATTCCCGCAAGCTGGTTCAATCACATCTTCGATCCATTCCGCGTCGATAATTACCACGGCGTGACATGCTTTAAGTCGGTTATTACCCGAATGCGCGACTTGAAAGAGACGATGGACTATAGCCGTCTCAATATCAAATACCGCTCAACGCAGTTGCCATATTTCAAGACCGAAGACGGGCAAATTCCAACTCAAGCAAATAACTACTTGCCACAAGGACAGCCTTTGCCATTGAAAGACGCTGACGGCGTGACTCTTGAGCAAGTTGACGGCGGTGAGCAGCAATTTTTAAAGACCACTGAGGGCATCTTTGAGTTTCCGAACGATTTCCCGAATCAGCAATTCTTGCCGGTGATCGAGACTCAGGTCAAAGAGATCATGGCCGGCGTCGGGCTGTCTTATGACTTCCTGTGGAAGATTGATAAGCTGACCGGCACGGTTGGCCGACTTGTAGTTGAGCGCGAGGACCGAGTGATGCAGAACGAGCGAAAAAAGCTTGAGCGCCAGGCCATGCGCCGGATCGTGACACGCGCAATTGAAGCAGGATACCGCGCCGGAGCGATTACGCGCAAGACCGCTAACAAATTCAGAGGCGAGTTTTTCTATGGCGCACGAATCAGCGCCGACTATGGCCGCGATGCAAAGGCAGACATCGAAGTTGTTAACGCAGGGCTTCTGACAGAGACGGAATATCAGCATATTCACGGCCGCAACCCAGAAGACGTTCGCACGGTTCGTTTCGAGGAAACGCTCGGAATCCTTGAAGACGCCAAGAAGATCACTGAAGCGCACCCAGAAATCGGAATAGAGAACGCATCTAACCTCATTCGCAAGGCTTATCCGAATCCGCCAAAGTCGCAGACAGTCAGCGAAACGGTTCAAGCGGATGAAAGCTTGACAGAATGACACAGTATCCATAAAAGCACTACAATGAAAGCTCGCGAAATTTAAATGCCTGACACATTTGCAGAACAGATCCCGGTCTTTGATTGGTCCAAAGGTCTAGACCTTTTGGAAAATGCCATTGATGAAGAAAACGGCATCATTCGAGGCGTATCCATCGCAACGGCAAATGTTAAGGCGATCGGTCACGGCGAATACAGCGAAGATGGCGAACTTCTGCGCGAATTCTGGACTGACGAGCAAACGCTTGAAGACATGCTTGCGGCTTGCTTGGCAATCGGGCAACCATTGAAAGCCAAACTCGACCATGGCACCGGTCTTTCTGAAATCGTCGGAGAGTTTGATAATTTTCGTATCGACGGCGAACACTTGCGCGCCGACTTTCAAGCATACGAGAGCAGCCCGCACCGGGCGCATCTTTTTAACTTGGCAAAGCGCCTCAGTAAGCAGTTCGGAATCTCCGTAACTGCTGAATTGGGCAAGGTCAAACGAGGAGCAGTTGACTTTATGCGCTGCATCTCAGTTCACTCTGCCGACTTCGTGGAGAAGCCGGCCATTAACGCGGCTCTGTTCAATCAAAAGAATCGGATTGACAAGCCCTCTAAAGTATCCAAAAACACACTACAAATGGACGAAGCAAAAATCAAAGAAAGGATGGAGTCTGTAATGGCCCCATTCACTGAGCGTCTGTCTGCTTTGGAGGGCAAAATGCCCAAGGAAGAAGCAATGCAGGCTGCAGAAACCGCTAAAGAAGAAATGAGCCAAAAGCTCACTGCTTCCGAATCGAAGATTTCTGAACTGGAAAGCAAGCTTGAGACTCAAGCAACTGAGCTTGCATCGCTGAAGCAAACCGCCGAAGACGCTAAAGCACTTGGCGTTAAGTTTGGCGCAGAACTTCAATCCCACGAAGCGCCGAAAAACAAAGACGGCAAGACTTTCTCTGGCGAAATGGCCCGCTTGAAGTCAGAAGGCAAGAATCATTACCAAGCGCTTGAAGTGCTCCGCGTTTCTGATTTCGAGCTCTGCCAGAAAGAAGCAACTCGCCTCGGACTTCCATCCATCAATAACCTTTAACACCTAACCACTCGATTTCTAAATGAGCACTACAGTTGAAGACAACATCAAGCCGATCACCGTTACAGCGGGCGCGGCTATTTCGCTGGGTCAGCTTTTGACTCTTTCCGGCTCGACCGCTTCCGTGGCTGGGCTAACATCTGAGGCCGATGCGGTCGCAATGCAGGACGCCGAAAGCGGCGCAGACTTCTTGGCAAAGCGTCTGAACTTTAGCGACACGTTTATCGTCCTTGCCGACGGTGACGGGCACTCCGCAGGCGCTACGCTTTATGGCGCGGCTTCCGGCGTAGCATCCGACACTCAAGGCACTGGCGCTTTCCGAGTCGGCAAGGCTGTCACCGCAGCAGGTGCAGACGAACTCTTTGAACTACAATACAAGCCGGGCTACACCGCTGGCTCCTAACACGAAAGGATAAAATAAGATGTCAGTAACACAAACAAACGTCCTTGGAGCCGTCACAGCGAACGTCATGCAAGGACTAGCGGATCAAAACCAATTCGGCGGTTTGAAGATCGCGCCAGGGATTGCTCAAAACGGGCTTTCCGTAAACTGGCCGGTCATTCAGCTTGCAGAGGGTGAAATGCTCCGCGACAACCTCGAAAAGCGCGCGCCCGGTTCCGGCTTTAAGCGCATCACCGCAAAGATCAACCTCGACAGCTCTGTTGTTGAAGGTGACGGCTTTGAAGTGGTGATCGACAAGAGCATTGCAACCGATTCCAGCAAGCGCGGACTCGACGCGATGGCGGTTTATGGCCGTGAGCTGATGCTCAACGCCTACCGCAAGAATGAAAGCGATGTTTCGGCATTGGTTCAAGGTTCTGGCTTTGAAACAACTGCAGCATTGGTTGACTACACCGCAGCCAACATCGCCACAATCGATGCAGCTCAGGACATCCAAGGCGCGATTGAAACCATCGCAGGCCGAGGCGAAATGGCAGACACCATCGTAATTCCTGTCCAAGCTTGGAATCGTATTCGATTCTCCGACTTGCTCAAGGGCTTTATCGCTGGTTCTGTCAATCCTGGTGCAACGGTGACCGCAAATACTCTTCAAAAGGCATTCTCTGATGAAGGTATCAAGCAAGTCATCATCGGACGCGCTCGGGTGAACAACGCAGCAAAGAACAAGACCAGTATTTCGACCATTTGGGCGAATACTCACTTGTGGGTCGGTGCAGCCGCACCTGCCTCGAATGGAGTTGGTAACACAATCGCCGCAGCTGCAGCAACCTTCTACAGCGACGAGCAAAGCGATCCGTTTATCATCGAGCAATACTGGTGTGATGAGCGCCGCAGCTACGTGCTCCGCGTGTTTGGCGAAACCAACACAAAGATCACAAACGCAAACGCCGGTCAGCGCATCACAACAAGCTACGCTTAAGTTTTTTCTTGGGGTAACAGCATACGACGACACATGGACCGCTCATTCTTTCGAGGATGGGCGGTTTTTTGTGCCTTGACTGTATCGCTGAAATGAATACAGAATAGCATATTATTGCAGGATAGCTCAGTCCGGCAGAGCATCTGACTCATAATCAGAAGGCCAGCGGTTCAAATCCGCTTCCTGCTCCCAATTAAATTGTATTGACAATTCGCATTTGGCCCATATGTTTTGGCTATTATGAATTGCATGAAAGGATATAGTTACGGGGGACAAAATCCAAAGGGATGGGTAATGTCTGAAAAATTGGACGGAGTGCGGGCGGTTTGGGGCGGGAAAAAGATGCTGTCTAAGCAAGGGATCGAGATTCGTATTCCAGATAGGATATTGGCACAACTTCCAAGTGATCTAATGCTAGACGGAGAGCTGTATGCGGGCCGCGGGAACTTTGAGCGCGTGATTTCTGCTCTTGCTGGCGGATCTTGGGATGGCGTGAATTTTGTCGCCTTTGATATCATTTCTGACGAAAAAGCGATTGATCGAAAGGAAAAATTGCAGTCTTGCGGATATGCGCACGTCCTCAGTTTTCAAGTTTGCGAAAACAAAAGGCACCTCAAGGAGTTTGAAGAATGCGTAAAAAAGAATGGAGGCGAAGGAGTCATGCTTTTGCGTCGGTCAAGCAAATATTTAGAGGGCAGAACAACAAATCTGCTAAAAGTTAAAAGGGCCTCAGTCGATAAGGCTATTGTCTTAGGGTGGAATGGCAAAAGCTTAGATGTTTCTTTTTGCGGAATCGAGTTTAGCATTGGGATTGGCATCAAGAGTTCATGGCGATTGAATCCACCAAAAGAGGGCAGCGAAATACTATTTTCTTTTTACGGGAAGACAGCGAATGGCGTCCCTCGCCATGCTGCTATTTTTGCTTGAGGTTTCGTTCGTATTGATCTAGTCAATACGAAATGCCAAATTTTCTCGACCAGTTTATTGAAGCGGGCAACCAGCATGCGCGGGGCATCATGTCAGATTCATTTACTTGGAACGGATCAACTTATCTTGGCACGATTTCCGACCTTCAGAAAGATGAATTTTGGAGCGATGAAGGGACCGGAAAGAAGCGCGAAACCGAGCGACTTCTTGAAGTGAACGTTTCAGAGTTTGGCAGCTCGATTCCTCAGATCAATGACACAATTCTGTATTTGAATATCAAATACGAGCTGGTTTCTGTCGAGTCCGAGGACACCACAAACATCGTCTGGAAAATCCGTCAGCAAATCAAGGGCGCTTAATGGCAAGTCAAACACCAGGGCGCAGAAGCAAAGAGTTTTCGGTTGAAATTGACCAAGCTCAATTGACCAAGTTATTTAATGAGCTTGAGCAAAAAGTTAGCGTAAAAAATCTAGCTTCAATTGTCAGAAATGAAGCTGCAGCAATCTTATTTACTGCCGCGCGTCGGACTCGGCTTGGAAGCAAGGATAAGATCATCTCACATTCTGGAACTGAGAAGTATTCCGATATTAATTATGTGACAAACGCATCCCCTCAGTTTAAAAAGATCCTTCGCCAGAGAAAGATTCGACTAGCTGAAAAGCTCCGAAGGGTTGGACTGGCAAAAGATGCATGGCTTTATATTGCAAGGCAGTTGAATCTAAAGCCGACATCTTCAAACCAAACAAGGGGCTTGAAGAAATTGATGTCAAATCCTCCAACTGTCAGAAAGTCGAAAGCAATACATAGAGCGACTGGCGGCAGGGAAGTGGGCGGAGCTAAGGGGCAGTTCTCAATTCACGTATATTATGGAAACCCAGTGGGTCGATGGACAGGAGCAAGCCCAGCACTAAGGAGTGCAATATACGGCCGTAGAGCATACTTCCGCCGCAATCTAAAAGAAGGCGTTTTTTATTCAGCCAGAGAAATCGCCGCAAAATACCCAGGACTTGAAATCACGAAAAAATAATGGCAAACGAAGTCGAAGTTTATTCATTTGAAGACAATTTCATCACTGCGCTGAAAAAGATCATTTCAGTTGTGGGAGTGCAAGCCATTGCTTTTGGCGAGGACTGCGTTCAAGAAACGCCCCGAGTTGAAGTGAATTTCAACTACGGCGGAGCGAATGAAGTTGATCGCGGCATCGTTCCTGGCACTGGCGTGCAATATCTACAGAAGCATGAAGGCGAAATAGTTTTAATGGTATCGAGCAGAGACGGCGCCTCGCATCCAAAACTGGTCGGCAAGATCCGCAATTTTATGATGTGGAACGCGCCAACATTGATTCAGCCAGAGCTTGCCTACTACCAAGTGCAAAGCGTTTTTGAGCAGGCCGGAAACAATACGCGCAATCCAACGGAGGAAGATTTCGAGCTGATGTCAGAAATGCGCTTTAATGTGGTCTTTCACATTCCGCCATCCTCGTTTGTGAGTGCTTGACTTGTATCCATTAAATCTTTACAAGACGAAATTGAATCCACACTGTATCTAAAAACTCAATACAAAAATGGCTACTGAATACGAAGACGGCGCAATTTTACTCGATAGTTTCTCGGCAACTATCAACTCTCAAACCTATATTTTCAACAACTGCTCGGTCACGATTCCGACAGTCGCCGGTGAACGAAACGGAGTTGACGGCACACTTGCAGCTAAGCGCACAACAAAGGACACCGGGCGCATCAATGGCACTGCTGAAATTCAGATTTCGGCATCTGCTCAGAATCAGGAGCTTGTCAACGAAGTGTTTTTGATCCCTGGCACCCACGATCCAAGCGGCTCTGAGACTCAATATGTGATTGAGGAAGAGGGCCAAACTCAAACGATCAACGAGTCGCGCACTCGATCAATTACTTTCCGCCGCACGATCACTCAGCCTGCGTAAGCCATGGGTGATTTTCGGGCCAGCATTCCGGGGTGGCTCGATGCGGTCAATTTAGAATCGCTTGAGCATGATAACGCCTACATCTTTCCGCATGATGGGATTGCGGGCGTAGCCGTTCGGCATTTGACGTTGGTTGACATCTACCGCATGCAACATCCGGACGCGGATAATGAGTTGTTTAAGGACCGCTTCCCGACATTTATTGAGTTTTCCACAAGGCAGAAGGTTTTTGATGATACAGTAAACTTTCTATGGTATCAATCCCTTGAATACGACGCAAAATCATTGATCAAAAAAATGCTATTCCGTCGAAAAATTCAAAAGATTGATTTTTCAACTCTATATTCGGAGCTGCGTGAGTTCATTGCTAGAACCTATATGGATGCCATTGGATCAAGTGGGCGGATGCGCGAAATCAACATTTCTTACTGGTCCGACATGACAGGCTTTATTGACTTGATGGGCATCGAGTATGGGTGGACGCGAGAAGAGACGCTAGACACTCCATACCGTCAGCTTATTCAGATTGTGCGCAAGATCATGAAGCGCAAAGATCCAAAGAAACCGATCGGCAGTATTTCAGACGACATTGCAACCCGTCATATGCTTGAGCTTGATAAGCAGAAAGGCGGCGAATAATGGCGTTTTCGCTAAAGGCAATACTTGGACTGGAAACATCCAAGTTTGAGCGTGGGCTCGCTAAGGCACGCGCATGGCTATCATCCTCCGTTGGCGCTATGATGAAGAGCCTCGCTCCGCTTGCTGGTTTTGTCGGTTTTTCGACGTTAGCAAGCAGCGCGGTAAACATGGCGAAAGAGATCACGAATCTTTCAAAAGTCGCCAATACAAACGCAGAAGAATTTCAACGCCTGGCATACGGAGCAAAGCTTTTTTCTGTCGAGCAAGACAAGCTGGCTGACATCCTCAAGGATACTCAGGATAAGATTGGCGACTTCCTGACAACCGGCGCCGGGCCGATGGCTGATTTCTTTGAGAAGATTGCGCCGAAGGTAGGAGTGACAGCGGAAGAATTTAGAAACCTGTCTGGCCCGGACGCGCTGCAGCTCTATTACAACTCACTTCAAAAGGCGAATTTGTCTCAAGCGGAAATGACTTTCTTTATGGAAGCCATTGCCAGCGATGCAACCATGCTCGAGCCGCTTTTACGCGATAATGGGAAGCGATGGAAAGAGCTATCAGAAGAGGCCGAAAATGCAGGACTTGTGCTTAGTGATTTGGACCGCAAACAATTGCGAGCAACTTCTCAGCAGCTCGACATCATGAAAAAACGAGCAACGATCCTGACTGCTCAGTTTTTGAACAAGCTAATTCCTGCGTTCTCTCTAGTCGGCCAGGGGCTTGGCTTTATTGCGGATCTATTTGGAGCCGGTGCTGCTGTTGTAGTTTCCTACGGGAAAGCACTGGCATTTGTTGTCAGTGCAATTATTAAGCCCGCAATCACCGCTTTTGATGCACTTGCTCTTGGCGTTGAAGGGACTATGCAGGCTATGGCCGGAAACTTCGAAGCAGCAAAAAAGCATTCGAAGAATCAAAAAGGAAAGCATTTCAAATTGCCAGTGACTTCAATAGCATTCCTCAGAAGTTATTAGCTATCAATAAAGATGTGACTGTTGATATTTTGAGCGCATGGGAAGTCATGGGGAAATCTGTCGAGCGCAGAAATGAATCAATTCAAGCCAGT
>Ga0194138_10000882_pt1 | contig 14375 bp, 17 predicted proteins | sample TARM_MetaG_T2_14_FD_134022 | JGI IMG/M metagenome (GOLD analysis project Ga0194138, IMG submission 134022) | Freshwater microbial communities from Pennsylvania, USA, analyzing microbe dynamics in response to fracking - TARM_MetaG_T2_14 (version 2) | ecosystem: Environmental > Aquatic >...
AGACATCAGTCCAAGACTCTATGGAAAAATTCCATCGGGCATCCGAAAGTACATGAAATAGCCTGTGATTTTTTCATGCGCTTCTCCTAGATTTTTTGTAATTCAAAGGAAAATATCTTATAATGGAAGAAAGACAATTGAAAATCATTATCAACAAAGGTATTATTTTTTTCCATGACGATGTATTGAGTGCAGGAGAAAAGTTAGGAGTAGAGCTATATGGAAGGAACATTTGAAGAAAAGAAAAAAAGAAGATTTGAAAACACCTATGGGAAGGTTCTGACAGGTATGATGTTGGCGGCCAATCCTTTTAAAAAGATGGCTTTTAAAACCCCTTGTATGGTGCATCGCTTTATCAACATCCAGGCGGTGGTGATTCTTGAAAATGAAGGCTACATCAAAGCTGCGCATTTTTATAAAGCCTACATCAAGGCCTTGAATGAGGGGGCCACCTGGGCTGACCAGGACTTTAAGTCCATCAATCATTTTTATCACAATGAAAAAAAGAAAGGGCTCTATGGATTTTCAGATGGGCTCACAGAGGCGAGGCGTTATAGAGACCGTTCCTTGTTTTATTTAGAGAAAGGAAACATTCAGCGTTCGGTGTTCTATCTAGGGGTATTTTGTCATTTGTCCCAGGACATGACGGTGCCTCAGCATGTGACCAACAAGCTTTTGGACAGTCATAAGTCCTATGAAACCTGGATCAAGAAAAAGATTTTCTCGGAGATTGATTATTCTGTGGACCATGGGATTCTTCAGTTCGAAACCTTGGATGATTACATCCGTGAAAATGCTGTGGTGGCAAACTTTTATGCAGAGAAATATAAAGCCTTGGAGGATCGAGAGGAAATGTATGAGGTTTTATCGAAGAAAATGCTGGAAGTGGCACAAAATACCACCGCAGGTCTTCTGCTGGATTACTATGAAACCTATTATGAGAATCTTTAGAAGGAACAAAGGATGAACATATTACTCACAGCCATCAATGCAAAGTTTATACATACCAATATCAGTTTGAGGTATTTGAAAAAAGCCACGGCGCATCTTCCTGTGGAGACTTCTCTTTATGAAGTTTCCATCAATGAAGAGCGGGATCAGATTTTAGAGGGTATTCTCTTGGCAGAGCCTGATCTGGTGGCTTTTTCAGTGTATCTATGGAATTTTCAGCTGGTGCAAGAGCTTTCTTGCCTGCTAAAGAAAGTACGACCAAACTTACCCATACTTTATGGAGGACCGGAAGTCTCTTATGACAGTCTACACCACCTACAGATCCTGGATGGAGAGTACATCATCCGAGGAGAAGGGGAAAAGACCTATGAGGATTTCATCGGTTCTCTTTTGCATGGAAAAAACCTACATGAGGTAGCAGGGCTGACCTTTAGAGAGGGGGACACCATCTTTGTGAATCCCCCTCGGGAGAAGATGCCCATGGAAGAGGTGCCCTATCCCTATGAAGAAGGGGAGGATTTAAGGGGGAAGCTGGCTTATATGGAAGCGTCCAGAGGATGTCCCTATCAGTGCAGCTATTGCTTGTCCTCTGCGGAGAGGGACCTGAGGTTTTTGCCTTTGGCAGAGGTCAAGGAGCGCATTGAAAAGCTCCTATTCACGGGGGCTTCAGTGGTGAAGTTCATTGACCGCACCTTCAACATTCATCCAGAGGCCAAAGACATCTGGGCCTATCTCATTTCCTTGGACACAGCGGTGACCTTTCACTTTGAAATTGCGCCGGATCTCATCAAAGAGGAGCATTTGGCTCTCTTGGCCACGGCGCCTCCTGGTAGGATTCAGTTTGAAGTGGGCATTCAAAGCACAAAAAAAGAAGTGCTCCAGTCCATTCAGCGTTATATTGGATTTACCCAGGTTTTGGAGAAGCTTCAAAGGTTGGCTTCATTGGACAACATTCATTGTCACATGGACCTCATTGCGGGGCTGCCCTATGATACCTTGGAAACTTTTAAGAATAGCTTTAATGACGTGTATCCCCTGCAGCCAGGGATGCTTCAATTGGGGTTTTTGAAAATCATCAAAGGAACGCCCATGGAGAAAGATGCAAAGGGGTTTGCCATGGCCTACAGTCCCTATCCACCCTATGAGGTGCTAGAAACCAAGTGGATGTCCTATGAAACGCTACGGCATCTCCACAAGGTGGAGGATGCCTTGGAACGGTATTATAACTCGGGTCGGTTTGCAAAAACCCTTTCCTATGTATTGGCAGATGACAAAGACCCCTTTGCCTTTTACGAAGCTTTGGGTCTTTACCTAGAAGAGCGGGGACAGGGCAGAAGCCTTGGGTTAAAGGACCAGTTTTTATTCCTTAGAGACTTTGCCTTGGAGTATAAGAAGCCAAGAAATCAAGAAGATGTGGCATTGGTCCTCAATGAACTGTTGAAATTTGATTGGCTGAGCACCAATAAAAAACAGTATGTGCCAGAATTCCTACAACGAAATCATGAGAAAAACCAAGAAGCACGGAAAGATCTCTTGAAAAATCTTCGCATGAAAATACATGTTGAGATTTTTAAAATGGATCTTTGGGCATATTTTGACCAAGGGACCATGACGTTTTGTGATACTCCGGTGGTTTACGACTTAGATTCTGGTGAAATTATTAAAATTTAGTTGAAAAAACAAATCATTTGGCGTACACTGGTTGTTATATGGTAATGTATAACTTATTAAGAGATAACGATTGCATAATTCTTATTTCTTTATGTTTTGTGCATACCATGGTAAAATTAGTTGGTATGAGAACGTTTTGCATACACCATCAAAACGGAGGAATGGGGGTGATAGGATGGCAAAGGAAGCATTAGAAAAAGTAAGGCACGCAGAAGAACAAGCGCGGGCGCTTACAAGAGAAGCCAGTCAGAAAGCAAGAGACATCAAGCGGGATGCGGAAATGCTCGCCGAGGAAAAATTTAAAGAAATCATGGCAGAAGCTCAACAAGAGATGGACGCTTTGAAGGAAAAGGCTCGGGCAGAGGGGGAAGAGGAAGCAAAACCTATTTTGGCCAGTGGAAAGGAAAAGGCGCAAGCGGTTCTTTCTCTGAACAAAGAGGATCTGACCGAGGCAGTCAATATTATTATAGAGAGGATTGTGAAGGCAAATGGCAATCGTTAAGATGAGCAATTTTGGTCTGTTCACCTTCGACTCTGACAGAGACAAGCTTCTCCATGAACTGCAAAAGTTCGGTTATGTCCACTTTACGGACCTGAAAGAGGACCAAACCCTTCTAGAAGAAGGATTGGAAGTTCTTGAAGTACCACGAGCAATCAGTGAAGTGGAGGAAAAGATTCAAGATGTGAAGTTCGCCATGGATCTATTGAAACGCTATGATGACCGGGAGACGGGCATCAAGGCCATGATTAAAGGAAAGAGCAATTATACTTTTGAAGCACTTGAAAAGAAAGTTGCCCAGTTTGATTATGATCCAGTCATTGCGAAGTTCAGAGAGTTGACTGGGAAACTTGATCATCTCAGCCAAGAAGAGTTGAAAGAGAAAGCAGCCATGGAAGAACTCAGACCATGGAAAAACCTAAACTTTGATGTAAGACATCTTAGAGACTTTGAATACAGTGACGTGCTTACGGGTACCGTACCAAAGAAACTGTTAGAAGGTCTTAAAGAAGCCATTACATCTTTACAAGAAACCTACTTAGAAGTCTTAAGTGAAGGGAAGGATGACGCCTATGTCCTCCTACTCACCTCGAAGTATGAAAAAGAGGACCTCAGTGAAGTACTCCGGAACCACAGTTACACAACCATCCAGTTGAGTGTTCAGGGTACGCCAGAAGAGGAAATGAAAAAAAGACAAGAGTCTTTGAAAAAAATCAAAGAAGATCGAAAAAAACTCCAGGCAGAGGTGAAATCCAATGCCGGACATTTGGCGAAGTTTGAAGAAGTCTACGAGTATTTACTGAATCTTCGACTGCGCTATGAAGCGGAGAATAATTTCCTTCGCACAGGTAGTGTCAATGTGATCCATGGCTTCGTGCCCACAGATCGCGCTGAAGACTTTAAACGTGCTGTGGAAAAGACCCAAGAAGGTGCCTATTATCTGGAGCTGGATGCTGCAGAGGAGAAAGACACTTCGGTCCCCATTCTTTTGAAGAATGGAAAGTTTGCAGAGGCCTTTGAGTCTCTCACCACCATGTACTCCTTGCCCACCTATGATGGTATGGATCCCACCCCACTCTTTGCGCCCTTCTACTTTGCCTTTTTTGGCATGATGGTGGGAGACTGGGGCTATGGGTTGATATTATTCCTACTGACAGGGGTGGTGCTCAAAGTGGCCAATCTTGAAAAAGGCCAGAAGCTCATGATGCGCTTCTTGTTCTATTTAAGTTTCTCCACCATGGCATGGGGCCTGATTTTCGGGACCTTCTTTGGGGCAGAGCTGCCAACACAGTCGCTGATTTCCCCGGCCACGGAGTACCAAAAACTCCTGATTTTATCCATTGCTTTTGGTGGCATTCATCTTTTCTATGCCTTGGGCATCAAAGCCTATCGGTCTCTTAAAGAAGGAAAGCCTCTGGATGCGCTCTATGACGTGGGATTCTGGTATATGGCTCTTATGGGTGCCATTTTACTACTCCTAACCATGGTGGTGGATGTATTACCAGCCTTCATGGGCACCGTATCCTTGGTGGTTATGGTCATTGGTATGGTGGGCATTGTCCTCACGGGCGGTCGCGAAAATAGCACCGTGGTGGGCAAACTTGCTGGAGGCCTATACAGCCTTTATAACATCACCGGATACATCGGAGACTTTGTATCCTATTCAAGACTCATGGCCCTAGGCCTTGCTGGCGGATTCATTGCGGTGGCCATCAACATGATGGTGACCATGCTCTTTGCCATGGGCCCTGTGGGGATCGTCTTTGGGGTAGTAGTCTTCTTAGGAGGACAAGCCTTTAACCTATTCCTTTCCGCCTTGAGTGCCTATGTGCATGCCTCCAGACTAACCTATGTAGAGTTCTTCGGAAAGTTCTACGATGGCGGCGGAAAACCATTCAAAATCTTTAGAAACAAATCAAAATATATTAATGTTGAATAATTTTAGGAGGAAGTAAAAATGAATTTTGGACAAGTATTAGTAGAAAACGGTGGTATTGTATTTGCGGTAATTGGGATTGCCATGGCAGTCATTCTTTCTGGTATGGGCTCTGCAAAGGGTGTTGGTATCGTGGGTGAAGCGGCTACAGGCCTCATCATTGAAGAACCAGAAAAGTTTGGTAAGTCTCTTGTATTACAGCTGCTTCCAGGTACCCAGGGTCTTTATGGATTCGTTATTGGGCTGATGTCTCTTGGTTCTTTAAGTGCTGGTATGTCCATGGCCAACGGGATGTTCATCCTTTTCGCCTGTCTACCCATCGCTTTCGTTGGTTATTTCTCCGCAGTGTTCCAATCTAAGGTTGCTGCAGCGGGTCTAGCCATCCTTGCAAAGAATGAAGAACATTCCACCAAGGGTATCATTTACTCCGTTATGGTTGAAACTTATGCACTTCTTGCTTTCGTAATGTCTCTGATCCTACTTTCTTCTGTTACATTCTAAGAAAACAACGGATTTAGCGAAATTACAGCAAAGGAAGTGAGTTCATGTCCAATCTGGAAAATTTGACAGAGAAGATTCTAGAAGAGGCGAAGATGCAATCAGATGCCATGCTTCGGGAAGCCAAGGCTTTTGAAGATGACGTTGTCATGAAAAAGGTCAAAGAGGCGAAAGAGAAGAAGGAAAAGATGCTAGAAAAAGGCCGGTTTGAAGCCAATCTTCTAAAGGAACGGATCATTTCAAACGCTGAAGTGAACCGTCGAAATGAACTGTTAAATGGAAAACAGCAAATTATTGATCGCGTATTTGAAGAAGCCAAAGAAAAGCTTCAAGGTCTTTCTGAAGACCAGTATGTGGCCTTTGTCAAGGAAACTATAGAAGGGTTGTCCTTAAAAGGTACAGAGATTTTAAAGGTGACCAGTACGTATAAAGAGACCATCAAAGCACTGGGACTTCCTGTGAAAGTCTCTGAAGAGACCGTCTCTTCAGGATTTCTCCTGCAAGATGAAAAGATTTCATTCAATTACAATTTCAGCGATATGGTTGACTTTTACAGGGATGAACTGGTCAAAGATGTAGCAAGCAAATTGTTTAAGGAATAGGAGGGATGTCATGAACAGAATGGATTTCAACCAAGCTGTCATCAGAATAAAAGTTCTGGAAAAAAGGCTCCTATCCCGTGCGAGACTGGAAAGAATGGTAGATGCAAAAGACATGGAAGAGGTGCTGAAGATTCTTGGAGAAACCGAGTATCAGCAGCATCTGGGGAATCTTTCTCGTCCTGAGGACTATGAGAAGGTTCTTTCCGGAGAGCTTAGTCGTGTCTACACCTTGATGGATGAGCTCACCAAAGAGACCGCCATCAAAGGGCTTTTATCATTGAAGTATGACTACCATAATTTAAAGGTTTTGGTGAAGGAAAAGATTTCAAAGAAGCCCATGGCGCATCTCTTGATGCCCTTTGGGTCCTTGGATCTTGGTGCCGTGAAGGCGGCTTTAAGTGCGGAGGAGTATCAAGAATTGTCCGCGCCCCTGGCAAAAGCACTGACAGAAACCCTGGCAGACTATGAGAAGCATGAAGATCCCCAAAGAATCGATATTCTCATGGATCGCTTCTACTATGAGCATTTGTCTACCATGGCCAAAGAGACAGAGATTCCTCTCTTTGAAGCCTATGTGAAAGACCAGGTGGATTTTGCCAACATCAAAACCCTCATCCGGGTGAAGAAGATGGACAAAGATATCCGCTTCCTGGAAGAAGTGCTGTTGGATGGCGGACATATAGAGAAGGATTTGGTGCTTTATGCCATCCATGATTCTTTAGAAACCATCATGGCGAAGCTGAAGAATGAAAAGCTGTCAAAGCCTATTCTTCAAGGATTAGAGGCCTTTAGAAAGAGTGGAAGACTCAGCGAATTTGAGCGCATCATCGACAATGCCCTCATGGACCTAAACAAAGATTCTAAAAATGTGATTTTTGGTCCAGAGCCCTTGTTTTCCTATCTTCATGCCAAGGAGGCAGAGGTGAAAGCCCTGCGCATTGTCATGGTATCAAAGATCAATAAACTTTCTCCAGAGGCCATCCGGGAAAGGTTGCGTGATTTATATGTATAAGATCGGCGTCATTGGGGACAAAGATTCCATTCTGCCTTTCAAGGCATTGGGTATTGATGTTTTCCCCGTCATCGGTCCAGAGGAAGCCAGGAAAACCTTGGATACTCTGGCAAAAAGCAAATACGGAGTAGTATTTATAACTGAACAAACAGCACAGCTGATTCCAGAGAGTATCGAAAGGTACAATCGTGAGCCTGTCCCTGCGGTGATTCTCATCCCCAGCAATCAGGGTAGCTTACACATTGGTCTCAATAGAATCAATGAGAATGTGGAAAAAGCTGTAGGTTCAAATATATTATAGAAGGAGCGTTCTAATGAAAGTCGGAAAAATTTTAAAAGTGTCCGGCCCCCTTGTGGTAGCAGAGGGCATGGATGAGGCCAACGTATATGACGTGGTCCAAGTTTCAGACAGAAAGCTCATTGGTGAAATAATTGAAATGAGAGGAGACAGAGCTTCCATCCAGGTATATGAAGAAACCACTGGCATCGGACCTGGGGAGCCTGTATATACCACAGGAGAACCACTTTCTGTGGAACTGGGACCTGGACTCATCGAGTCCATGTTTGATGGAATTCAAAGACCTCTAAACGCTATTATGGAACAAGTGGGCGATTTCTTGGAAAAAGGGGTGGTGGTACCTTCCCTAAACCGAGAAAAACTATGGCATTTTACCCCCGTGGCCAAAGTGGGCGATGAAGTGAAGCAAGGAGATGTCTTGGGTACTGTCCAAGAAACTTCCGTGGTACTTCATAAGATCATGGTGCCTTATGGCAAAACCGGTGTGGTGAAGGACATTAAAGAAGGGGAGTTCAAGGTAGATGAGACTGTATGTGTCTTGGAAAATGGCGAAGAACTCACCATGCTTCAAAAATGGCCCGTGCGTCGTCAGCGTGGCTATCAAAACAAGATCAACCCTGATGAGCCACTGATCACCGGGCAAAGAGTCATCGATACTTTCTTCCCCATCACCAAGGGTGGAACCGCAGCAGTACCAGGACCTTTTGGTTCCGGTAAAACCGTTGTTCAGCATCAGCTGGCCAAGTGGGCGGATTCAGAAATCGTTGTGTATGTTGGCTGTGGAGAACGTGGAAATGAAATGACCGACGTACTTCTAGAATTCCCTGAAATCAAAGACCCTAAAACTGGAGAGTCTCTCATGAAGAGAACGGTGCTCATCGCCAACACGTCCAACATGCCTGTGGCAGCGAGAGAAGCATCCATTTATACAGGAATCACCATTGCAGAGTACTTTAGAGACATGGGTTACAGCGTAGCCATCATGGCAGACTCCACCTCTAGATGGGCAGAAGCCTTAAGAGAAATGTCTGGTAGACTAGAAGAAATGCCTGGCGATGAAGGATACCCAGCGTATCTTGGTTCTAGAGCGGCAGAATTCTATGAAAGAGCAGGAAAGGTGAAGTGCTATGGAAGCGATGACCGTATTGGGGCATTAACCATCATTGGCGCGGTATCTCCTCCAGGAGGAGACATCTCTGAACCTGTATCTCAGGCCACTCTTCGTATCGTGAAAGTGTTCTGGGGACTGGATGCAAGCCTTGCTTATAGAAGACACTTCCCAGCCATCAACTGGATGAATTCCTACTCTCTCTACCAAAGTAAGGTAGATGGATGGATGGACAAGAATGTGGATGAGGGCTTCTCAGACAACCGCACCAAGGCCATGAGTCTTCTCCAAGAAGAGTCTTCCTTGCAAGAAATTGTTCGTTTGGTAGGACGTGACTCCTTATCCGAAACAGACCAGCTGAAGCTGGAAGCGGCCAAATCCATTCGTGAGGACTTCCTACAGCAAAATGCGTTCCATGATGTGGATACTTATGCATCCCTAGAGAAGCAAAATCTTATGCTGGACCTGGTGCTGCACTTCTATGATGAAGGGCTAAGAGCGCTGAAAAATGGCATGTACCTGAACGATCTCATGAACTTAGAAGTGAGAGACCGTATTGCCAGAGCTAAGTATCTGGAAGAAAGTGATATTGCAAAGATCAAGGACATCAAGGTAGCACTGACCAAGGTGATTGATGATCTCATTGCAGAAGGAGGAATCCTGAATGCTTAAAGAATATAGATCCGTTACAGAAGTCGTCGGCCCCCTGATGGTGGTGGAAGGCGTCGAAGGTGTGAAGTATGAAGAGCTGGTTGAAATTGAACTTCAAACTGGCGAAAAGAGAAGAGGTCGAGTCCTGGAAATCAATGAGGACAAAGCCATGGTACAGCTTTTTGAAGGATCCACAGGGATCAATCTAAAGGGTACCAAAGTACGATTCCTTGGAAAGCCCTTGGAACTTGGGGTTTCTGAAAGCATGATTGGTCGTGTCTTTGATGGTCTTGGAAGACCGAAGGATGGCGGACCTGAAATCATACCTGAAAAACGTATGGACATCAATGGGGTGCCTATTAACCCTGTGGCCAGAGACTATCCTTCTGAATTTATTCAAACGGGCATCTCTGCCATCGATGGCTTAAATACTCTTGTAAGAGGGCAAAAGCTCCCTATTTTCTCCGGTTCAGGACTGCCCCATGCAGAACTGGCTGCGCAGATTGCCCGTCAGGCGAGAGTCCTTGGCAAAGGCGATAAGTTCGCCGTGGTCTTTGGGGCCATCGGGATCACCTTTGAAGAAGCGGAATTCTTCATCGATGACTTCAAGAAAACTGGCGCCATCGATCGTGCGGTACTGTTCATGAACCTGGCCAATGATCCTGCCATCGAAAGAATTGCCACCCCAAGAATGGCCTTAACTTGCGCCGAGTATCTTGCCTTTGAGCAAGGCATGCAAGTACTGGTTATTTTGACAGACTTAACCAACTATGCAGAAGCGCTCCGTGAGACCTCTGCAGCGAGAAAAGAAGTACCAGGTAGACGTGGATACCCTGGGTACCTCTATACAGACCTTTCCACCATCTACGAAAGAGCGGGCAGAATTAAGGGCCGTGAAGGATCCATCACGCAGATTCCTATTTTGACCATGCCTGAGGATGACAAGACCCATCCCATCCCTGACCTTACCGGATACATCACCGAGGGACAGATCATCTTATCAAGAGATCTTTACAAAAGAGGCATTGAGCCTCCCATCGATGTATTGCCTTCCTTGTCTCGTTTGAAGGATAAGGGTATTGGTCGAGACAAAACCAGAGAAGACCATGCAGATACGATGAATCAGCTCTTCGCAGCCTATGCCACAGGAAAAGAAGCCAAAGAGCTTTCTGTCATCCTGGGTGAATCTGCCCTGTCTGAATCCGATAAGGCCTTTGCAAACTTTGCCGACGCCTTCGAGAAGAGATATGTGAGCCAGGGGTATGAAACCAATAGAGAAATCACAGATACCCTGGAACTTGGGTGGGAACTTTTGACCATTCTACCAAAGAATGAGCTCAAGAGAATTCGAGATGAATTTATTGAGAGGTATATGCCAAAGGCCACTGAAGGAGTTGAATAACCATGGCAACACTGAATGTGAATCCAACCCGTATGGAGCTGACCAAGCTTAAGGCAAGACTGGCTACGGCTTCCAGAGGCCACAAGCTCTTAAAAGACAAGCAAGATGAACTCATGAGAAGATTCATTGAGATGATTCGCCGAAACAAGACCCTTCGTGAAAATGTGGAGCAAGAGCTCATTGAAGTTTTCAAAGAATTTCTGGTGTCCTCTGCCATCATGAGTCCGGAGTTCTTGGAAGAGGCTGTGGCCATCCCCAAGGAAGAAATCTCCGTGGACATTCGCCAAAAGAATGTCATGAGTGTCAATGTGCCGGTGATGAACTTCGTTCGTAAGCTTCAAGATGACCCTGGCAGCATCTATCCTTACGGATATGCCCAGACTTCATCAGAGCTAGATGATGCCATCTCTAGGCTTTATGCCATAATGCCTCAGCTTTTAGACCTGGCAGAAGTGGAAAAGTCCTGTCAGCTCATGGCGGACGAAATTGAAAAAACAAGAAGACGTGTCAATGCCCTGGAATATAGAACCATTCCTGAGCTGAAGGAAACCATCAAGTTCATCCGTATGAAATTGGATGAAAATGAAAGAGGAACCATCACAAGGCTCATGAAGGTCAAAGATATGATTCAGAAGGCATAATAGGAAGAGGAAGTGATCCAAGGCTTTAGGCTGGGGTCCCTTCCTCTTCTCTTGTGTAAAAAAGCACTGAGGAAAAAGCACTGGGGATCAGGGTTCTCTCGTAAAGAGATGCATAATGTTTCTCCTCCCACAGAGAATTTCCTTGAATAGTGACTTGTGCTAATGGTATTATCAAGGTGTGATTGGAGTTGATCAAGTTGGAAGAAAATACAATTTTAAAATTTAAAGATGAGGACGGAAATGTGGTAGAGCTTTTGGCCATGGCTGAAATCTATCTGGACACACAGAAGTACCTGATTTTGGCCCCTACAGATGAGCACAGTGAAGATGAATATGTCTATCGTGTAGATCTAGACAAAGAGGGGAAGGAAGAACTCAACGCCTTGGAAAGCGATGAGGAGTTCATGAGTGTAAAGAAAGCATACAAAAATCTACTATATAATGAGGGTGGGAACAATGAATAAAGAAATGATTCTAGAGTACCTGGAAAACAACGGTGTCACAGATGTGGATGTGGTACGTTCAGAAGAAAACCTGATGGTTGCCACTGGATTCTATGATTTTGATGCGGATGAACTGGCTGCAGCCAAAGCTTATGCAGAAAGTCAAGTGGAAGAAGGGGAGGATACCAAAGAACCTTTGACCAGCTATTTGGTGGATTTGGCTGTGGATAATCTTGGAGAGATCATGGAAGATCTCATCGAAGAAGAAGGCATTGATGCCCAGTATTTGACCTACGAAATGGACGAAGAAGACATGGAGTCTTTGCAAGTGGCCATGCTCTTTTCCAAGGGAGATTTAGACAAGGATCTGGAAGACATTCTGGATGAGTTAGAGCTCTAAGAGAACCACTAATTGGAATATTATGAAAATGACAGAGGGCATCGGTTGAAAAATCTCAGATTTATGCTATAATAAACTCAATCAAAGAAATCCTGAAGTGTGCGTGTAGCCTATATATTCAACCTACATAATTGATCCGGGATTGCTAACAAAGGAAATGATATCAGGCTTTAATGGTAGCTACCTATTCCTAGGAACGTAAGAAGATAGACAATTTTCTTGAGGCGAACCCACCTGCTGAGGGCAGGTATGGATTCATAGGTGAACGGCATGTCGGGAACTTAAATGATTATGATTGCTCTGCGTCAGCGCAGAGCAATTTTCATATGTTGGAGGGAAAATAAATGTTTCAAGAACTAGCCCATGATGATCTCGTGGCAAAAATTAATGAGTACACAGCCCTTTCTAGAGAACGGGCGTTAACAGAAGAAGAAACCAAAGAACGGGCAGCATGCAGAGAAGAGTATCTCAAGAGAATTCGTCAAAGTATGCGGGGAAGTCTTAGTGGTGTTTACTACAAAGGAAAAAAATAGGAGGGATTGCCCATGACTGTGAAAGTGAAAAATCTCATCGAAGAATTTGATCTGGAAATTCTATCAGAAGGTGCCATCAATAGTGAGATCAATCTCAATGACATCAATCGACCAGGGCTTCAGCTGGCGGGGTTTTACAATTATTTTTCCAAGGATCGTGTTCAAGTCATTGGCATGGGTGAGTGGAGCTTTCTAGATGAGCTGATTCCGGCCCTTCGGGAAAAGAGGTTAGAGAAGTTTTTATCCTATGAACTACCCTGCGTAGTGATTACCAGAAATCTGGAGCCCCATGAGGAGCTCATTGATGCGGCCAAAAGAAATAAGCGGTGGATTCTGCGCACCAAGCTCTCCTCCACCATCTTTATTTCCAGGCTCACCATGTATTTGTCCAATGAAATTGCGCCAGAAACTCGTCTACACGGGACCCTGGTGGACATCTATGGGATGGGAGTCTTCATCACTGGTGTCAGTGGCATCGGCAAAAGTGAAGCCACCTTGGAGCTGCTAAAAAGAGGACATCGTTTGGTGGCTGATGATGCCGTGGACATCCGGGAAGTGGATGGGGTCCTCCGAGGCAGATGTCCTGAAATCACCTTTGGTATGATGGAAGTACGGGGCCTTGGTATCATTGATGTGTCTGCCTTATATGGACTGTCCACCATGATTCCCAATAAGCGGATCGATTTTATTCTGCATCTGGAACACTGGCGAGATGATGGGGATTATGATCGCTTAGGGATGGATGAGTTTGAAGAAATCCTAGGGGTGAAGGTGAAAAAACTTGTAGTGCCTGTGCGCAGTGGACGAAACATCTCCATCATCATTGAAGCAGCAGCGGCCAACTACCGATATTCTAGAATTTCTAAAGTATCACCTGCGGAAGTCATCGATGAACGTATGCGAGAAGTGAGCCAAAGACTACAAAAGGAAAAGGATGAGATGTAGCCATCATGGTCTCTTTCCAAAGGTTTTTCCCAGGGACTTGAAACTATGATGATTTTAATCTATAATTAAACTAAATTAAAATCATTATAAATAGAGGTGAAAACCATGATTGTAAACAATATTGATGTTTACCTCAGAGAAAAAGGGGTAAAGCCCTCTTACCAGAGAAAAAGAATCTTTGAATATATGATGAACAATCATAACCATCCTTCGGTGAACGATATTTACGAGGCGTTGATCCATGAAATTCCCACCTTGTCCAAAGCAACGGTGTATAATACCATGAATCTCTTCCTGGAACATAAACTCATCGAAGTACTACCCATTGACAGCAATGAGGCGCGTTATGACGTGTTTAATCCAGAGGAACACGGGCATTTTAAATGTGATGTCTGTGGGAAGATCTTCGATGTGAACATCAAGATTCACGTGGGAGAACTGTCTGATGATTTAAAGGGCTTCCATGTGGCGCAAGAAATCTATAATTTCAGAGGCACTTGTAAGGAATGTTTGGTAAAGGCACAAGAAGAAGCGGCCATGTAAAGATCCATGGCCAGATGAAGGGGACCGCGAAGAATACCTAAGGGTTTTTCGGTAGGGGTCTTTTTTTATGGGTATTTTCAGGAAGTGAAAAGTAGTTTGGCCATGGTAAGGCCTGGATTTCCTGAGTTTGTCACTTCATAGACATAATAATCGTGTAAAGCGTTCAGTATGAACGCTTTTATTCTGCCGAAAAATGTATATTAATGTTGTGTTCTGTTGTGCAATATGTTACAATGAAAAGA
>Ga0194138_10000883_pt1 | contig 14358 bp, 12 predicted proteins | sample TARM_MetaG_T2_14_FD_134022 | JGI IMG/M metagenome (GOLD analysis project Ga0194138, IMG submission 134022) | Freshwater microbial communities from Pennsylvania, USA, analyzing microbe dynamics in response to fracking - TARM_MetaG_T2_14 (version 2) | ecosystem: Environmental > Aquatic >...
CCAACGAGCTGTCCGGCGGCCAGCAGCAGCGCGTGGCCATCGCCCGCGCGATCGTCTCCGACCCCACATTCCTGATCTGCGACGAGCCCACCGGCGATCTGGACCGCCAGTCCGCCGAGGACGTGCTGGGCCTGCTGCAACTGCTCAACCGCGAACACGGCAAGACCATCGTGATGGTGACCCACGACCCGAAGGCCGCCGAATACGCCAGCCACACCGTGCACCTGGACAAGGGCGAGCTGGCCGATGCGCCGGCCGCGCACTGAGGCGAGGACGCGGCCATGAAATATTTCCCGTTGATCTGGGCCCAGCTGTTCCGCAGCCGCACGCGCACGCTGCTGACGCTGCTGTCGGTGATCACCGCGTTCATGCTGTTCGGCATGCTCGACGCGGTGCGCGTGGCCTTCAATTCCGGCGGCAGCGTGGATGGCGCCAACCGGCTGGTCGTGGCCTCGCGGCTGTCGATCACGCAGACCTTGCCGGTCAACCTGCGCGAGCGCATCGCCACCGTGCCCGGCGTGCGCGATGCCACCTACGCGATGTGGTTCGGCGGCATCTACCGCGACCCGAAGAACTTCTTCGCCAACTACTCGGTGGCGCCCAACTTCTTCGACGTGTACCGCAACTACCAGATCCCGGCCGAGCAACTGGCGGCGTTCAAGGCCACCCGCAGCGGCGCGGTGGTCGGCGAGGCGCTGGCCAAGGAGTTCGGCTGGAAGATAGGCGACACCATCCCGCTGCAGGCCACCATTTTCCCGCGCAGCGGCAGCAACGACTGGCCACTGCAACTGGTGGGCATCTTCCGCGCCAAGGACAGGGCCACGGCCAACAACGAGGAGCGCCAGCTGATGATGAACTGGAGCTACTTCGACGAGTCCAACGACTACATCAAGAGCAAGGTGAGCTGGTTCACGGTGGCGCTGGACAACCCGGCGCACGCCTCGCGCGTGGCGCAGGCGATCGACGCGCTGTCGGCCAACTCGGACCACGAGACCAAGAGCCAGACCGAGTCGGCATTCCAGCAGGCTTTCGCCAAGCAGTTCGCCGACATCGGCCTGATCGTCACCTCGATCATGGGCGCGGTGTTCTTCACCTTGCTGCTGCTCACCGGCAACACGATGGCGCAGGCGGTGCGCGAGCGCGTCCCGGAGCTGGCCACGCTGAAGACGCTGGGCTTCACCGACGGCAGCGTGCTGTGGCTGGTGCTGGCCGAAGCGGTGCTGCTGGTCGGCGTCGGCGGCGCGGCCGGCATGGGGCTGGCAGCGCTGCTGCTGCCGGCGGTGGCCAGCAAGTCGATGGGCATGCTGCCCACCAGCGTGCCGATGCAGACGTGGCTGGCGGGCATTGCCCTGATCGTGCTGATCGGGCTGGTGGTGGGCGTGCTGCCGGCGCTGCGCGCGCGGCGGCTGAAGATCGTCGATGCCTTGGCCGGGCGCTGAGGCCGGGCGGATGCGCGCCACCGGCTCGCACAAGTCCCCATGCCCGCGGCCATCGGCCGGACACTCTCCTGATGAGGCAATCCAATGAACACGCAATGGCTCTGGAACCTGTTGACGATCCTGCTGCTTGCCATCGGGCTGGGCCTGTGGATCGCGCTGCCGTGGATCGGCGTGGCGGTGCTGGCTGTCGCGCTGGCCGCATGGCTGGTGTCGACCCGCAGCGGCCGCCTGGCGCTGCAAGCCGCGCGCATCGGCATCGCCAGCCTGCCGCAGCGCTGGGGCGCGGCCTCGGTGATCGTGATCGGCATCGCCGGCGTGGTCGGCGTGCTGGTGGCGATGCTGGCGATGGGCGAAGGCTTCAAGACCACGCTGGCCAGCACCGGCGATGACACCACCGCCATCGTGCTGCGCGGCGGCTCGCAGGCGGAAACCAACTCGGTGATCACCCGCGACCAGGTGCCGCTGATCGCCAGCCTGCCCGGCATCGCGCGCGACGCCAAGGGCCGGCCGCTGGTCTCGGCCGAGCTGTCGCAGGTGGTCAACCTGCCTTCGCGCGCCGACGGCACCGACACCAACGTGTCGTTCCGCGGCGTGGGCGAGGAAGCCTGGGCGGTGCACGACAAGCTGCGCATCGTCGAGGGCCGCGCGTTCAAGCCCGGCCTGCGCGAAATCGTGGCCGGGCGCGGCGCGCGCGGCCAGTTCGGCGGGCTGGAAACCGGACACACGCTGATGCTCGGCAACCAGCAGTGGACGGTGGTGGGCACCTTCGCCTCCGGCGATGCGCACGAGTCCGAGTTGTGGACCGACGCGCAAACGCTGGCGTCCACCTACAACCGCGGCGCCTACCAGTCGGTCAACGTGCGCACCGAAGGCAAGGCCGGCTTCCGGCAGTTCAAGGCGGCGATGGCCGCCGACCCGCGCCTGAAGCTGGACGTGGAAACCACCCGCGCCTACTACGCCAAGCAGGGCGGCAACATGGGCACGCTGATCGCCATTCTCGGCACGGTGATCGGCGCCATCATGGCCGTCGGCGCGGTCTTCGGCGCGCTCAACACCATGTACGCCTCGGTGGCGGCACGCGCGCGCAGCGTGGCGATCTCGCGCGCGCTGGGCTTCCGCGGCCTGCCGGTGGTCACCGCGGTGATGCTGGAGACGATGCTGCTGGCCCTGCTCGGCGGCCTGCTCGGCGGGTTGATCGCATGGGCGGTGTTCAACAACTACAGCGTGTCCACGCTGGGCAGCAACTTCAGCCAGGTGGTGTTCCAGTTCAAGGTGTCGCCGGCGCTGTTGTGGAGCGGCTTGAAGTGGGCGCTGGGCATCGGCCTCGTGGGCGGGCTGTTCCCGGCCCTGCGCGCGGCGCGGCTGCCCATCACCGCCGCCTTGCGCGAGGTGTGAGCGGCAGCGCGGCGGCCCGGCGCAAAAACCCAACGCCGGGCAACGGTCACGCGATTGTCATGGAAATGCGGTAGCAGCCCGCCGCACGGGCCGGTACGGTGACGACCTTCCCGGTACCGGATCCCCGCCATGCTGCGTTTGCTGGCGCTGGCCTGCGCTTGCCTGCTGCTGGCCGGCTTCACCTTTTCCCACGCGATGCCGCCGCTGTCGCTCAGCGCGCGGCTGACCGCGCCCGGCGGCACCTCGCCGCTGCTGCCGCGCGAGCGCATCGACGCCCTGCTCGCGCGCCTGCCGCACCGCGAAGGCCGCGTACCCGGCGCGGGCGGCGTGCCCCTGCATTTCATCGTCTTCGACCCCGGCGATTACCGGATGCGTTACCGCTACCTCGGCGAAACCGGCCACGTGCCGGACTTCTCGCTCGACGTGGCAGCACCGGCGCGCAGCACCGCGCCGCGCGGCACCGTGGTGCTGCTGCACGGCTGGATGATGGACAGCGGCTCGATGCTGCCATGGGCCCTGCAGCTTGCGCAGGCCGGCTACCGCAGCATCGGCCTGGACCTGCGCAACCACGGCGAATCCGGGCAAGCCCTCTCCGGCTACGGCACCCGCGAGGGCGAGGACGTGGTGGCCGCGTTGCGAGCACTGCGCGCACGCGGCGAAGTGGTCGGCCCGGTGCACGTGCTGGGGGTGTCCTACGGTGCGGCCACGGCCATCTTCGCCGCGCGCGATCTCGGCCCTCAGGTCGGCGGCGTGGTGGCCATGGAATCCTTCGACAACGCCGGCGCGGCGATCCGCGCGATGGTGCCGCACATGCTGGCCCGCGCGCCGGAACGCTGGAGCGACTACATCGCCCTGCCGTTCGCCCGCTGGCGCTACGGCGGGCAGAACCTGGACGCGGCCATCGCCGAGGCCGACCGCACGCTCGGCCTGGACCTGGACAAGGTGGACGTGGGCGCGGCACTGGCCGCGGCGCCCGGCTGCGTGCTGCTGATCCACGGCCGCAACGACCAGCACGTGCCGGTGGCGCAAGGCCGCGAACTGGCCGCCGCCGCGCCGCGCGCGCGCTATCTGGAGCTGGCCGGCGAAGACCACCTGAGCCTGCCGCTGCGGCTGGACCGCCTCGGCGGCACCGTCACCGCGTGGTTCGACCACACGCAGGCCACCGGCACGAAAACCTGTCCGATGCCGGAGCCGCCGCGCGCCTGAGCGGCAGCACGCGCCTGCCGACAGGCTGCGGCGCGCCACTTCGATTCAACACTCCGGCCCTACCGCGACGCCTCCGGGCGGCCGCGCGTTCCGCAAAAGAGAATCCGACGCCGCCGATGCCCCGACACATGCGCCGGATGCCTGCCGCTCAGCCGGACAACAACCCCGTTTCCACCAGCGCGGCCTCGACCAGCGGCTGATGCGCGGCTTCCAGCTCGGTCATCGGCAAGCGCAGCGTGCCGCCGCACAGGCCCAGCCGCGCCGCCGCCCACTTCACCGGGATGGGGTTGGCTTCGACGAACAAGCGCTTGTGCAGCGGCAGCAGGCGCATCTGGATGGCCATTGCCGCTGCCGCGTCGCCGCCCAGCGCGGCCATGCACAGTTCGTGCATCAGGCGGGGGGCAAGGTTGGCGGTGACGCTGACGTTGCCGTCGCCGCCCAGCAACATCAGCGCCACGGCGGTGGCATCGTCGCCGGAATACACGCCGAAGCCGGCCGGGCGCTCGCGGATCAGCCATTGCGCGCGCTCGATGTTGCCGGTGGCTTCCTTGATGCCGACGATGCCGGGCAGCTGCGCCAGCCGCAGCACGGTGTCGTGCTGCAGGTCGGCCACGGAACGGCCCGGCACGTTGTACAGGTAGATCGGCAGGTCGCCCACCGCATCGGCGATGGCGGCGAAGTGGCGGTACTGCCCTTCCTGGGTGGGCTTGTTGTAGTACGGCACCACCTGCAGCTGGCTGTCGGCACCGACCGCGCGCGCGTACTTGGCCAGCGTGATCGCCTCGGCGGTGGAATTGGCGCCGCAGCCTGCCATCACCGGCACGCGCCCGGCGGCCTGCTCGACGGCCACGCGGATCACTTCGCAATGCTCGACCACATCCAGCGTCGGCGACTCGCCGGTGGTGCCGACCACGCTGATGCAATCACTGCCTTCGGCCACGTGCCAGTCCACCAGTTTGCGCAGCGTGGCGTAGTCGATGCTGCCGTCCGCATGCAGCGGGGTGACGAGGGCGACGATGCTGCCGCGCAGGGCGACGGTCTGTGCTGCCATGACGATGCCGGAAGGAGAGGGGATGCCGATTCTAGCGCCCCGCCCCGCTCCGATGCCTTGGCGGAATCAAACGGCGCGGCGCGCGCGCCATGCGCCCTCGCCGGCGAACAACAGCAACCCGGCCCAGATCGCGGCAAAACCCGCGGCATGCGCGGCGTCGAAGGACTCGCGGAACACCAGCACGCCGATCAGGAACTGCAGCGTCGGCGCGATGTACTGGAACAGGCCCACCAGCGACAACGGAATGCGGCGCACGCCGTAGGCGAAACCGATCAGCGGCAAGGCGGTGACCGCGCCGCCAAGCACCAGCAGCAGATCCGCGCCGAGACGCCAGCCGCCGAGCGCGACCGGCGCGAGGAAGCCGCCGCCGTGACCGGCCTCGCACCAGCCCAGAAACGCCAGCGCCGGCAGGAACAGGAACACGCTCTCCGCGCCGAGCCCGGCCACCGCATCCACCGCCACCAGCTTGCGGAACAGGCCGTACAGGCCGAACGAAGCGGCCAACCCCAGCGCAATCCAAGGCGCCCGTCCGGCCTGCCAGGTCAGCCATGCCACGCCCAACGCCGCGCAGGCCACCGCCAGCCATTGCAGCGGCCGCAGCCGCTCTTTCAGCACCAGCACGCCGAGCAGCACGTTGACCAGCGGATTGATGAAATAGCCCAGGCTCGATTCGACCACGTGGCCGGCATTGACCGCCCAGATGTACAGGCCCCAGTTGAACGCGATCAGCACGCTGGTCAACGCCAGCGTCGGCAGCACGCGCGGCCGCGCCGCCAGCGCGCGCCACCAGCGCAGGCCCTGCGTCGCGCCCAGCCAACCAGCCACCAGCAACGCGCTCCAGACGATGCGGTGGGCGATGATCTGCATCGACGGCACCTGCGCCAGCAGCCGCCAGTACAGCGGGAACAAGCCCCAGACGACGAAGGCGCCGACCGTGGCCGCCACGCCGGTGCGATCCAGCCGATCGGCCATGCCCGGAGCGCTCACTTGCCGCGCCCCAACCGGGCCAGGCTGATGACGACCACGCCCAGCAGGATCACCGCCATCGCGCCGAGTTCGTGCGCATCGACATGTTCGCCGGCCAACGCGATGCCCAGCCCCACCGCGATCACCGGGTTCACGTAGGCATAGCTGCCCATCAGCGCCGGGCGCACGCGCGGCAACAGCCACACGTAGGCGCTGAACGCGACGATCGAACCGAACGCCACCAGATACGCCACCGAAGCAATGCCGGCGGGCGTGGGCGGGGCAACGAAGCGTTCGCCGCTCAGCAAGGCCGTCGGCAACAGCGCCGCGCCCCCGCACAGCATCTGCATGGCCGCGTTCATGAACGGCGGTGCCAACGGCTTGCCGCGGCTCCACACCGACCCCCAGCTCCACGACACCGATGCCACGATCAGCGCCAGCATGCCGGCCACGCTGGCGGTCATCGCCGCGCTGCCGGCGTTGAGCCAGACCACGCCGGCAAAGCCGATCAGCAGGCCGATCCATTCGATGCGCGACGGCCGCTCCCCGCGCATCGCCGAAAACAAGCCGATCCACAACGGCACCGACGCGATCGCCACCGCCGCCAGACCGGACGATACCGTCTGCTCGGCGATGCACACCAGCCCGTTGCCGAACCCCAGCAGCAGCACGCCCATCACCGCGCTGTAGCCCCACTGCGCGCGGGTCGGCGCGGCCATGCCGCGCAAGCGCAGCACCGCGTACATCAACGTACCGGCGACAAGGAAGCGGATGCCCGCCATCAGCAACGGCGGGAAACCGCCTTCGAGCGCGAAACGGATGGCCAGATACGTGGATCCCCAGACGACATAGACCAGCGACAGGGCGATCAGGACGGCAAGGCCGCCGCGCGTCGGCGCGGAAGCAGAAACGGAAGGCATGAGGGAGAGCCGCGGCAACGGGACGGTGCCATTCTAGGCCAGCCTCCGCCGCGGGTAAGCCGCATGGCCGGAACGCCGCTGCGGCAGTTCCGGAACGCCGGACATCCGGCCTGCCGACATGGGAGCCTCCCCGAAACGGAACGAGGCCGGGAATCCCGGCCTCGTTGTCTCTTCGATCATCCACCCGCGAGCGGCCGATCAGTCGGCCCAGCGCCCCGGGCCGGTGGACTTGGGCAGCACCTGCGCCGACAACGGGCGGTCCTGCGCCAGCAAGCCGATCGCATCGCCGAGAATCGCGGCGGATTCGCGCAGCAACGGGTCGGGGCGCTCGTCGGCGAGCTTCTCGCGCGCGGCATCCTTGACGATGTCGCGCTCGCTGTAGGCCAGGCCGTCGTCGGCACCGTCGTCGGCCAGCGGGTCCAGGGCCAAGCCCAATTGCTTGCGCATGGCCTGACGCTCCTTGCGCTGCGCATCCTGCTTGTCGCGCTCGGCACGGCGGTCGGCTTCATTCAGCGACACCCACTTTTTCGCCGCCTCGGTGCGGAAACGCTCCACGTCCTCCTCCCACCACTGGAACTCGCGGTCCTTGGCCACCCGCGTCGCATGCAGGCTGTCCAGGCGCGGCAGCAGCGGGGCGAAATTGCCGTACTGCGGGTGTGGCACCGCGGCGATCCGGGTCCACGGCAAGGCATTGTCGTAGGTGCTTTCACCGAACTCGGTGGCATCCACGCTGGCCGGGAAGGCGATGTCCGGCACCACGCCCTTCTCCTGGGTGCTGCCGCCGGCCACGCGGAAGAACTGCGCGATGGTCAGCTTGAGCTGGCCGTAGCGCTCGCCCTCCTGGTTGGGAAAGCGGTCCAGGTCGATCATGTTCTGCACGGTGCCCTTGCCGAAGCTGGTCTCGCCGATCACCAACGCGCGCCCGTAATCCTGCATCGCGCCGGCGAAAATTTCAGAAGCCGAGGCCGAAGCCCGGTTGATCAGCACGGCCAGCGGACCGTCCCAGGCCACGCCCGGCTTGCGGTCGGCGCTGACGCTGACCCGGCCGCCGGACTCGCGTACCTGCACCACCGGGCCCTGGTCGATGAACAGGCCGCTCAACTCCACCGCCTCGTCCAGCGAGCCGCCGCCGTTGTTGCGCAGGTCCAGCACCACGCCATCGACCTTGTCGGCCTTGAACTTGGCCAGCAGCCTGGCGGTGTCGCGCGTGGCCGAGGCGTAATCGGTCAACCCGCGCCGACGGCCTTCGAAATCCTGGTAGAAGGCCGGCAGCTTGATCACGCCGATGCGCCGCGCCGGCTCGCCGTTGCCGGCCGGCAGGCTGATCGTCTCGGCCTTGGCCGCCTGCTCTTCCAGCTTCACCTTCTGCCGGGTCAGGGTGATGGTGACGTGCTTGCCGTCCTGGCCGTTGGCAACCGGGATGTATTCCAGCCGCACCTGGGTGCCCTTGGCGCCCTTGATCTTGGCCACCACGTCGTCGATGCGCCAACCCACCACGTCCTCGACCGGGCCGCTCTTGCCCTGGCCGACGCCGACGATGCGGTCGCCCGCCTGCAGGCGGCCGTCCAGCGCGGCCGGGCCGCCGGGGATGACCTCGCGGATCACGGTCATCTCGTCCTGGCGCTGCAGCTGCGCGCCGATGCCTTCCAGCGAGAGCGACATCTGCTGGTTGAACAAGTCTGCCGTGCGCGGGGTGAAGTAGTCGGTATGCGGGTCCACCGCGCCGGCATAGGCGTTGAGGTAGGTCTGGAACACGTCCTCGCCCTTGAGCTGCTGCACCGACGTGGCGATGTTGGCGTAGCGCTTGTCCAGCGTGGTGCGGATGTCCTCGGGCTTCTTGCCGGCCAGCTTCAGCCGCAGCCAGTCGTTCATCACCGACTTGCGCCACAGGTCGTCCAGTTGCGCCGGGGTGGCCCACGGCGCGTCCTTGCGGTCGTACTCGAAGCGCTCGTGGCCGTTGAAATCGAAATTCTGCTTGAGCAAGCCGCGCGCGTAGCCGATGCGCTCGAGCACGCGCTGCTTGTACACCGCGAATATCTGGTAGGCCGGGTCGAGCTCGCCGTTGCGCAGCTCCGGGCCGATCTGCGGCTTGAGCGGGGCAAAGCGCTCCACGTCGGCGGCGGTGAAATACTGCTTGCCGCCGTCAAGTGCCTCCAGATAGCGCTTGAACACGTCGGCCGACAGCGCCGGCGTCATCGTGCCGGGGCGGTAGGCATAACGGCTGTCGGACAGGAGCCCGTAGACCAGCTGGCTGGCGGTGGACTGGTCGGCCGTCGGCGCCATCGTGGCCACGCGGTTGTCGCTGCGCGCCTTGAGCGCCAGCGGCGTGCCGGTCAGCACGAGGGCCGGCACCAGAGCCAGCAGGAACGTGGAAGTCTTGAATTTCATGCGGCGGCTCGATTCCGGCAATACGGATCACAGGCAGGGACAGACTGCGACCACGCAACAGTGCCGGAAGTTGCAGGCGCTGTCACCCGCGGGCCGCGTCTTTCAGGCTATCGGCTGGGCGTCGAGGAAAGATGAATGCCGGCTGCGCACGAACCGCGCGGCGCCGGCATCAGGCCACGACGCCGGCGGCCTGCTGGTCGGCGTGGTAGGACGAGCGCACCATCGGCCCGGACGCGACGTGGCTGAAGCCCAGCGCATAGCCGTACTCCTCCAGCGCCTTGTATTCCTCGGGCGTCCAGTAACGCAGCACCGGGTGGTGGTGGGCGCTGGGCTGCAGGTACTGGCCGATGGTGACCATCTCCACGTCGTGCGCGCGCAGGTCGCGCAGCGTGGCCTGCACCTGCTCCAGCGTCTCGCCCAGGCCCAGCATGATGCCGGACTTGGTCGGCACGCCCGGGTGCTGCGCCTTGAAATTCTTCAGCAGGCTCAATGACCACTGGTAGTCCGCGCCCGGGCGCACGTTGCGGTAGAGGTCCGGCACGGTTTCGATGTTGTGGTTGAACACGTCCGGCGGATTGGCCGCCAGAATGTCCAGCGCACGCTCCATGCGCCCCTTGCCGCGGAAGTCCGGGGTGAGTATCTCGATGCGCGTGCGCGGCGATTTTTCGCGGATGGCGGCGATGCAGTCGACGAAGTGCTGCGCACCGCCGTCGCGCAGGTCGTCGCGGTCCACGCTGGTGATGACCACGTACTTCAGGCCCATGTCGGCGATGGTCTGCGCCAGATGCGCAGGCTCGTCGGCATCGGGCGGCTTGGGCCGGCCGTGGGCGACGTCGCAGAACGAGCAGCGCCGCGTGCACACCTCGCCGAGGATCATGAAGGTGGCGGTGCCGTGGCCGAAGCACTCGTGGATGTTCGGGCAACTGGCTTCTTCGCAGACCGTGACCAGCCGACTGTCGCGCAGCTTGGCCTTGAGCGCCGGCACCGCGTTGCCGGACGGGATGCGCACGCGGATCCACGAGGGCTTGCGCAGCACCGGCGCATCGACGAATTGCACCGGCGAGCGGCTGATCTTGTCGCCGGCCAGTTGCTTGGCGCCGGCCTCCATCGAAACCGGCAGTGCGCCGTCGGCGACGACCTGCAGGGGGATGGCACGGGAGGCGGGCGTGGGCTGGCTCATCGGTCGGGATCGCTGGGGCGGTCGTCTCGGGCCGCGGGGGAAAGGTCGGGCAGGGCCGGACCGGCCTGCGGTACGAGCCCGAACTGGCGGCCCAGTTGCTCGACGAGCACCGGCTTGACCGCGTCCAGTCCGGACGGACCGCCCAAGTCTAGCACCGAGGTCATGTGCAGGCCGACGTAGCCGCACGGGTTGATGCGGTGGAACGGCTCCAGATCCATCGCCACGTTGAAGGCCAGGCCGTGGAACGTGCGGCCGTGGCGCACCCGCACGCCCAGCGAGGCGATCTTGGCGCCGCCGACATAGACGCCGGGCATGCCTTCGCGGCGCTCGGCGCCGATGTTCCACTCGTCCAGCGTGTCGATGATGGCTTGTTCGATGCGGCACACGTAATCGCGCACGCCGATGCCGAGCCTGCGCAGGTCCAGCAGCGGATAGGCCACGATCTGGCCCGGCCCGTGGTAAGTGACCTGGCCGCCGCGATCGACATGGATCACCGGGATGTCGCCCGGCGCCAGCACATGCTCGGGCTTGCCGGCTTGGCCGAGAGTGAACACCGGATCGTGCTCGACCAGCCATATCTCGTCGGGCGTGGTCTCGTCGCGCGCATCGGTGAAGCGCTGCATCGCATGCCACACCGGCTCGTAGGGCTGGCGGTCGAGGTCCCGCACGATGGCCGGGCGCGGCGCGGCCGGTGGTGCGGACTCCCCGGCATCGGCGCAGGCGCCCGCCGGGACGCCGCTCACAGCGTCCACTTCACTTCCGGATGGTCGCGCAAGGCCTGATGCGCGGCATCGTACTGCTCGCGGCTGTCGGCCTCTATGGCGATGCGCACCGACACGTACTTGCCGTTGCTGGAAAGCCGCGTGCCGACTTGTTCGTGCAGCACCTTCACGCCGGATGCGGCAAGCAGGCGCGGCAGCTCGGTTTCCAGGCCGATGCCGGCCGCGCCCATCGCGCTCAGCTCGAACGTGCCCGGGAACTGGAAGCCGTGTTCTGGGTTGTCGGATTTGATGTCCATGCCCGGATTATCGGGGCAAGCCCGGCCAAACCCAAGGGCAAGGCAGCCTCCGCGCCCATCCCGCGAAACGGCAAGGGCCGCGCACGGCGGCCCTTCCGTCTATCGCCGCTGGCGCGGCTTACTTGGCCAGCTCGACCATGTTGGACGACACCCAGCCCTTGTTGCCCAGCTCGTCCTCGACCTCGAACATCGAGCCGTCCTTCTCGCCGGTCGGGTACAGCATCATGCCGGCGTCGAGCTCGCGCACCGCCTTGCCGGTGCCCTTGGCGTTGGCCAGCAGGCGGCCCGGGCGGGTCACGGTGAAAGCCTGCTTGACGTTGGCTGCCGACGCATTGTCGGTCAGGCCGCCAAGCTGGCCGACGATGTCGGTGTACGCCTGCAGGTAGGCCAGGGTGATGACTTGACCGATCTCGGTATTGGTGTAGCCGCTGACCCCGGCCGCACCGAAGCCGCTGCCACCGAACAGGCCGCCGCTGGCGCCCCAACCGATGTCGTTCTTCTTGGCATTGCCCTCGGCCATGGCCACCTGCTCGGACGAGCGCACGTCGGTCACGGTCAGCACCACGTCGGCGGTCTTGCTCTTCAGGTTCAGGCCGCTGGCCAGCGCGCCGGCCCTGCCGCCGATCAGGCCGCCGATCAGGCCACCCAGCGCGTTGCCGCCGGCATTGCTGTTCTGCGCGATCAGGTCGGGCACCATCACGTAATCGGCCGCCTTGATCTGGCCCTTGCCGAGGTTCGACTTGGCACGCAGATCGCCGCTGGAGGCCAGCCCGCGCTCGTACTGCGCGGCCGCCATGCCGGCGCCGCGGTCGACCAGCGTGAAGCAGCGCGACTTGTTGACGAACACCTTGATCAGCTTGGACGGCGCAGGCAGCTGCTGGCCGGTCCACCAGTTGACCGCGTCTTCCGGCTCGATCACCGAGATCGTGCCGATCGGCTTGGAGCAGGTCGGGATCTGCGCGACGCCTTCCTTGCGCTGTTCCTGGGCGGTGCCCTGCTTCTTGAACATGTCCTTGAGCGCGGCCGAAGCCGGCGCACTGGCCAGACAGGCCATCAAGGCGGTACCCGCCACCAGGGCGGTCGGTCGCGACATCCGGTTGTTCATTTCTTCGTTTCCCTGCAAGTTCTGTTTCTGCTGTTGTGAATCACGCATCCCGGCACGCGGGCGCCCCTCTGCGGCGGTGCGCCCCGGTGGATTCGCGCCCTGCCCTGAACGGATGATAAGCGATGCCGGTTTCGGGAAGCGTCACGTCCGGCCGTAGGGAATTTCCGACCCCGCATGCGACGGGAGCCGGCAAATGCCGGCTCCCGTTCGAAATCACGCCAAACCCTGCCGGCGTCAGGACTTCCACCACATCATGAAAGCATCCCACAGGCGCTTGAAGAAGCCGCCCTGCTCAACGCCGTCCACGGCCACCAGCGGCGCCTGCGCCACCACCTTGCCGTCCAGCGTCACCTTCACCATGCCGACCGACTGGCCCTTGGCGATCGGCGCCACCAGCTGCCTGGGCACCTCGATGCTGGGCTTGAGTTCGTTGTAACGGCCACGCGCGACGCTGACCAGCAAGGGCTGGGCGACGCCGAGCTGCACCTGGTCGGTGGCTCCCTTCCACACCTTCTGCTGGGTGACGGCCTTGCCCGGCTCGTACAACCGATGCGTCTCGAAGAAGCGGAACCCCCAGTTGAGCAGCGCCAGACTGTCATCGGCGCGCTGCTTCTCCGAGGTATCGCCCATCACCACGGTGACCAGGCGCTGGTCGCCGCGCTGGGCGGAATTCATGATGCAGTAGCCAGCTTCCGAGGTATGCCCGGTCTTGATGCCGTCCACGCTGGCATCGCGCCACAGCAGCAGGTTGCGGTTCGGCTGGGTGATGCCGTTGACCGTCAGTTCCTTGATCTTGTTGTAGGCATAGGTCTCGGGGAAATCGCGGATCAGCGCGCGGCCCAGCAGGGCCATGTCATAGGCACTGGAATAGTGGCCTTCGGCGGTCAGGCCGGTGGCATCGACGAAATTCGAATCCTTCATGCCGATGCGCTGGGCATAGCTGTTCATCAGGGAGGCGAAGGCCTCCTCGCTGCCGGCCACGTGTTCGGCCAGCGCGATGGCGGCATCGTTGCCGGACTGCACCACCATGCCGCGTTCCATGTCCTGCAACGGCGCGGTGCTGTTGACCGGGAAGCCGCTGTAGCTGCCGTCGGTGCCCGCGCCGCCCTTGCGCCAGGCGTTCTCGGACATCGTCACCGGGTCTTCGTTGCGCACCTTGCCGTTCTTCACTTCGGCCGCGATGACGTAGGAGGTCATCACCTTGGTCATGCTGGCCGGCGCGAGGTGCACGTGGATGTTCTCGCCCGCCAGCACCTGCCCGGAAGCATAGTCCATGACGATCCATGCCTTGGACACGGCCGGCGCCGGCGCCGGCGGGATCGACACCACGGCGGGGGCCGCCGGCGGCAGCGGGGCCGGGGTCTGGGCAAACGCCAGTCCTGCGGCAAGCGTGATCGCGGTGGCGGCGGCAAAGCGGTACTTCATGAGCGGACGACTCCTCGGGGCCAAGTGGCCGATGACGGTACGGGCATTGTAGTGAGGCTGCACGGGCGATGCGGCGCGCGATTCACTGCGACGACGGCTGGATCATTCCCGCACGAGCTTGGGTACGCCGAAACCCAGCCGCGCGATGCGGCCGGCAAGCTCGGTGAAATCCGGCTGGGCCGAGCGCACGCGCAGACGCCACATCGTGCGCCCGCCGGACTGGATGTCGCTGAGCGTGGCGCCGGCAATGCCGGCGGCCGACAGG
>Ga0194138_10000886_pt1 | contig 14353 bp, 9 predicted proteins | sample TARM_MetaG_T2_14_FD_134022 | JGI IMG/M metagenome (GOLD analysis project Ga0194138, IMG submission 134022) | Freshwater microbial communities from Pennsylvania, USA, analyzing microbe dynamics in response to fracking - TARM_MetaG_T2_14 (version 2) | ecosystem: Environmental > Aquatic >...
ATACAACCCTTCGGTAGGGTAGACCTCCAGCAGGCTGGCCAGTTCCAGCCCGCTCAACTGCAGCTCCAGCAACTGCTCATCCTCGCCCAGCTGCAAGCGCTGCGGCGTCACGCTGATCTGCGCCCCCAGCGCCTGAAGCGTGGCGCGCTGCAGCTGCAACTGGCCGGCCAGCGGTGCGCCCAGCGTGGCGCGGTACTGCGCCGCCAGCTGCAACGGCCCCAGTGGCAGGCCCGGATCAATCTGCGCCAGCTGCATGTCCGCCACCTGCAGCTGCAGTTGTTCGCCATTCAGGCTCAGCTGCAAGGGCAATTGCAGCCCGGAAAAACTGCTGCGGTCGTAAATGCCCGCCCCCCCGTCCAGCTGCAGCAAAAAGCTGGCCCGATCCAGCCCGCTGCTGCCATGCAGCTGGCCCTGCCCGCGCAGGCTGCCGGCGGACAGGCTGAGCAGCGGCGGCCAGTCAGCCAGGCTGGCCGCCAGCGGGTTACCTGCGGCAAAGTCCAGTGCGACCAGCTCAAGCGCGGCCTGCCAGCCAGCGGCCTTGGCCGGCCAGCGCCAGTCCAGCTCGGCCGCCAGTCCGGCAGGGTTGTGCAGCCGTGCACGCAGCTGCATATCCGCAGCACCGCTCAACTCACCGTCCAACTGCCAGGATTGGGTCTGCAACAGCGGGTGCTGCAGGCTGTCGATACGCACCTGCAACGGCAACCGCCAACTGGCGGCAGCCTCCGCCAGCGGCAAACTCAGGCGACTGCCGGCCAGACCAGCCCGCAGCCCCTGCAAGCGCAGCTCAGCCGGCGCCAGCTGTAACACGCCCAGCTGCAGGCTGGCATTGCGCAACAGCTGCAGCTGCAGACCGCTTGCATCCAGCTGCAGCCCTGCCAGAGCCTGCACGCGCAGGCCCTGCAAGCGCAGGTCATCAAATTGCAGTGAGTCAGCCTGCAGCTCCAAACGCATTGCCTCGGCAGCGATCTGCCAGTCTGGCAACAAGCCCAGCATCAAGGGTCCCTGCAGGCTGGCCTGCCAGGGTCCTTGCAGCTGAAGCTGAACATCCAGCGCCAATGCCTGTTGTCCGTCGAGGGCCTGATCCTGTGCTTGCAAGACCAGAGTCAGTTGCCGCGGCTGCAACTCATCAGGCAGCCAGTCATCCAGCAAGCCAGTCTGCGGCTGCAATATCCATTCGCCACGACCTTCATGCAGCTGCCAGCGGCCCTGCTCCAGACTCAGCGACAACCGCTGCTCGCCACGCAATTCACCCAGACCGGGAATCGCTGCAGGTTGCTCAAGCACCACCTGGGCGCCCAGTTGCAACTGCTGCTGCAACAGCTCAGCGGGCTGCTGCGGCCAACGCTCACCCTGCCAGTCCCAGCCGAGGGTCATCTGCAACCCCTCGGGCAGGTCGGCAAGCGGTAAGCTGTGCTGCGGCAGCCATAACCCCAGCAGCGCCATCAGCTGCGGACTACCCGGCCAGTCGGGGATGCGCAACCAGCCCTGCCAGTGCGCCCGGTCAGCGGCACTTTGCTGCCAGTCGGCATGCATCTGCAGCGCCTCACGCCCGTCCAGCTGCCAGTCACTGCCGAGCTGCCAACCCTGCGCCTGTACCTGCAGGCGCCAGTCGCCGCGCAGCTGCAGCCCTTCGCTGTGCGCCTGCAGCTGGCCGTGCATTTGCTGACCAGTGCGCTGGCTGTGCAACGCCCCCTCAACCAGGCAACGCCGCCCGGCACAGGGCAACTCCAGCTGCAATTCGGCTATCTGCACGACTTGCGGTAACCAGCCCAGTGCCGCCAGCCATTCACGCGGATCGGGCAAGGGGGCTGGTTCTGACTGCGGCGGCGGCAAGGGGTCCCAGTGCAGCCGCAAGTGCCCGATCTGCACCTCGCGCAGCAGCCCGTCGCCCGGCCATTGCGGGCGCAAGACCAGTTGCTGCACGTGCACACGGGCGCTTAGCTCAGGCTGTTCGATATTCAGCTGCAACTCACCGAGCTGCAGTGCCCCGCCGCGCCAGGCCAGTCCCTGCCAATGGGCCACCTGCACGCCGGCCTGACGCAGCTGCTGCAATACCAGCGCGCCGGCCAGCAGCACCAGCGCCAGCAGCACGGCCAGCGCGAGCAAAGCCCGCCGCCACAAGGTTGTCACCCGCACGTCCGTTTCCCCACCACGCAGACCCTCGCCGTATTCAGCCACTGCCGCTCAGGTTAGCATGCGTCATCGTCCCCGCACGGAGCCAGCCATGCCTCGCACGCGACCGCCCCAACGCCCATTACGCCGCTGGCTGCTGGCCGCACTGCTGCTGGCATGGCTGATCAGTGCCCTGTATGCCGGCTGGCGGCCGCTGCCGGACGGGCTGTCGATGCAGTACCCGGCGCGCAGTGCAGAGGATCTGCAGCTGCTGGTGGACCTGAGCTGGCAGGAGGCCGATGGGCAGCTGCATAGCCAGCAGCAGATTTTCGACGAGACGCTGACCATGATCGCCGCCGCCGAGCGTTTTATTCTGCTCGACATGTTCCTGTTCAACGACTTTGCCGGCAGCGACAGCTACCGCGCCCTGTCCGGCGAACTGACCAGCGCGCTGTTGCAGGCGCGCCAGCGCAACCCGCAGATGCCGGTGGTGCTGATTACCGATCCCTTCAACACCCTGTATGGCGGGCTGCGCTCGCCGCACCTGGAACAGCTCGAACAGGCCGGCGTGCAACTGGTGTTTACCGACCTGCAGCCTTTGCGCGCATCCAACCCGCTGTGGACCGGACTCTGGCAGCTGTGTTGCCAGTGGCTGGGCAACAGCCCTGACGGCGGCTGGCTGCCAAACCCGGTCGGCCCGGGCAAGGTCAGCCTGCGCAGCTACCTGCACCTGCTGAACTTCCGTGCCAATCACCGCAAGACCCTGGTTACCGGGCTGGCGGACAGCTGTCAGGCACTGGTCGGCTCGGCCAACCCGCACGATGCCAGCAGCCGGCATGCCAACCAGGCCCTGCGCTTTGCCGGTGGCGCCGCCGCCGACCTGCTGGACAGCGAGCTGGCGCTATTGCCAACCCCGGACCCGCGCCTGCACTGCCCGACCGGGGCGCCAGCCGAGAGCGGCAGCCAGCTGCAGGTACTCACCGAGGGGGCGATCGCCAGGCAATTGCTGGCACTGGTCAACAGCAGCCAGGCCGGTGACCGGCTGGATCTGGAGGTGTTCTACCTGTCGCACCGCGAGCTGATCGAGGCACTGCAGCGGGCGCAGCAACGGGGTGTGGCGGTGCGGGTGTTGCTCGACGCCAACCGCGATGCCTTTGGCCGGCAGAAGAATGGTATTCCCAACCGTCAGGCCGCCTGGGACCTGCAGCAGGCCGGGATTGCGGTGCGCTGGTGCGCCAGCAGTGGCGAGCAGTGCCACCGCAAATGGCTGCTGCTGCAGCGCACTGACGGCAGCGCCGCACTGCTGGCCGGCTCGGCCAACTTCACCCGGCGCAATCTGGACGACCTGAATCTGGAAACCAGCGTGCTGCTGCAGGGCCCGGCTGAGGAGCCCAGCCTGCAACAGGCGCTGACGCTGTTCGAGCGACTCTGGAGCAATCAGGACCGCGAGTGGTCACTGCCCTACGCGCAGTACGCCGACCACAGCCGCTGGCGTTACCTGCAATACCGGGTGATGGAAGCCAGCGGGTTGTCGACGTTTTGAGTGCATGACTGAGATGCAGACATGTGAGCGGCGGTTGCCGGTGTACTGTTCCGGACCGTCGACGCCCTGGACGGGCGTCGCCGAGCCCCCATGGATGGGTTTACGGCGTGTCCGGAACAGTACACCGGCAAACGGCTGACACCAGATCAGCAGTCCGCCAGACACCCGGCCAGAATATCCATGCCCTGCTGCACCTCGACATCACTGGCGGTCAGCGGCACCAGAATGCGGATGACATTGCCGTACTGACCACAGGACAGCAGGATCAGCCCGCGCTCACGGGCCATGCCCACCAGCTTCGCCGCCAGCGCCGCATCCGGCTTGCACTCGGCATCAAACAGCTCACAGGCAACCATCGCTCCCAGCCCGCGCACATCACCGATACGCTTGTCGGCCTCGGCCAGTGACCGCAGTCGCTGGCTGATCAGCTCGCCCAGACAGCGACTGCGCGCCAGCAGGTTTTCCTCCTCGAACACCTCCAGCACCGCCAGCGCCGCCGCACAGGCCAGCGGACTGCCGGCATAGGTGCCACCGAGACCACCGGGCGCCAGTGCATCCATCACCTCGGCGCGCCCGCAGACACCCGCCAGCGGAAAACCACCGGCAATCGACTTGGCGAAGGTGGTCAGGTCCGCCGCCACACCCATCTGCTGCATGGCAAAGAAACTGCCGGTGCGCCCGGCGCCGGTCTGCACCTCATCAGCCACCAGCAGAATGCCATGCTGGTCACAGAGCGCACGCAGGCGCTGCATAAAGGCCGGCGTGGCCACATAGAAACCACCCTCGCCCTGCACCGGCTCAATGACGATGGCGGCGATATTCCGTGGCTCGGCATCGTTCTTGAAAATCCGCTCGATGCTCGCCATCGCATCGTCCTCGCTGACCCCGTGCAGCGGGCAGGGGAACTGCGCGCGGTAAACGCCACCCGGCATCAGGCCCATACCGGCCGAATAGGGCACCACCTTGCCGGTCAGCGACAGGGTCATCATGGTGCGGCCATGGTAGCCGCCGGTAAAGGCGATCACCCCGGCCCGACCGGTGGCGGCACGGGCAATCTTCACAGCGTTTTCCACCGCCTCGGAACCAGTGGTGACCAGCAGGGTTTTCTTCTCGAAATCACCCGGCACCAGCGCATTCAGCCGCTCGCACAGTTCCACATAGGGCTCATAGGCCAGCACCTGGAAACAGGTATGGGTGTAATGCTCCAGCTGGCGCTTCACCGCATCAATGATTTTCGGGTGGCGATGACCGGTGTTAAGCACCGCGATACCGCCGGCAAAGTCGATGTACTGTCGCCCCTCGACATCCCACACGGTGGCGTTCTCTGCCCGCTCGACAAAAATCGGATGAATCTGGCTGACACCACGCGCCACCGCCTTGTTCCGGCGCTGCATCAGCGAATCGTTGCTCTTGCTCATGGAATGCCTCGGTTAAAAGGGGTTGAACCTGCGAACGGCACGCTGACTGCGGCGTTGCCGGTCATTACAAAACTCAGATTCCGCCCAGACACAGATACTTGATCTCCAGATAATCCTCGATACCGTACTTCGACCCCTCGCGGCCCAGCCCCGATGACTTCATGCCGCCAAAGGGCGCCACCTCGGTGGAAATCAGCCCGGTATTGATCCCGACCATGCCGTACTCCAGCGCCTCCGCCACGCGGAACACCCGGCCCAGATCACGCGCATAGAAATACGCCGCCAGACCGAACTCGGTATCGTTGGCCTGACGGATCACATCCGCCTCATCGGAAAAACGGAACAACGGCGCCAGCGGGCCGAAGGTCTCCTCCCGCGCCACCAGCATCGACGCATCGACCCCGGTCAGCACCGTCGGCTCGAAAAAGAACCCGCCCAGCGCATGCGGCTGGCCACCGCAGAGCACCCTGGCACCCTTGTCGGTGGCATCCTTCAGGTGACGCTGCACCTTGGCCAGCGCATTGGCATCAATCAGCGGCCCGGTGGTCACCCCGGCCTCGGCACCATTGCCGACTTTCAGCGTTGCCACCGCCTCCGCCAGCTTCGCGGCAAAGGCCTCATACACACTGTCCTGCACATAGATACGGTTGGCACAGACACAGGTCTGCCCGGCATTGCGGTACTTGGAAATCATCGCGCCCTCGACCGCCGCATCCAGATCGGCATCGTCGAACACGATAAAGGGCGCATTGCCACCCAGCTCCAGCGACAGCTTCTTCAGGGTCGGCGCACACTGCTGCATCAGCTGAATACCCACCGCCGTGGAACCGGTAAATGACAGCTTGCGCACAATCGGATTGGCACACAGCTCACCACCCACCTCACGGGACCGCTCGACATCCGCGGTGATCACACTCAACAGCCCGGCCGGCAGCCCGGCCTGCTCGGCCAGAAACACCATCGCCAAGGCCGAGAACGGCGTTTGCGGCGCCGGCTTGAGCACCATTGCACAGCCGGCCGCCAACGCCGGGCCGGCCTTGCGGGTAATCATCGCACTGGGAAAGTTCCACGGCGTGATGGCCGCCGTCACACCAATCGGCTCCTTCTGCACCAGAATCCGCTTGTCCGGCTGATGACCGGGGATAATGTCGCCGTAGACCCGCTTGCCTTCCTCGGCGAACCACTCGATAAAGGACGCCGCATAGGCAATCTCGCCCCGCGCCTCGGCCAGCGGCTTGCCCTGTTCGGCAGTCATGATCCGCGCCAGATCCTCCTGATGCTGCAGCATCAGGTCGTGCCACTTGCGCAGGATTGCCGCACGCTCCTTGGCGGCCTTGCGGCGCCAGACCGGCTGTGCCGCCTGGGCCGCCAGAATCGCCCTGCGGGTTTCCGCCGCGCCCATGTTCGGCACGCTGCCCAGACGCTCGCCCGTGGCCGGATTGCAGATCTCGGTTCGCCCACCCTGCTCGGCCTCGCACCAGTGACCATCGATAAAGGCTTGCTGACGAAAAAGCTCGGGGCAGTGCAGTTCCATGGGTGGAATCCTCCGGTCGGCACGCAGCGTCATGCATTTGCTACGGCATTGTTTGAAATTTCAAACAATGTAGGCCGCAGAGCCGTCGGGGACAAGGGGGAGAGAAAGAAAAATCCCTCAGCCAGTCACTGCCTCAGGACCTGTTGCCGACAACTGCCAGCGGCTCGTCAAACAGCTCGACAACTCCCTGCTGCCCCTCTTCCAGGAGGCCGGCTACTCGTTGCAGGCTGGCCAGCAACATCAACTGTTCCCAGTCCGGCAACTGGCCGTAACGGCCAAGAAACTCCGCAGGCAGCAACGCCGGTTCAGCCTGGATGGCGGCCGAGCCCTCTTCGGTCAGCGCCAGATGAACCTTGCGCTTGTCGCTCTGGCTACGAATGCGCTCGAGCAACCCGCGCCTTTCCAGTCGATCGACTATGGTGCTGAGAGTCGCCTGGGATACACTTACGCTGCGTGCCAGATCGCCAAGTGTGCTTTCACCGCGTGCCTGAATGCCATGCATGATCAGCAACTGGATAGGCGTCAGACCGCTCTTGCGCCCCAAACGCTTGGCGTGGATTTCGGAGGCGCGCTGCAAGCGACGCAGGGCCAGATACAGATCGTGCATCATGTGCATGAATACAACTCCCGATCGCCGGCCCTACCGGAACGGCAACACAAAAATTACAGCAGTAAATCTGAGAAACCGGATTTTAAGCTGTAAAATGGCAATAAAACTGAGCAAACAGCGCCAATACTACACCAATTTACTTATATATAAAAATATTCAGGCAAGCCCGAGACGAACCGCTCATGACCCGCGACATCCGGATGACCTGCACCCGCTACAGCCTCTTCATCGCCTTACTGGCCAGTATCTACAGCGGCCAGCCGATGGCCGAGAACGCAAGCCTCGCCCTGCCGGCACAGCGCATTCTCGGCAGTCAGCCCGGCACCGCACACCTGCCGCAACCGCTGAGCCGCAGCATCATCAGTGGCGACCGCCTGAACAACGCAAACGCCGGCGCACACATCTCCGAAAGCCTGCAACAGGTGCCCGGCCTGCTGGCACTGGATCGCCAGAACCACGCCCAGGACCTGCAGATCTCCTCACGCGGCTTTGGCGCACGTGCCAGCTTCGGTGTGCGCGGTGTGCGCCTGTCGCAGGACGGCATTCCCCTGACCATGCCCGATGGCCAGGGCCAGCCGGCACTCTTCGATCTGGACAACCTGCAGCGTCTGGAGGTGCTGCGCGGCCCGCTGGCCAGCCTGTATGGCAATGCCTCCGGCGGCATCATCCAGGCCTTCAGTGCTGAAGCCCCTTTGTTTCCGACCCTCGACAACCGCAGCGCGGCAGGCAGTGACGGTTTGTGGCGCAGCCGGTTACGCTATGGCGCCCAGTACGGCGATCTGAACCTGTCGACCAACCTGAGTCGCCTGGAAAGTGACGGCTACCGCGATCACAGCCGGGTTCGCCGCGACACCGGCAACCTGCGCCTGGGCTGGGATATCGACGAGCTATCCAGCCTGACTTTACTGGTCAATAGCCTCGACCAGCCCGACACCCAAGACCCCCTCGGCCTGAGCGCCAGCGAACTGCGCGCAGATCGCCGCCAGTCGGTCGCCGCCAGCCGCCTGTTCAACACCCGCAAAAGCGTCCGCCACCAACAAGCCGGGCTCAACTACCAGCGCCAAGTGCACAACGCAGACCAGCTGACCTTTATGTTGTACGGCGGCACCCGCGACGTGCAGCAGTTTCTGGGCTTTCCCGGCGACAACCAGCAGCGGCCGGATGGCAGCCTGCGTCCAGGCAGCGGTGGCGTGATCGAACTGGACAGAAGCTTCCACGGCGGCGAACTGGGCTGGGAGCGCCAGACACTCCTGTTCAATCAGCCGCTGCAACTGGCTGCCGGGCTCACACTTGACCATCAGGGCGAACAGCGTCGCGGCTTCGTCAACCTGCGCGGCAGCAAAGGGGAGCTCAGGCGCAACGAGTACAATCGCGTGGACAGCCGTGACCTGTGGCTGATCAGTCGCTGGCAACCGGCAGCGCGCTGGGAGCTGACCGCCGGCCTGCGCCACAGCCGCATCACCTTCGACTCCGACGACCGCTATATCGCGGACACCAGCGACGACAGCGGCCAGCTGCGCTTCCGGCGCAGCAGCCCGGCGCTGGGCCTGAGCTGGCAGTGGACGCCGCAACTGAACCTGTATGGCGCACTCGGACAAGGCTTTGAAACGCCCACCTTCCAGGAACTCGCCTACCGGCCCGAAGGCACCGGCCTGAACCTGGCACTCAAGCCGGCACGGTCGACCAATGCCGAGCTCGGCCTGCGCTGGCAACACCAGCACGGCCAACTCGACCTGGCGCTGTTTGAAAGTCGCGTACGCGATGAGATCATCCCCGGCGAGCCACAAGCCGGCACCGACCGCAGCACCTTCACCAATGCCGCCCGTTCACAGCGGCGCGGCATCGAACTGCAACTGCAGCAGCAACTGGACCATGGCTTCAGCAGTCATCTCGCCTGGACCTGGCTTGACGCACGCTTCCAGCGCTACCGGCGTGCTGACGGCATCGACCTGGGCGGACGCCAACTACCCGGCATCCCCCGGCAACTGCTGTATGCCGAACTGCAGTGGCAGGCAGCCGGCAGCGGCTTCACCAGCGCCCTGGAACTGCAGCACATGAGCCGCCGCTACGCAACCGACGACAACCGCGCCGACACGCCCGGGCATAGGTTACTGCACTGGCGTGCCGCCCATCGCCAGCAGATCGGCAACTGGCGACTCGAACCCTTTGTGCGCATCAATAACCTGACCGACCGCCATTACGTCGGCAGCCTGATCGTCAACGCGGCAAACCAGCGCTACTACGAACCCGCTCCCGGCCGCCAATGGCTGGCCGGTGTCGGACTGGAGTATCAGTGGCGCTGAGCAAACCGAGGGACGCGGGCATCTCCGACAAACGATGATTGACCCGCCCCGGACAGCCGCCCGAATGTTTCAATATTTTTGACACAAAAATCCTTTTACTGACAGACACCACTAGCTAAACCAGGCACAGAAAAAGGAATAAGAGACTGCATCCGCTGCCGTCCACAGACAACCCCACACCCCCTTTTGCGTTTGTTATTTTTGACATAGACTCTGGGCATTCACCCGCCAGTCCAGCCCAGGAAACCGCCATGGACAGCTTGCAAGACCCCGCCAGCCTGCTGAGCAGCCAGAACCTCGACGCCTTCTGGATGCCGTTCACCGCCAACCGCCAGTTCAAACAGCGCCCACGCCTGCTGGAAAGCGCCGAAGGCATGTACTACCGCGACGTCGACGGCCGCCCGATCCTCGACGGCACCGCCGGCCTGTGGTGCTGCAACGCCGGCCACGGCCGGATCGAAATTGCCGAAGCAGTCAGCCGGCAAATCAGCCACATGGACTTCGCCCCGACTTTCCAGATGGGCCACCCGCTGCCTTCGAACTGGCCGAACGACTCGCCGAGATCGCCCCACCCGGCCTCGACCGGGTGTTCTTCACCAACTCCGGTTCGGAATCGGTCGACACCGCCCTGAAAATCGCCCTGGCCTACCACCGCGCCCGTGGCGAAGGCACTCGCACCCGCCTGATCGGCCGAGAACTCGGCTACCACGGCGTCGGCTTCGGCGGCATCTCGGTCGGCGGCATGGTCAACAACCGCAAGGCCTTCAGCGTGCAGCTGCCCGGCGTCGACCACCTGTCACACACCCTCGACCTGGAACGCAACGCCTTCACCCGAGGCCTGCCGGAACACGGCGCCGAACTGGCCGAGCAGCTGGAACGGCTGGTCACCCTGCACGGCGCAGAAAACATCGCCGCCGTGATCGTCGAACCCATGTCCGGCTCGGCCGGCGTGATACTGCCGCCCAAGGGCTACCTGCAACGCCTGCGCGAGATCACCCGGCGCCACGGCATACTGCTGATCTTCGACGAAGTGATCACCGGCTACGGCCGCCTCGGCGCACCCTTCGCCGCGCAGCGCTGGGGCGTCACCCCGGATATCATCACCACCGCCAAGGGCCTGACCAACGGCGCCATCCCGATGGGCGCGGTATTCGTCAACCGCATCATCCAGGACGCCTTCATGCACGGCCCGCAGGGCATGATCGAACTGTTCCACGGCTACACCTACTCCGGCCACCCGGTCGCCGCCGCCGCCGCCCTCGCCACCCTCGACATCTACGCCCGCGACGGCCTGCTGCAACGCGCCCTGGAACTGGAAGACTACTGGCAGGAAGCCCTGCACAGCCTGAAGGGCCTGCCGCACGTGATCGATATTCGCAACACCGGCCTGGTCGGCGCCGTGCACCTCGCCAGCCGCGACGGCACCCCCGGCAGCCGCGGCTACGACGTCTTCGAGGAATGCTTCTGGCAGGGCGTGATGGTCCGCTGCACCGGCGACATCATCGCCATGTCACCGCCGTTGATTGCCGAAAAGGAACATATTGACCAGTTGGTTGAGGTCCTTGGCCGGGTGATTGCCAAAACGGCATAACGACACTGCCAGCACCAACTGGTTTCGCTGATCACAGCAGAATAATTTGGACGGGCCATGTCGGGCCTGCTGGCGTGGACCGTCGATGGCATGGACGCCATCGACGAGCTACATGGACGTACTTGCCGCGTGTCCACGCCAGCAGGCCCGACATAGCCCGATGCACCGAACTGAAACCGCACGGACTACCAGGAACCGACCCCATGACCCTGCAACTGACCCACTTTATCAACGGCCAACGCACCGCCCCCAGCGCCCGCAGCCAGACCGTCTTCGAACCGGCTACCGGCCAGCCGCGTGGAGAAGTATCACTGGCCAGCGCCAGCGAGGTTGCACAGGCCATCGCCCAGGCCAAGGCCGCCTTTCCCGCCTGGGCCGCCACCACCCCGCTGAACCGCGCGCGCATCCTGTTCCGCTACAAGGCCCTGCTCGAACAGCACGCCGACCAACTCGCCGAACTCATCACCCGCGAACACGGCAAGGTCTTCGACGACGCCAAGGGCGAACTTACTCGCGGCCTCGAAGTCGTCGAGTTTGCCTGCGGCATCCCGCACCTGCTCAAGGGTGAACACAGCGAACAGGTCGGCGGCGGCGTCGACGCCTGGTCAGTCAACCAGCCGCTCGGCGTGGTCGCCGGCATCGCCCCGTTCAACTTCCCCGCCATGGTCCCCATGTGGATGTTCCCGATCGCCCTCGCCTGCGGCAACTGCTTCATCATGAAGCCCTCGGAAAAGGACCCCAGCGTTCCCCTGCGCCTCGCCGAACTGCTGAAGGACGCCGGCCTGCCAGATGGCGTATTCAACGTGGTCAACGGCGACAAGGAAGCGGTAGACGTACTGCTGACCCACCCTGACATCCAGGCAGTCAGCTTCGTCGGCTCCACCCCGATCGCCGAATACATCTACGCCACCGGCAGCGCCCACGGCAAACGGGTACAGGCCCTTGGCGGCGCGAAAAACCACATGGTGGTCATGCCCGACGCCGACCTCGACCAGGCGGTCAACGCCCTGATGGGCGCCGCCTACGGCAGCGCCGGCGAACGCTGCATGGCCATCTCGGTGGCCGTCGCCGTGGGTGATCAGGTCGCCGACCAGCTGATCGCCGCCCTTGCGCCAAAAGTGCGCGCCCTGAAAATCGGCGACGGCATGAGCCCCGGCATGGAAATGGGCCCGCTGGTTTCCGCCCAGCACCTGGCCAAGGTCAAGGACTATGTGGATGCCGGTGTCAGCGAAGGCGCCGAGCTGGTGGTCGATGGCCGCGAGCACAAGGTGCCCGGTCTGGAACAGGGCTACTTTATGGGTGGCTGCCTGTTCGACCGGGTCACAGCGGACATGAGCATCTACCGCGAGGAAATCTTCGGCCCGGTACTCTGCGTGGTACGGGTGCCCGACTACGCCAGCGCGGTCAAACTGATCAACGCCCACGAATACGGCAACGGCACCGCCATCTTCACCCGCGATGGCGACAGCGCCCGGCAGTTCTGCAACGAAATTCAGGTCGGCATGGTCGGCGTCAACGTACCGATACCGGTGCCGATGGCGTTCCACAGCTTCGGCGGCTGGAAACGCTCGCTGTTCGGCCCGCTGCACATGCACGGCCCGGATGGCGTGCGCTTCTATACCAGGCGCAAGGCAATCACCGCGCGCTGGCCCACCGGTATCCGCAGCGGTGCCGAATTCATCATGCCGACCATGAAGTGAGGCGCCCATGCCGATCAACGACATTATCGACCTGGCCAGTACCGACAGCCCCGCCGAGCACTACCGCCCGGCGGCGGAGAAAATCCTCGCCGGCGACCCGGCGCAGTGGGTGCGCAACCACTACAGCAGCCCCTGCCAGCAATTCCACTGCGGTATCTGGGAAGCCGAGCCGGGCCACTGGACCATCAGCTACAGCGAGCATGAGTACTGCGAGATCCTCGAAGGCGAATCGGTACTGCATGATGCCGACGGCGGCAGCCGCCTGCTGCGCGCCGGCGACCGCTTCGTGATCCCCGCCGGTTTCTGCGGCAGCTGGGAAGTGCGCCAGCGCACCCGCAAGGTCTATGTGATCTTCGAGCAGGCAGAGCCATCGGCGCCAGCAGGAAACTAATGGTCCATACGTGACCAGTCAGTTACATTCCTCGTCAACCTGAGCATTCGAACAACGCCCGATGCCAAATTTTTCCGGCATTGTGCAGACGCGTCGCCACTGCCGACCTCTGCCAGGGCCCAGCGAGGAGTTCAATCTGATGTCGCGTTTGCCGGTCATCGTCGGATTCGGCGGCTACAATGCCGCCGGCCGCAGCTCGTTCCACCACGCCTTCCGGCGCACCGTGCTGGAGTCCCTGCCAGACGCCGAGCGTCAGCAGACCCTGGCCGGCCTGGCGGTGCTGATGAAACTGGTCAAGGTGGAGAATGGCGAGTATCGGGATGCCGATGGCCAACCACTGGATCTGGCCGCTATCGAACAGCGCTTCGGCGAGCAGATTGTTGCCGGCACCCTGGTACGGCGCATCGAAAAAACCCATCTGGATGTGGACGCCGCGCACTGGCAGAAAAACCTCACGGTGACCGGTGAAGCCGGCAAGCCTTTCTCCTTTATCACCCTGGCCAAGCAGTTGCCCGAACCCTTGCCAACCGACTGGGTGGTCGAGCCACTGAATGACAGCGACGTACTGGTCACCGTGTACGACGGCTGCGACCTCAAGGTCGACAGCTACCGTGCGCTGCCGGTGAAATCCGCCGGCCAGCTGCCGACCGGCTTCGAGCCGGGCGAACACTATGCCTCGCGCTTCCACCCGCGCGGCCTGCAACTGACCATAGTCGCCGCCACCGATGCGCTGCGCTCGACCGGCATCGAGTGGAGCGAGATCGTCAACCGCGTGCAGCCGGATGAAATCGCCGTATTCGCCAGCAGCGCCATGAGCCAGCTCGACGACAACAGCTTTGGCGGCGTCATGCAGTCACGCCTGAAGGGCAACCGGGTCAGCGCCAAGCAGCTGCCGCTGGGCCTCAACAGCATGCCGGCGGACTTTATCAACGCCTACATCCTCGGCAGCGTCGGCACCACCGGCGCCATCACCGGCGCCTGCGCCAGCTTCCTGTATAACCTGCAAAAGGCCATCGACCTGATCGACCGCGGCAAGGCCCGGGTGGTACTGGTCGGCAATGCCGAGGCGCCGATCACCGCCGAGTGCATCGAAGGCTATGGCGCGATGAGTGCACTGGCCACCGAGGACGGCCTGCGCAGCATCGAAGGGC
>Ga0194138_10000887_pt1 | contig 14341 bp, 14 predicted proteins | sample TARM_MetaG_T2_14_FD_134022 | JGI IMG/M metagenome (GOLD analysis project Ga0194138, IMG submission 134022) | Freshwater microbial communities from Pennsylvania, USA, analyzing microbe dynamics in response to fracking - TARM_MetaG_T2_14 (version 2) | ecosystem: Environmental > Aquatic >...
AATTGGACCCAATCATTAGACTTTTGGCTCTAGTTTTTCTAAGATAAATTAAGGAAGCTCTGAAAGGATGATTAAAATGACCAGAAATAAATGGCATAATATTCTGTTAGCGACGGTATTAGCTTCTAGTCCGCTACTAGCTACTGAGCCTTTAAGTAAAATGATTAACGCTCAAGAAGTTCAAGGTGATGATGTATTAACGCAAAGTAAAGTAGCCTTGGGTGCATCGCTCAATGAAGAACAGAAACAATACACATTGAATTTATTGCGTGCAACTGATGTAGAAAATCAACAAATTATATCAGTAGACGAGAAAATGAATGAGCAGTTTTTAGCTGACGAAACTAACGAAGGAACCTTAGCTTATTTAAGTGCATTCATTGAGCCACGTGAAGCGGGTTATGGTGTTCAAGTACAGATTGTGACACCTCATAACATTACACTAGTTGCCCCTCAAACTTATCAGAATGCAGCGATTACTGCTGGGGCAAAAGATGTATTAATTAAAATCGTGGCTATAGAGCCAGTAACAGGGGAGGGAGCTTTGACGGGTGTTTATGCGATTTATGAAGCGCTAGGTTATGCATTAGCTAAACAAGATATTGAGGCAGCTCAAAAAGAGATAGTATTAGTCAAGCATATACAAGAAGTCTCTGAATTAACCGTTGAACAAACTAACCAATTACAAGCGAAGATTAAGTTAGCGATTAATCAAGTTTTGCAAGCAAATGGTGAGTTAACTACTGAAGGTGTGAATGATTTAGTGTTATCTACAATTGAACATTATTTAGCGGAGATTGATAAAGATAAGGCGATGACCGAGGAGGTTATTGCTGAATATGTTTCTTTTGCTGAAGCATACGTACACACACAAAGTGCTCAAAGCGAAATAACTAATGAGCAACTTAATGCATCATTCAATTTAACATGGACACTAGAAGAAGCGATTGATTTTTGGGAAGCTAGCTTTTTGTCAGGGAATGCTGATGAATTCTACATTAACATTGAAGAATATGACCGCGAATTATGGACAGAATTTAGTGAAAATCAATCTAATTCTGAAGAATCGATAACTGATAGCAATACAATTCGACTGAATTATGATGAAAACTTAATCATACAATTTGAAAAGAAAGAAACAGAAGTCCTTCTAACTTTGTATACAGAAGTAAGTCATTACCCTTCTGAACCTAATGCAACTTATTCAATTGATCGTCAAACATTTGAAGTCTTGGTCCGTAATGATTTATCAGAAGCAACTGAAACGGTAGATAATGAAGTCGTTAATAGATGGAACGATGATAAAGCGAATCAATTAGCTAATTTTATGGCCACATGGGGAGAAGGCATGGGACAAACTTATAAAAGCTTTACGCCAGAAGTGCCTGGTGATATGTACGGTGTAAGTTTTCCTAATGATGTGCTAACTGCTTTATCCGTAAATGAAACACCTGTGAATGCATCATGGTCAACTACTGGTGATGCAGCAGTAGAAGAAGAATATCTCATTGTAGCTGCATTTAATGATGTTGAACATTTTTTTGAAGAGAATCCGACAGCACCGGCAGGAGCACATTTTTACTTGTTTACTATCTTAGATGGAATTCCGGTAGTGCTCCATAGTCAACAAAATCAAGGTACACCGGATGGCCGATACTATTTCACACCTTCAGAGAATATGGAATTACAAGCTGGTTTTGAAAATATATATAACCAATAATTTATAGATAAAATAAACAGACTGCTAAATCAATATGGAAGGGCAGTCTGTTTGCTTATTCATGGTTAACGTGCTAAGCTTTTATCTTAGCCTAACCTGAAAAAGGCATGTCTAATAACAATTAATCAGCTTTAATATTTCTAACAATTATTTAAAAGTATGAATCGTCAGTATACCATACTACATGTAATCGCATCAAACTCAGATTCCCAATAACATCGTGCTTACTGAGTACAGCGCAACAATTAAGTATAAATTTAGTGTTATCTTTACAAGCTTTATAAATGCGCGTTAAACCTCAGTATAAGGAGGGTGAGCAAATTAAGCTGGAATCTCAAGGGCAATCGTCAAATCGTAAGGCCCAACAAAGAGGCCGTAAACTTCCTCTTAAGCACAAATCACTTAATCACATTTTAACCGTTTCAAATTGTGGAATAATGAGCGCTTCTCGGTTACGACTTTTAAAGAATTGATTCAAATATTTCACATAATTACTAAAACCAAGATCAGTTACATGTGAATAAAGGAATTTCTTTCGCCATTAGGTGTCTATTTCACCTAGCTATTAGTTGGCTTTATGAACAATTCGTAGCAATGATTCTGCCGAAAAAGTACTAAAATCAAAATCGACAATAAGAAAGACGAAGCCTGCTATTACTAAATATTCAACAATTGACTTTACAATCGTTTCAAAGAAAGTACCAAGTACTTGTTGTACGCCTTTCATTAAAACTTGTGAATACAATTCGATTCAATGCAAAATCATTACAATTTATTGTATCGGGAAGAAAAAATGAAATGTTAACTTATTTTAACCGTGTTGGTATCGCCGTCAAACCATATAGTCTTATTTGCAAGAGGACGATTAATCAGACCTGTAAATGTAGAAACATCATGTTCGATATATGACTCCATCACGCAAGCTAAATGTCATAAGACATTAGAGTCAGCTTCAGAAGATTTTCAACCGCTTAAAAAAAAGACAATATTATTAAATTCTAGGACTTCAAGGTTAGCATTAGCTTGGCTATAGAAGTCCCGTCCTACAGCAGTCCGTTAGTTATAATGTAAGTGAGTAGTGTAAATCGCTACTCACTTATATTTGTTAGTTCTCCGATAAAATTGTATTGAATGGTGATATTCATTATTCTGCCTCGTGTCTTACCAACCGGTTTGTAGATAATAATCCTATCGATTAGCTCATTAACAATTTCAACGGTTAATTCTTCAATTTGGGTATACTTTTGAATTCGATGCATAAAACACGTAATATCCTTCGATTGCTGGTCTTTTTCAGATAATTCAGTTTTAAGTATCTTGATGCTCTCACCAAGTGTTACTTGTTCTGTTTCGTAAGTCTGGCTCATCTTCATAAACCGTTCGTCGCTTAATTTGCCACTCAAATTATCTTCATAGAGTTTGGGTATGATGTGCTCGATTTCTTCGTACCGTCTCTCCTTGTTCACTAGCTTTTGGCGTTGCTTATTCGTTTGCTTACTGGACTCTATCTCAAAAGCACGCTCCAACTGCTTTAAGAACTTACCTTCATTAAAATTAATCGTTTGAAGTAACTGATTAATATCTGCTAACACCATCTCACCCAGTTCAGATTTGCGAATGTAGTGCGGGTTATCGCAGCGGTCAACGGTTTTGGCGTAACGGGAACATTTGTAGTGATCCAAATTGCGACCATTTTTTTCAAAGGCACAATAGTAATGCTTCTGCCCACATGTCCCGCAAAAGACGAGTCCTGCAAATAAGTTTTCATGTCCTTTCTCATACCTTAGGTTTCTGCTTGGAATTCGCTTGTGTTGGCGCATTTTCTGAACGATATCAAAGGTATCTTGGTCGATAATCGCCTCTTGGGTATTCTCGAAGATTAGCCATTGGTCTCTAGGGTTTTGATACGCTCGATTATCTTTGTGTGACTTACGATAGGTTTTATTGTTCACCGTATGTCCAAGGTATTCCATTTTACTGAGAATATCTTCAACTGCGGCACCACTCCAGTTATAGTGTGTATAGCTCAATTCTCTGGGTTTTTCGCCCAACTGTTTGAGTCGTCGTGAAGGGGTCTCAATTTTGTCTTTCTCGAGTCCTTTCGCAATCACTGTGGGGCCTTTGCCAGCTTTAATTTCGGTGAATATTCGTCTCACCACCTCAGACGCAATGGGGTCTACTAACCAGTTTTTAGCATTGGCTGGATCTCGTTGATAGCCATAAATCGGGATTACGATCATCCGTTCGCCGGCTTCAGCCCGAGACTTCATCACGGCTCGAATCTTCTTGCTCGTATCTCGAGCATACCAATCATTAAACAAGCTTTTCAGTGGCAATAGATTCGCATCATTATCTGTCTGATGGTCGCTATCAATACCGTCATTAACCGCTATAAAGCGCACGTCGTGGGCGGGAAAGGTAATCTCGGTTAATTTACCAGCATCCAAGTAATTACGGGCTAACCGGCTTAAATCTTTAACCAAGAAGTTAGCTACTTTACCCATCTCCACTAATTCAATGGCTTTGGTGATAGCGGGACGGTACTTAAGGGTCGTACCGCTAATCCCATCGTCAATAAAGTAGATAGGGTTGGATAAACCCTCTTTAATCACTACTTCACCCAATATCTTCTTCTGATTAATAATCGAGTTACTATCCCCGGCATTGCCATCATCATTCGACAAACGGCAATAGACCACGGTGATATCCTGCATTTGGCTCACATCGACTTCGGTGTATTCTTTAATTGTCAAGGTTCTGTTATTCATATAAGTGTCCTCCTTTGTTGGTTCCATTAGATTTCACCTATAACCCTACTGACAGTATACCTCTGTTGGGCTAAGAAGTGGAGTCTTGAAATTTACGTTTTATCTTGTTTAATTAGGCGTTCGATAATCTGCTGGAGTGATTGTTTGCCGACGAATTTGCGTGAGACAATATAGGTCGTGCCTTTAAAGCGAATGGCTTTAGTCTTCGGTTGCTGAGTCATCTTGAACGCCTCCTTCGATATACGCATTAAATTCATCCAACGTGACCACGTTGAACAGTTGCCAGTGTTCGGTTAATTCTGTCTGGATTCTTTGCAGAATAGCTAGCTTGCGCTTGTCATCTGGCACGACCCATAACACCATCGGAAACACCTCATTCATTCGTTGTTCAATCCCTAAGCGGTAATAATAAATATAGTGTTTACACTTATTGATGACTCTGGTTAAACTTTCGGTGGCTCTATCTATCTCAATAAAATAAGAATCTTCGTATTCGCCCACTACCAATTTAATAAAGGCATCGGGCTTTAAAGTTTGAGACGAGCCAGCAATATCTGCAAAACTACGCCAGCTGTTCGGCTCAAATTCAAAGTGATCGAGCTGAAGGTTGCTTTGGCGATCGAGTTCTTTTAAGCGCACATACAATTCAGTGATGGCTAAGGTATGAGCTAAGTGGTGTTCGGTCGGCTCATAAGCATTGCGTCGCTTAACCACTATCTCTGGTTGCTGTTTCTGCAGTTCTTTTAAGCCGTGGTGGGTTAAGCTCCAAACAAATGACCCACTACCAGAGCGAGCACCGCCGATCCGTCGTTTAAGGTGGAAAATCTTCCGGTCATTTTTTAGACGTTGCGTGATCAGATTGGCTCGGCGAATCATGGTTAGATAAGTTGGACTGTTTGAAAATAATAAGCGAGCGATTTGTTTGGTAGTCGCATACTTAGCCCGATATAAAAAATTGAGTAGTTCTTGGCAGTCAGGGTGACTGGCTGTTACGTTTGTTAGCATGATAAAGGTCTCCTTTCAAGGTTGGTTAATATGACATTAAGATGGGCGGCAGGTTTAAATAGAGTCAAGAATTGACGATAAGTCGTGTGCTGTTTAGAGTTTAAAGAACGATTAGACCGGGCATCAGTGCTTCAAGTTCATCCTCCTGAAGCGAATAGCGATGCGAATGACTTTTTGACTGATTTATTCAGATTTTGGACGCTTCCGCCGGCCAATATTGCCAGTTGTTTGAGCGTTTTTCTGGTTAGATGATCTAACTGATTTAAGGGATAATAACTCTTGAAGCTGTTGCTCAATCTCTTCAACCGGTCGACCGTACTTCAAAGCACTTTTAACATACAGTTCGTCAATAGAACGCTTGGGCGCTGGAGCCGGTAAAGTCTTGCCAGATAGCCAGCTGGTAGTTTGATCATTGATTTGATACTTAGCATAAATCTGGTATTGCGGTAAGGCGTAAAAGTCTTCGGGCATTAGTTCGGTTGTCTGACGCGCCATCTCACGAGCGTCGGTAATATCTAAACCAAAGATGATTTTATTTTTGCAATTAGCGTCAATGCCACTTTTAAGTTCAGCATTTAGTTGATTTCGAAATTGATGGGCTAATGTCCAGCTCGCCCCTAAACCACGACTTTGCGCTAAGGCGTCATTCAAGCTAGTTGGCAGCCTCAAATAATCTTGGAGCTCATCGATATAGATCGCTAAGATATGGCGTTTTTCGGGCGGAATCTCGGCTCGCTTTAAGATTAACGGCCACAGATGCCCAACTATCAGAGAGCCAAGCAGCTGGGCGCTGTTGGCCCCAATCACGCCCTTATTGAGGGTGACTAGTAAGATTTTACGGCTATATAACAAATCGGTTAGCGAAAGCGCTGTGTTGGTTTGGCCTAAGATATTACGTAAAGCGGGTCGTAGTAAGAATTGACGTAATTTATTGAGTACCGGGGCAATCATCTGGTGACGCTCACTCGGGCTTAAGCCGTTGTAGTGATTCCAAAAACTAGTTAAGCCCAATGGATCGTCATACAGTTGCTTTAATACCGATTGCCTAAATGAATCATTGGTCAGTAAACTTGGCAACATCATTAAACTGGCTTCAGGTAACCGGGCTAAGGTGAGTAAAGCGTGGCTTAGTACGTCTTGGGTATAGACGCCCCAACTTTCCGCAAAGATTTCTTTAAACACCGCCAGAATGGTATCGGCGACTAACTCGGCAGACAATCCGTGTTTGACTAGTTCGAACGGATTAAAGCCAATCGGTTGTTGGCTGGTGGGATCTAAAATGACAAGATCGTCCTCACGCTCTTTAGGCAATCGTTGAACAATATCCTGAACTAAGTCCAGCTTCGGATCAATCACCACCACACTGCGACCAGCTTTAATATCTGCCAAAACCAGCTGTAATAGGACGTTACTTTTACCTGAACCGGTCGGCCCTAATAGCACCGTGTGATATAAGCTATCTTTAGGCTGAATCATTAAAGGTTTGGGCTGAGCTTTATCCAGCGTTTCGCCGAATTGGCGGGCGTCTTTAGTCGGTTTTATTAGATTCAAACGGAGTGGCGGTAATAACAATTTAGGGTGAAGCGGTTGAATGCCAGCCAAGTCTTCTTCACCAAATGGTAACAACATTAAGCTAGCTAATTCACTGACGGCTAGATGCAAGGGGTAGTGCCATGGAGTTTGATTTAAATTGAAGTAACTTGTTCTAGTCGGTTTAATCCGAAAGCGACTGCCGTTCTGTTCCAGAATCTTTAAGGCACTCATCATCCGATTGGCTAATTCCTTCTCTCGGTTTAACTGATCTGACCGCACCCCTAAGCGCACCACCACCCCATATTGGACTTGTTTCAGCTTATCTTTGATTAACTTCTGGCTGTCGGCCGGTAAAGGTGGAATATTGCCTGAAACCACTTGCCACCAAGAAGCCGTCGGATTACCTAAAACTTGACGGATTGGTTTGGGTGGCGTGGGGGTGCCAATGATTAGTTGTAGCACGATCTTTTCGCCTTTTTGAAGCTTAGAAGATAAGGTTAAACTACTGCGCACCATATTGGTCACGACATTGGTATTTAAAGAGAAATAAGCATGCGTCAATTTAACTTCGTGGGCACTTGTCACTTTGGTTAATTGGTTATCTTTTAAAGGGGTAAATTGGATATCCCCATGGGCTTGAAACAGGGCTTGCACCCGCTGGCTATCTACTCGTTCAAGACCTAGTTGGTAGCGAACAGCGCCCTTAGAGATGTCGGTCTGCCAAATCAATTGTTTACGCCGGGTTAAACAAGACAAATGAACGAGCAAATGGCCAATCTCTTCAAAAGCAAAGGGACGATTCCAATTAACATCAAACCAAACAAGCTGGTCGTAAATGCGTTTCATTTTAGATCTACCTCCAATCTTTCCATTTTAGAATCCGATAAATAACCACGATCACCAACACAACATTGCCACCGATTAATAAAGCGGGAGTCACCTCGTAAAGTTGCTTGACTGACCAGTTGATCAGTCAAGCGCACAAGGTGAAGAGTAGAATATATTCGACTAATTTCTTCACTTGCCATCACGTCGTTTCCTTGTTAATTAAGCCAGTAGTGAAATCCCGGGCGGTTTGGGTGTAAGTTGGCACTGGATAGCCTTGAATTTTAACGTCACTGCGAATTTCATTGCCCCAAGAACTCCATTCATGACGAGGTCGACGTGCAAACAATTCTAAGTAATCGCCATCGGAACAGCTTTCAATCATCTCGTAAACCTCTTCTGGTTTATGTGAATGGTCCTGAACCGGCAAGAAGCCCCAATTCATCTGACCTTTAAACTTAATCGGTGCTTTACCACGGGTGCCAAAAATTAAGTGCTCGGTGGTGTTACGTAAATAGTTGCCCAAGCCTAGTTTCGGTTTTACCCACGTAAAGATCGATTTAGGTGCAAAGCCCCAATCTCTCATCACGTCAAAGCCTACTTCGAGGGTGGCATTGGTTACCCATAGCCAACAATGGGCATCCTTTTCCACAAGGTCGGCTATGGGCATGTGTTTAATCTGATCTAGGGTCATTAAATCTTAATGATTAATCGCTCCATGTTTACCTTTTTGAGCAATATCCCACGGCGGATCAGCCAGAATCGTCTTATATTTCTTCGGTTGATGTTGATTTAGTTCGTTTAATTCGTTTAGTTTCTTTTGGATATTCATCTAAATCTTCCTTTCTGTTTTTGAATAACGGTCACTGTTATATTATAAATGACCAGCGAAATACACCATAAGCGGAATTAGCTTTTAAAGCGATGCGAAAGACCTTAACAGGGGTAAATCAACTCAAAGCTGGCACCGATGTTAGTTGTTGTAAAAATAGCGACAGTCTATATATACATAGTTTTAGATTTGTCGATTTCAATCGATTTGTTTAATCCACCAGGCTGGAGGAGTTTCCAGCCCAACCAGATCAAGACAATGACTAACAAATACATTTAGGAGAATTTTAAGAAGGTCTTTGAACATGGTGCTATTCCTCCTGAGGTAGTTTCTTCGTGACATCTCGCCGTTGTTGATAGTAATCTTCTTGAGATAGACGCATCGACTCTTGTAACATTTGGTGATAGGTTTCATGAGCTTCTTGATGGAGAGCTTCGGCTTCAGTCATCATGTGATGTTGTTCCTCTAAGAAATAACAACCAGCTGTTCGATTACCTCTATCTCCAATACATGATTGAATAAGTAAACTGACACCACTTGCGATTAGCGCGATGCTAATAATAACTAACAGAAGTTCAAACATCCTTAATACCTCGCAATCCGATTGGCGGCGCCCATCACGTAGGCATCGACCAGGTGTTTATACCGTTCGCTAGCCTGTGGAGTGACTTGACTTAAATGTTTTTCTAAAGCTGACAGCGTGCCGGTATTTTCCATTGCGGCATTGACGATATACGCACGACCATCTTCACGAATTTTGCTAAGCATAACCTCTTTAATTTGGTCGCCCCCTTGTTTTTGGATTGCCCAACGAGTGGTCATTGGCAAGTTGTCGATATTTTGTGGGTTAAAGATGGATAGTTCATTTTGCATGGTGTTTTCCTCCTTGATTCAGTTAAAAATGACTTAAACGAATTGATCAGAAAAGTTTGAGTCGCTTTCATTGCGATATAACAATTTAACCGCGGTTTGTGCTATACTTTTTATAAATTAGCTAATTTATAGTTATAGCTTAGCATGGGAAAAAGCACCTTTGTTGTCGTTATCTTGCTAAATACTTGCCGATTGGGGGATGTCTACGTTGTTCAATATAGAAACTTATTTTGATGTTATTCATTCCAACTTAACGGGTAATGACTGGAAGCGCCCCAAAATATTGAGCGAGGGACTATGTCTCGTGTTGTATCCAGATTCAAAAAGCTTAATGAGTGATACTTTCTTTAATAAATTTTTCACTGGAGCAAATAAGGGAAGAACGTTATATCAAGCCATAGAAGATAAAACATTGGATATGACATTTCCAGTATATATTCAATCTATAGCGCAACATTTTGCTTCGGCTAACGCAAAAAACAACAGATTTGATAGTCAAAGCAGCGCCGAAATATTATTAGACCATATAAAAAATGCCACCAATTTAACTGGTGACATGCGTAATGGGTTGATTCACTCATATAATCTAAATTGCCATGACAATATTTGTTTATTCTTGGCTGAAGCTCTATACTATGCGCTTGCGGTGCAAAATAATCCTAACTCGAGCTATATACCTATGGAAACAGCAACAACTATCCATTTGGAAAATCATCAAATACTTCCATGGCATCAGTTGATCTCTAACGATAGTATTGAAGTCAATCTATTATCGCCTAGAATTAGAGCTACGTTAGACCTACTAGGAGACTTTGAGATTGAAACTTTTGTTAAATTAGCTCGATTAGTGATTACTGAAGAAGACGGAGAAGATTATTTATACGCACCAATAACGGATGATGAAATAGTCTTATATATTCAATTCAATATCAGTAAGGATGAATTTTTACTAATGGAAGAATGTGGATTAATAAATATGGGAGCTAGAATTACCAATCAATTCAAAGTTGAGTATCCCCATCTCTATGGTTTTCAAAACAATAACCTTGTCTTAATCTTTTCTAGTAAAGACGAGAAAGGTTGTGAGGCCGAATATAAGTCCTATTCCATCACACAAGCTGGAAAGACCTTGTTGAAAATGGCTAATATCGATACTGATGATGATTTTTTCATTAAATTGGCCAAAATTCTTAAAGATAAATTCAGTGCTCTTTCGGTACAGATTGGTTTATTTGAGATTGAGGATGCAATAAATTATGAAATTTCATCTGATATTGAGTGGAATAAGAGTTTGATGCCAAACTAAGAAATCTGAACTTAATAAAACCGTTGAAAATAGCGGTTTTATGGTATAATGGCACCAATAGTCATTTTACTATTTAATAGCATTCTGTAATTTAAAGTAAAAGATAAAATATTTATCAAGAGGAAGTGTCAAGATGTTACGAGATAATAAACAATTTAATGAGTCAATCAAATCAAATTCTGCCTTTTTAGACGAACTACGTCAAAAAATGCCAGAATTTTTTACTGCTAGCAAATATGATGAAGAAGGCAATTTGGTGGAATCTTCAGCCTTTGATAATGAAAAATTCCAACAATCTTTAAAAGAACATAATATTGATGAACTATCCAGTGGATACCGTCTCGACTTTATCGGCAAGAACTACGCAAAAAAGCAAGCAGGCGAACGACCGACAACCGTTATTGTGCCCGATAATGACCATAACCAAAAAGAAGAAAACAAAAATAGCAAAAATTTATTCTTTACGGGAGACAATTTAGAAGTCTTGCGCCACCTACAACAGAACTATGCCAATAGCATTGATTTTATCTACATTGATCCGCCCTATAATACTGGTTCAGACGGCTTTGTTTATCCAGATAATTTTGAGTATTCTGATGACCAGCTAAAGGATATGTTTGGTTTAAATGATGATGAATTGAAACGCCTTAAATCGATTCAAGGCAAAGCCACCCATAGTGCTTGGCTAACATTTATGTATCCAAGACTGTATTTAGCGAAGAAAGTCTTGAAAGATACCGGTGTAATTTTTGTCTCGATTGATGATAATGAGCAAGCCAATTTGAAAATGATGATGGATGAGGTGTTTGGGGAAGGTTCATTTGTTGAAGAGATTATTTGGAAACGTAAGCGCGGTCGTGATAATTCAGCAAAATGGTTCTCTAAATCTCACGAATATGCGATTGTATATGCAAGAAATAAGAATAAATTCAACGTTAATTTGTTGGAAATTGATGAGGAAACGAAAAAAGCGTATAAAAATCCGGATAATGATTCACGAGGTGCTTATCGTATGTTAGGAACCTGGGCACGAGGAACTCAAGGTGGTGTCGAATATGAATTTATTGATAAACAAGGACAGCATTTTTCAAAACGAAAATGGCTATTTAGCAAAGAAAATTTACAAAAACTAGACGATGATAATAAACTTATTATTAGAGGTAATAATATTTATCGAAAAATGTTTATTACTGAAAATAAGGGGAGCGTTCCAGAAAGTATTTGGAGCGATGTTTCGAATACTGCTAATGCTTCAGATGAAATCAAGGCTTTTTTTGGAAATATTATATTTGATACACCTAAACCAACTCCATATATAAAGCGACTACTAAAAATTGGTACTGGCCAGGATAGTACCATTCTTGACTTCTTTGCTGGCTCGTCAACCACAGCTGATGCGGTCATGCAGCTCAATGCCGAAGATGGAGGAAATCGTCAATACATCATGTGTACTTTACCTGAACCCACTTTTACGATGAATTCGGATGGAAAACAAGTTTCAACAAAAGGTGGTGAGACAGCCTATAAAGCCGGCTATAAGTCCATTGATGAAATCTCTCGTGAGCGTATCATCCGAGCAGCCAATAAAATCAAAGAAGAAAATCCGTTATTGACAGAAACACAAGATTTTGGCTTTAAACATTACCGTGTGGTGCCTCCTACCCAAGAAACCCTTGAGAAAATTGATTATGATGACCAATTACAACTAGACCTATTCGATGACATGATTGACGCATTCTCAAGTGAAAAATTAGGTGTCGCAGGGAATGCAGATGGCTTTGATACCATCTTACACACTTACCTTGCAAAAGATAATTACCAATTTGATGTGCCATTACAGTTGATTGACTTTGCGGATATTCAGTTACCTTATGTAAATAATCAACGGATTTACTTAATTGCTAACAATTGGCAAGCAGAGAATACGAGAGCGTTGGTCAATGCGATAGGTAAAAATGAATTAGTGGTTCAAACCATTGTTGTCTATGGTTATACCCTTGAGATGGAAAGTTTACGAGAATTAGAGATTGCATTGAATCAACTCGAAAATAAAGTCAATCTACAAGTGAGATATTAGGAGGCAGCAGAGCATGAAGATTCTATTAGAAGAATTACCCCATCAGCTGGAAGCTCTTCAAGCATTAGATGAAGCCTTTCATGGTTTAGATGAGCGCACGACTGATCCAGATAAAGATTACGTCTATGCCAATCCGATTATTAAAGGACGTGGCAATGAGAAAATGAATATTGATATCAAGATGGAAACGGGAACAGGGAAAACTTATGTCGGTGTGCGCACTATGTATGATTTGCACCAAAAATATGGCTTATTCAAGTTTATCGTTGTGGTGCCAAGCCCAGCCATTAAAGAAGGTTGGAAAAATTTTATCACAGCGGATTATGCCAAACAACACTTTTCTCAATACTATGAAAATACACAAATCACCCTCAATGTAATTAATGCTGGTGACTTTAATAGCAAAAAAGGTTTGTTGCCCGCCCACTTAGTAGAATTTATCGAAGGTGACCGCTTGAATTCATCGACCATCCAGGTCTTATTGATTAATGCCGGTATGCTTAATTCTGCATCAATGAAGAAGGATTATGCTCAAACGCTGTTGTCTGGTTGGACATCCCCCTTAGAAGGACTCAAAGCTACTCGTCCAATCGTGATGATTGATGAGCCACATCGCTTCCCAAGAGATAAAGCAAACTATAAATCAATTACTGCGGTTGAACCACAAATGATTATTCGCTTTGGCGCAACCTTTCCTGATGTTAAGGTTGGCAGAGGTCGTCAAGCAACTCTAGTGAAAGACTATTACCGCAAACAACCGCAATTTAATCTCAATGCGGTCTCTTCTTTCAACAATGGTTTAGTTAAAGGCATTGATGTTTATTATCCGAATGTGACTGAAACGGATGCTAAAGACAGGTATGTGGTGAACTCGGTAACCAGCAAGCAATTGGTTTTAAAAAATGGGTCAACCACCTATACTTACAGTGTCGGTGAGGATATTGGGTTTGATGGGGATATCTATTATGAAGGAGCTAAGATGCTCTCAAATGGGTTAGAGCTGGAAAAAGGTATGGCTTTTTTACCGGCTACGATGACAAGCTCTTACCAAGAACTCATTATTCGTGATGCGATTGAAAAACATTTTGAGGCAGAAATACCTAATTTTATGCGTGAAAACGACTATCAACTGAAAGTTAAAACCTTGTCACTCTTCTTTATTGATTCCATTAAATCTTATCGAGATGAAAAAGGTTGGTTGAAAGAGCTATTCGAGAAACACCTTCGACGGAAAGTTGAAGCGCTGATACGTGAGTTTCGTTTGAAAAAATTGCCTCGGGAGCAAGAATACTTATCGTTCTTACAAGCTACTCTAGCTGATTTAACGGAAAATGTTCATGCGGGTTACTTTGGTGAAGATCGTGGTTCTGGAGATGAAGCGATTCAAGCTGAAGTCGATGAT
>Ga0194138_10000890_pt1 | contig 14289 bp, 9 predicted proteins | sample TARM_MetaG_T2_14_FD_134022 | JGI IMG/M metagenome (GOLD analysis project Ga0194138, IMG submission 134022) | Freshwater microbial communities from Pennsylvania, USA, analyzing microbe dynamics in response to fracking - TARM_MetaG_T2_14 (version 2) | ecosystem: Environmental > Aquatic >...
GCATATGCGCCACGGCTCATCAATAGACCGGCGAGGATGGTGCCGCCGAGAATCGCCAGAAAGGTGCCCATTTCCACCAGCGCATTGCCACCCACCAACTCATCGGCGCGCAACTGCTGCGGCAGGATCGAGTATTTCACCGGCCCGAACAGCGCCGACTGCGTACCCATACAGAACAACACCGCCAGCAGCATCGGCAGATTGCCCAGCAGCATGCCGAGCGCACCCGCGAGCATGATCAGGATTTCAGCGAACTTGATCCGACGAATCAGCCAGGCTTTCTCGTACTTCTCGCCGAACTGACCACCCAGAGCCGAAAACAGAAAGAACGGCAGGATGAACAACAGCGCGCAGAGATTGACCAGCAGATGGACATCGGCCTCACTGCCCAGCTTGTAGAGAATGGCCAGCACCAGGGCCTGCTTGAACACATTGTCGTTGAAGGCACCCAGTAGTTGCGTCACGAAGAAGGGCAGAAAGCGCCGCTTGCCGAGCAGGCTGAACTGGGAATGCTGGCTCATCGCATGCCTCCACCGTGACGCTCGCAGTCAGTGCTCACAATGGCAACTGCCCGAACGCCCAGCGCAGCAGGAAAAAAACCAGCAGGCCGCCCGCAATGGTCGCCAGCAGGTTACGGCTCCATGCTGCGATCAGGATCGCCAGCAGGCCGGCCAGCAAATAGGCGTTGTCCCAGCGCAGCGCCCATTCCCCCTCGGGCATCAGCATGCCGGGCGCCACGATGGCAGTCAGAACGGCAACGGGCACGTAATGCAGTCCCTGCTCCGCCAGGCGAGGAAAACGCAGGTTCGGCCAGGCGAAAAAGCTGTAGCGGATCAGGAAGGTGATCACCAACATACCGATTATCAACAGCCAGATCAGCATCGCTGCGCCTCCTGTCGCGCACGGCGTTCGGCCATACGCTCAAGCCAGACGCCGACGACGATGCCTGCCAGCGCCGCGGCAATCAGCCCCAGCTTGTAGGGCAGTTCCCAGGTCAGCAACGCGACACCACCGGCCACCAGTGCCGAGGCCACCTGCGGTGACGTGCGCATCATCGGCACGGCGATACCGATAAAGGTCGCGATCATCGCGAAGTCCAGCCCCCAGCTCGCTACATTGGGCACCGCCTGACCGAAGCCTATGCCGATCAACGTTGCCAATTGCCAGCTCAGATACATGGTCAGCGCCGCGCCAAGGAAGAACCAGTGCTTGTGCGGTGAGGCATCGTCACGGGCATAGCGATGCTGGATCACCGCGAAGGCCTCGTCAGTCAGCCAGAACGCCAGGGGTATCCGCCAGCGGCTCGGCAGATGCCGAACGAACGGCTGCAATGCCGCGCTGTAGAGCGCATGGCGCAGGTTGACCACAAAGGTGGTCAACAACACAACCGCCGCGCCCACACCACCACTGATCAATGTCACCGCAATGAACTGAGCCGAGCCGGCAAACACCAGCAGCGACATGCCCATGGCTTGCCAGCCGGACAGCCCGGCACCAATGGCGAGGGTGCCGAAGATGATGCCGAAGGGCACACCGCCGACGATCAGAGGCAGGATATCGCGGCAGCCATGCAGAAACTCTTGCGAGCGGGTCATCGGTTTCCTTGGAGGATTAACGCAAGGCACGCGCTGCGCGCCTTCATTGGAGTTGAAATAGCCAAGCATGAAGCGGCGTCATGACAAAATCGAGGTAGACCTTAACTCAAATCGGAAGCCTGTTGGCACAGACCTGCACGACATGAATCAGCTCGGCGAGCACAGGAGCAAAAAGTATTAGGTGATCTTCCGCACATTTCGTGCGAAGCGTCTGGAATGGGGCTTCCATCGACTCAAGAGTCTGCCGCCAGCTTATTCGACGTTGGTCGCAACCCCGGTCAGGATGCCTCTTTTACTGCGAAGATTTGCCCATACCTCTACCAATAAGCGGCAGCGTCGAGTTATCTGAAGCTGTCGAACCTGAATTGTCGCCCTCATCCGGTCAGCATGTTCAGCCTCAGGCCAGTCGGCCAAGGGGCCGGGCTCTGCTTTAATGACCGCTACCCAGGCGTCTTCAGGTCTCGATGAACTCTTCATTTGGACGCCCGCACATCCTTGCTGTCTGGAGTCTGCATGTCGTTGTCTGGTGGGCTGATCGCACTGGTCGCCTTCGCCTATATGGCCCTTTTGTTTGCCATCGCCTTCTATGGCGATCGCAACCGTGACCAGATGTCGCCGCGCCTGCGGCCCTGGGTCTACAGCCTGTCGCTGGCCGTCTGGTGCACCAGCTGGACCTTTTTCGGTGCGGTCGGGCAGGCTGCCGAACAGCTCTGGTCGTTCCTGCCGATCTATCTTGGCCCGATTCTGCTGATGCTGCTGGCGCCCCATGTGTTCCAGAAGATGATCATGATCAGCAAGCAGGAGAACATCACCTCGATTGCCGACTTCATCGCGGCGCGCTACGGCAAGTCGCAGCTGCTGGCCATCGTGGTGACGCTGATCTGTCTGGTTGGTGTGCTGCCTTATATCGCCCTGCAGCTCAAAGGCATCGTGCTCGGCGTGAACCTGCTGATGGGCAATCGGGCCGAGGCCGTCGCCGGCTCCGGCACGCAGGACACCGCCCTCATCGTGTCCGTGGTGCTGGCGCTGTTCACCGTGCTGTTCGGCACGCGCAACCTGGACGTGACCGAGCACCATCGCGGCATGGTCCTGGCGATTGCCTTCGAGTCGCTGGTCAAGCTGCTGGCCTTCATGGCGGTCGGGGCCTTCGTCACCTTCGGCCTGTACGACGGCTTCGGCGATCTGTTCAACCAGGCCCACGCCAGTGCGGAGCTGGCGAGCTTCTGGGAAGTCACGGTGAACTGGCCGGCGATGGTGGTGCAGACCGGTGTTGCGATGATGGCCATCGTCTGCCTGCCCCGACAGTTTCACGTCACCGTGGTGGAAAACATCGAGCCGAAGGATTTTCGCATGGCGCGCTGGGTATTTCCGCTGTACCTGGTGCTTGCCGTGGTCTTCGTCATCCCCATCGCGCTGGCCGGACAGATGCTGCTGCCTGCGGGCATCAGCCCTGACTCGTTCGTGATCAGCCTGCCGTTGGCCGAGAGCCATCCGGCCCTGGCAATGCTGGCTTTCATTGGTGGCGCCTCGGCCGCAACCGGCATGGTCATCGTCGCCAGTGTGGCCCTGTCCACCATGGTGTCCAACGACATGCTGCTGCCCTGGCTGCTGCGCCGCAAGGAAGCCGAGCAGCCATTCGAGGCGTTCCGCCACTGGATGCTCTCGGTACGGCGCATCAGCATCGTCACGATTCTGCTGCTGGCCTATGTCAGCTATCGCCTGCTGGATGCCAGCGCAAGCCTGGCGACCATCGGCCAGATCGCCTTCGCCGCCCTGACCCAGCTGGCGCCAGCCATGGTCGGCGCGCTGTACTGGAAACAGGCCAACCGCCGTGGCGTGTTCGCCGGTCTCACGGCTGGCGCGTTGATCTGGTGCTATACGCTGATTCGGCCGCTGCTCGGCTGGCCACTGGAAATGTTCCCCGGGCTGCAGTGGCTGTACACCACCAGCCTGCCCTTCGGCACCAGCGCACTGACGTTCGGTGTAACCCTGTCGCTGCTGGGCAACGCAACCCTGTTCTTCTGGGTTTCGATCCTGTCCCAGACCCGCGTTGCCGAGCACTGGCAAGCCAGCCGCTTCATCGGTCAGGAAATTCATCCCGCCGCCAGCTCGCGGCGCCTGCTCGCGGTCCAGGTCGAAGACTTGCTGCAGCTGGCGGCACGCTTCGTCGGTGCGGAGCGTGCGCGGACCAGCTTCTACCGTTTCGCCCGTCGCCACGGCCAGGACTTTTCCCCCAAGCAGCCGGCTGACGGCCAGTGGATTGCCCACACCGAACGGCTACTGGCCGGCGTGCTCGGTGCTTCCTCCACTCGCGCGGTAGTCAAGGCTGCCCTGGAAGGCCGCGACATGCAGGTCGACGACGTGGTGAGGATCGTCGGCGAAGCCTCGGAAGTGCTGCAGTTCAACCGCGCCTTGCTGCAAGGCGCCATCGAGAACATCACCCAGGGCATCAGCGTGGTCGATCAGTCCTTGCGGCTGGTAGCCTGGAACCATCGCTACCTGGAGATGTTCGAGTACCCGGAAGGGCTGGTCTACATCGGCAGGCCGATTGCCGATGTGATTCGTTATAACGCCGAGCGCGGCCTGTGCGGCCCCGGCAATCCGGACACCCATGTCGCCAAGCGGCTGTACTGGATGCGCCAGGGTCGCGCCCACACGTCCGAACGCATGTTTCCCAATGGGCGGGTGGTGGAGCTGGTGGGCAACCCCATGCCGGGCGGCGGCTTCGTCATGAGCTTCAGTGACATCACCGCTTACCGCGAGGCCGAGCGCGCCCTCAAGGATGCCAACGAGGGCCTGGAACAGCGCGTCAGCGAACGCACCCAGGAACTCTCCGAGCTGAATCAGGCGCTGACTGCGGCCAAGAGCACCGCCGAAGCTGCCAACCAGTCGAAAACGCGCTTTCTCGCGGCGGTCAGCCATGACCTGATGCAGCCACTCAATGCCGCCCGCCTGTTCTCCGCCGCGCTGTCGCACCAGCATGATGCCCTGCCGCGTGAAGCACAGGATCTGGTTCGTCATCTGGATAGCTCGCTGCGTTCGGCCGAGGACCTGATTTCCGATCTGCTGGATATTTCACGCCTGGAGAACGGTCGCATCACGCCTGACCGCAATCCGTTCCCGCTTGCCACCCTGTTCGACACCCTGAGCACCGAATTCACCGTGCTGGCCGCCGAGCAAGGCGTCGACTTCAAAGTGCACGGCAGCCGCTTGCGCGTCGACAGTGACATTCGTCTACTGCGGCGGGTATTGCAGAACTTCCTCACCAACGCCTTCCGCTACGCCAAGGGCCGGGTGGTGCTCGGCGTGCGTCGCCAGGGTTCGTCCCTGCGACTGGAAGTGTGGGATCGCGGCCCCGGTATCGCCAGGGACAAGCTGCGGGTGATCTTCGAGGAGTTCAAGCGCCTGGACAGCCACCAGACCCGCGCCGAAAAAGGCCTGGGACTGGGACTGGCGATTGCCGACGGCTTCTGCCAGGTGCTCGACCATCCGCTGTCGGTACGCTCCTGGCTCGGCAAGGGCAGCGTCTTCAGCGTGACCGTGCCGATTGCGGCCAATGTCGTGAAACAACCCAGCCACAGCGTAAAAGTCGAACCGCAGCAAGCCGCACTGACGGGCGTGCAGGTGCTGTGCATCGACAACGAAGACAGCATCCTGATCGGCATGCGCAGCCTTTTGTCACGCTGGGGCTGCCAGGTCTGGACCGCCAGCAACCGGGCCGAGTGCGAGGCGCTGCTCAAGGAGGATGTACGCCCGCAAATGGTGCTGGTCGACTACCACCTGGATCACGGCGAAACCGGTTCCGAGTTGATGGCCTGGCTGCGCACCCGTCTCGGTGAACCGGTGCCTGGCGTCGTGATCAGTGCCGACGGGCGTCCCGAGCTGATTGCCGCAGTTCACGCCACCGGCCTGGACTTTCTCGCTAAACCGGTCAAGCCGGCGGCGCTGCGTGCACTGATGAGCCGTCACGTACAGCTGCACTGATCATTCCTGCCGGGTCTTGCCGCAGCGCAAGACCCGGCAGTAGCAAGACGCTAGACTGCAGCGGTTGCCGCTTCGCTGCCAGCCATGACGAAACAGGCCTGTCCCCCAACTTCGGTGCCTCTCCATGACCCTTGAGCTGTTGTTGAACCTGGCCACCGCGCTCGGTGTTGGCCTGCTGATCGGAACGGAACGCAGCTGGAGCGGGCGCGACAACGGCGGCGAGGAACTGGCCGGCCTGCGCACCTTCGGCCTCAGTGGACTGTTCGGCGGGCTGGCAGCATTGAGCGCAGGCCACTTCGGCGCAGCAGCCTGGATCGCGATGCTCGTCGTACTGGCGCTACTGGTGATCGCCGGTTACGTGATCGAGTCCCGCTACAGCGCCGATCACGGCATGACCACCGAAGTGGCGCTGCTGCTGACCTTTCTGCTCGGCAGCCTGGCGGTCGCTGAAAGCCGCATGCTGGCCGCCTCCATCGCTGTTGTTGTGGCGCTGCTGCTGAGCCTCAAGGCGCGCCTGCATGGCGCGCTGCGCAAGCTCAGCGAAGCTGAGCTCGGTGGCGCACTGAAGCTGCTGTTCATTTCCGTGGTGCTGCTGCCAACGCTGCCCAATCAGGGCTACGGCCCCTGGCAGGCGTTCAACCCCTATACCACCTGGTGGATGGTGGTGCTGATCGCCGGAATCGGCTTTGCCGCCTATGTCGCCATCCGCCTGCTGGGCACCCGTCATGGTCTGATGGTCACCGCGTTGCTCGGCGGCATCGTGTCGTCAACCGCAATGACCATGACCCTTGCCCGGCTGGATTCGGCCAAGCTGCGACCGGCACTGGCCGCTGGCCTGCTGGCCACCTCGGCACTGATGTTTCCACGGGTGCTGCTCGAAGTCGGGCTGGTCAACCGTACGCTGCTGCCGGCACTGATCGCGCCGCTGCTGACCGCCGGATTGATCTACGCAGGTGGTGCATTGTTCTACTACCTGCGCGCCGCCCAACAGCCTGACGCCACCACCGAACCACCGCTGAAAAACCCCTTCGAGCTGGGCCCGGCCATGCGCTTCGCCGCACTGCTGGTACTGATCCTGTTTCTGGTCGAAGGTGCACAGCGCGGGCTTGGCGATACGGGTGTCTATCTGGTTTCGCTGGTATCAGGGCTGACCGACGTGGACGCCATCACGCTATCGCTGGCCAACAGCGCCCGTACCGAACTGAGCGAAGAAGTTGCAGTACGCGGCATCTTCCTGGCCGCGTTGAGCAACAGCCTGGTCAAGGCGGTGCTGATTGGCCTCATCGGTGGCCGCTCCATGGCGCTGCTGACAGTACCCTTCATGGTTGGCGGATTGCTTGCCGGGTTCGCGGTGCTGTTACTGGTTTGATTCTTCATTGGCAGGCAGCGTCTCAGCTCCTGCCCGCTCCAGCCAGTCGTTCGGCAGACGCTTGCTGGCGCGGGCGCCGAGCAACTTGAGCTGTTCGGCACGACCCACCAGATTGCCACGGCCATCGGTGAGCTTGTTGCGCGCCCCCAAGTAGGCTCTGTCCAGCTGTTGCAGGCGGCTGCCTATCTCGTCCAGATCCTGGATGAAGGCGACAAACTTGTCGTACAGCGCCCCCGCCCGCTCGGCAATTTCGCGGGCATTTTGGCTCTGCCGCTCCTGGCGCCAGAGGCTGTCGATGACCCGCAGCGTTGCCAGCAATGTGGTTGGACTGACGATGACGACGTGTTTGCCATAGGCCTCCTGAAACAGCTCGGGATCGGCTTGCAGCGCCGCCGCGAACGCCGCTTCGATGGGCACGAACAGCAGCACGAAATCCAGACTCTGCAGGCCCTCCAGGCGCTGGTAATCCTTCAGAGAAAGCCCCTTCAGATGATTGCGCAACGACAGCACATGCTGCTTGAGTGCCTGCGTGCGGCTGTCCTCATCCTGGGCGCTGGTCAGCATCTGGTAGGCCGTCAGGCTGACCTTTGCATCTACCACCACCTGCTTGTCGCCGGGCAGCTGGATCAGCACGTCCGGCTGGAAACGCTCACCATCGGCGCTCTTCAGGCTGACCTGGGTGTGGTATTCGCGGCCCTTCTGCAGACCGGCATGCTCCAGCACCCGCTCCAGAATCATCTCGCCCCAGTTGCCCTGGGTCTTCTGCCCCTGCAGGGCTCGCGTCAGGTTGGTCGCCTCATCGCCCAGGCGCTGGTTGAGCTGTTGCAGCCGCTCCAGCTCACGGGCCAGGGAAAAGCGCTCGCGCGCCTCGTTCTGATAGCTTTCCTCAACGCGCTTCTCGAACGACTGGATGCGCTCCTTCAGTGGGTCGAGCAACTGGCCCAGGCGTTCGTGACTGCTTTCGGCGAAGCGTTTCTCGCGTTCCTCGAAGATCTTTCCGGCCAGCTCTGCGAATTGTGCGCGCAGCTCGTCGCGGGCGCCCTGGAGATCGTCCAGGCGCTGCTGATGGGTTTTCTGCTGCTCGTTCAATTCAGCGCTGACACTGGCATGTGCAGCGCTGAGAGCACGCAACTCGGCCTGCTGGGCGTCACGCTCTGCCTGCAGGTCATCGAGCCTCTCGCGGGCTTCCAGACGCTGCGCCTGCAACCATTCGCTCTCCCGGCGCAGTGCCGCCAGTTCAGCCTGTAATGCCGCGCGGGACTCCATGAGATCAGCCTGTTCCAGGCGACTGGTTTCCAGCTGCGCGTTGAGTCCTTCCTGAACCAGGGCAGCCTGACTCAGGCGTTCATCCAGCAAGGCGAGTTGCGCCTGTCGCTGAGCCAGACGGCGCTGTAACACAGCCGCAAGCATCGCCAACACGAGACAGAGAAATACAAGCCCGGCAAGCAGGTAGGAAGGATCTAGAGGCATGGACGCTCCGATAAAATTGCGGGGAAGTATAGCTGCCGAGTCAGGTCTTCTGACCCGCGGGTTGCGCCTTTGCCCTATCCAGTCTGCAAATCAAAAAGAGCAACTCGAAGGCTCTACCTCGCTGAGCTCGAAAACGCGAAGCAGAGCGCAGAAAAATTAATCCACAGAAGCTGTGGATAACTCTGTGAACAAATAGGTAACAGTTTCCCCTAGCGCCGATGATTGCAGGCCTGAGCTTAAACTGGCGGTTTTTTCACCAATTAAAAATACCTATATTTATCAATAGCTTATTATCGGTCTATACCAAGACGAGGTTTGCGACACTTTGTCATAAGCGCTTGACAAGACAGGCGACAGGAATGTGCACAAGTTTGGCGCACGAAACACAAAACGCCCGTTCCAGGCACGTTCCTGCCCTTCGCGCGGAACTTCCCAGCCATCAGCTACTCCGCAACAGCGGCGGCAAACGGATCGCAACGGGGCATCGGCCAGCTTATGCTGTGCCGCTATCGACCACGGGACAGGCCATGGCCAAGCGGCGCGCTACCCTACTGTTTTCTGTTTCAGTCACGCTTTTACTGATGCTCGGTGCCGGTATTTACGCCGGATATCTGTGGCAGACGTTCAAGCGCGAACAGGGCATTGTCGCGCTCGAGGTTCATGGCTGGCGGCTGGCGCCAGACGGCCTTTTTCTGCAGCACATCAGCCTGACCCGAGAGACCGACGACGAACGGCTGACGTTGAATATTGACGGTCTGGCGCTGGGTCTCGACGCCTGGTGGCGACCGCTGCCACTGCGTTCACTGAGCATCGATCACCTCCGGGCAGACTGGCAGGATGTAGCACACACGGATCAGCACATCGACGACGACACGCAGCTGAGGCTGCCCGGTTCTCGGCAATTGGAGCAGTGGCTCGCCTGGCTTCCCCGCCAGGGTCATGTCGCCTCACTCGATTTCAGCCTGCCCTGCGTCAACGGCACCTGCCGCGAGCAGGGCCAGTTGCACTGGCAACAGGCCGGCGAGCAACCATTGCCGGCTGAAGCGCGCCTGCAACTGCAGCGCAACACGCACACGCTTGTACTGCTGGCCAACGCCTACGAAGAAAGCGCCGGCACTCATCTGGACGTGCACGTGCAACTCGACGGTCTGCAACGCCTGAGCCTGCTCAACAGGGTGTCGCCCCATACCGACGCTACCCTCTGGAGCGGCACTCTGGCCATGAGTGAGCTGCCGGAAGCGCCCTGGCTGCTGGAATGGCTAAGCGACTGGCTGGACTACCAGCCGCCGACACTGCCCGAGCTGCCCCAGCAGATGCGTATCGGTGCCGGCTGGGCGCTTCAGCTCGACTCATCGAACCTGATTGATGCATGGAAAACCCTGGATGGTGACCTAAGGCTATCCGCCAACCTGCCTACGCCCTGGCCGGTACCGGGTATCGGCCAGCTTCAGGGCAAGCTCGACCTCACAGCCAAGGCAGAGCAAGGCCTCTGGCTACCCACAGAACTGGCCGCGAACCTGCAACTGGAGCCCACCGCCGATCTGCTCGCAGTGTTGCCAGCATCGCTGCGCCCGCACAGGCTCTGCCTGATTGCAACGCCCGGCGCGGCGCGTGGCTCCGCATCGAGGCTGCCACTGCAGGTAGAACTCCAGGCAGAAGGCCCAGCACCGGCCACACTGCAAACGCACTTACTGCTCGATACCGCTGCGCCCTATGGCCTGACTGCTGAACAGGGACGTCTGCGACTGCAGAGCCAGAATCTGCCCGAACTTGGCGCGGAAGGGCTGGCGCTAGACCTGCGCTTCAAGGCTCAGGCATCGGCGCAAGCCGCGACATTTCGACTGGCTGAAGGCTCAACCATCCGCCTCGACAGTCTGAACAGCGCCCCGGATCTGTCGGCAGAAAAACTGAGCATGCAGCTATCAGGCGTCAACATAGAGGCAAACCTGACCGAGCAGCAGCTGCGGATCACTGGAGCGCCACTGATAGAGGCAGGCAGGCTGCACCAGACATCGCTACGTTCACAGGGATGGCGCTGGAATCCGAGTCTGAACGGCAATCAGCAACGCATTACCCTCGACGGGCCGCTCACAAACGATGCCGGTCTTGCTCTGTCACTGGCGCTCAGGCATGACTGGGCGGACACCACGACCCGCATCGACGCCAAGCTTGGGGAACTGTTTCTGCGCGCCGGCAATCCGCTCGCCGCCACCCTGGCCGACTGGCCGCAAACACTGGAACTGAATACCGGTCGCTTCGAGGCTCAGGGGCGTATCGAGCTGGCCGCTGACAAAGCGCCCAGCGCCACGGCAACGCTCAATGCCAGAGGCCTGGGCGGCATCTTCGACCGCACCGAAATCAGCGGTCTGGACAGCGAGCTGAAACTCAATCTGCAACGCAATCAGCTACGCCTGGAAATTGCCGAGCTGAAGATGCAGCAGGCCAATCCGGGCTTCAGCTTCGGGCCCGTGCAGTTGCGCGGTGACTACACGGCGGATATCCAGCAGCTCCAGCGGGGGCGCCTGAACTGGTCCACTGCCGAAATCCAGGTCATGGGCGGCAGGCTCTGGCTGGCTCCAGGCACAGCCGACCTGGCCGCCAGTGAACAGCGTCTAAGCGCCCAATTGCGCGGCCTGCAGCTACCGCTTCTGCTCGAGGCCTACCCCACCGAGGGCCTGTCCGGCAGCGGAGTCATTGATGGTGAGCTACAACTGCAGCGCAGCCAGCAGGGCCTGAGCATTGAACAGGGCTCTCTACTGGCACGCGAGCCCGGCGGCACCCTGCGCTTTCGCTCGGCGAAGATCCAGGCGCTGGGGCAATCCAACCCGGCCATGCGTCTGGTCGCCGAGGCTCTGGACGACTTCCACTACGACCTGCTCAGCAGCAACGTACGCTACGCCACCGACGGCACACTGAACCTCGGGCTCCGCCTGCACGGACGCAATCCGACACTCGAAGGCGGTCGTCCGATCAACCTGTCGGTCAACCTGGAAGAGGACATTCCAGCCTTGCTGACCAGCCTGCAATTATCCGATCGTGTCAGCGAAACCATTCAGCGGCGCGTGCAGGAGCGTCTCAGATAAGGCAATGTAGCGGTCCCCACAGAGGAGAAACCGGTCATGCGGTTGTGCTATCCCATCAGCATCCTGGCGCTGGCGCTGCTGGCCAGTGCCTGCACCCCGAGGGTGGAACTGGCCGTGCCCAACGAGCCGATCAATATCAATCTCAACGTAAAGATCGAGCACGAGATTTATATCCGGGTCGACAAGCAGCTCGACGCCATCATCAACGAAGACAGCGGCCTGTTCTGACCCGCCTCGAAGGAAGTGCCATGAAAATCTCTCTGAAACTCGGCTCGCTGCTCATCGCGCTTTGCCTGGCGCTGCCTGTGGCGGCCATGTCCCTCAACGAAGCTATGTCTGCACTGGGCCAGGCCAAGGCCAGCGGCCAGCTCGGCGAAAGACCTGACGGCTACCTGGGCGTGGTGCAGCCCGGCGGCCAGGCCGAAGCCATCGCCAGTCAGATCAACCAGGCACGGCGTGCCGAATATCATCGTGTGGCGCAGAAGAACGGCATCAGCGTCAGTGACGTTGAAGCCATCGCCGGCAAAAAGGCCATCGAGAAAACCCCTGCCGGACAGATCGTCCAGCTCAACGGAAGCTGGGTGAGAAAGTAGCTTGAATTGAGCAGGGCCAGGGAAGGCCTTGCGGTCCATGCTCGGTCGATTGGGCAGTCACGAGGCGGAACCCGTCGAACCGAATCGCAGCCGTCAGGGGCGATAACGCCTGTTTATGGCGCAGCAGCCCATGTCCTGATAAGTCCCCGCCCGGCAGATAGCTGGGCTAGTCTCTAGCATCCAGTTCCGGACGGAGACACGAACATGATAGATGTCCAAGGCTACGCAGCCCTTGACCCGAGCAAGCCTCTCGCACCGTTCAGCTTCCAGCGGCGCACGCCGGGTGAGCGTGATGTACAAATCGAAATCCTCTTCTGCGGCGTCTGCCATTCCGACCTGCATACGGCCCGCAACGAATGGCACAACACGCTCTACCCTTCAGTGCCCGGTCACGAGATCGTCGGTCGTGTCACTGCAATCGGCCAGGCCGTAACGAATTTCAAGGTGGGCGATATCGCCGGCGTGGGCTGCCTGGTCGACAGCTGTCGCCATTGCGCCTCCTGCGGCGAAGGCTTGGAGCAGTATTGCGAAAAGGGCTTCACCGGCACCTACAACGGTCCTGTATTCGGCGGCGAAAACACCTTTGGTGGCTATTCGGACAGCATCGTGGTGGACGAGAAATACGTGCTGCGCATCAAGCATCAGGACAACCTGGCTGCCGTGGCCCCGCTGCTCTGCGCCGGCATCACCACCTATTCACCGCTGCGCCAGTGGAAGGTCGGCCCCGGCCAGAAGGTTGGCGTCGTAGGCCTCGGGGGGCTCGGCCATATGGCGGTGAAGATCGCCAAGGCCATGGGCGCGCATGTCGTGCTGTTCACCACATCCCCGGACAAGAAAGAAGACGCTCTGCGCCTTGGCGCCGCCGAAGTGGTGATATCAAAGAACAAAGAAGAAATGGCCGCGCATGCCAGCAGCCTCGACTTCATCCTCAACACCGTAGCCGCCCCCCACGACCTGGACGCTCTGCTGGCGTTGCTCAAGCGTGACGCCACAATGACCCTGGTGGGCGCACCAGCCACGCCCCACCCCTCGCCCAGCGTGTTCAACCTGATATTCAAGCGCCGCCGCCTTGCCGGTTCGCTGATCGGCGGGATTGCCGAAACCCAGGAAATGCTCGATTTCTGCGCCGAGCACGGGATCGTCGCGGACATCGAGATGATCCGCATGCAGGACATCAATGAGGCTTACGAACGCATGCTCAAGAGCGATGTGAAATACCGCTTTGTCATCGACATGGCGACCCTGCAGCAGCGCTGATGCCGTAATAAGCGGCGTTCAGGCCCCGATCACGCCACCGTCGTCCTTGGTGATGAGCACTGTCGAGGAGCGTGGCCGGGTCTTGCCGTCGCCCGCCGGAAAGCTCAGCTGCGGATGTTGCACGTTGACCCACATCGCGCGGTAGTCCGGACTCCAGGTGATGCCGGTGATCTCGCAACCACGCGGGCCGACCAGAAAGCGCCGCACCTCACGGGTTCGCGGGTCGGCGCAGAGCAGTTGATTGGTGCCCATGTTCTGCATCGCCGGGTCGTCATCAGCGTAGTCGGTCTGAATCCACAAGCGCCCGGCACCGTCAAAGGCCAGCCCGTCCGGCGAGGAAAAGATGTCGCCTTCGATAGTGCCGATCAGGTTGGCGGGCACGGCTTGCCCACCCTCACGCCGTGCACCGGGTTGCTCACCCGCCAGGAGAAAGACTTCCCAGGTGAACGCGCTGGCGCTCGGACTCCCGCCCTGCTCGTTCCAGCGCAGGATCTGCCCGTGCAGGTTGTTCGGTCGCGAGTTGGCCTTGTCCAGCGGCTGCCTGCTGCCACGCCCGTCATTATTGGTCAGGGTCACATAGACTTCGCGGCTCTGCGGATGCACGGCCACCCACTCGGGGCGATCCATGGGCGTCGCCCCGAGCAGGTCCGCAGCGGCCCGCGCATTGAGCAGTACCTCGGCCTGGTCGGCAAAACCGTTTTCGCCGCTCAGGCCATTCTGGCCATGCACCAGCGCCAGCCAATCACCACTGCCATCAGCGTTGAAACGTGCGACGTAGAGGGTGCCACTGTCGAGCAGGCGACGATTGGCCTGGTCCGCGCCGGGTGTGTAGCGGCCCGTGGGGACGAACTTGTGAATGTATTCGCCACGGGTATCGTCGCCAGAATAGAAAGCCATGCGCCCGTCCTCGCCCAGCGACAGCACCGCACATTCGCGGC